>Ga0310690_10004046_pt1 | contig 21333 bp, 20 predicted proteins | sample AusTroGonzalo_MG_2_FD_207661 | JGI IMG/M metagenome (GOLD analysis project Ga0310690, IMG submission 207661) | Bovine rumen microbial communities from tropical cattle in Woodstock, Queensland, Australia - Gonzalo_04 (v2) (version 2) | ecosystem: Host-associated > Mammals > Digestive system >... | reverse complement strand
AGCAGCGTTTAAAAGACCAAGATTTCACGGGCACTATTCAACGCATCAATGAATTGGTTTCTAAAAATTTTGTAGATAAAAGATTCTACTTATTGCTGGCCATTGCGTATGACGGGTTGGAACGTTATAAAGATGTTATTTATTCTGCGGGGCAAGCTATCGCGGTAGCACCGCAAGATCCACGTCCGTATATGTTGCGCGCAGAAGCTTATTTAAAAGAAGGCGATTATGAACGCAGCCGCTTAGATGTGGAAAAGGCTCTTTCCCTTAAACCGGATTCTCAACGTGCAGCAAAAATACAAAAAGAATTGAAAGAAAAAACGCAATCAGCCACGCCGGCTCCCATTGCAAAAGACGAAATTAATAAACCGACACCCATGTGGCTGATTTTATACTTGTTGGTAGTTTTGTCTGCTATTGGTATATTTGTGTACCTGCGTTATGAAGATTATTTCCGTCAAGGTCCCAAATCTGCCTATAGCCGCAAAGAAGTGGACGTTAAAGAACAATATGAGTTTGTTCGCCAAATCGGCGAAGGGGGTATGGGAAAAGTCTACGAAGCGTATGACAAAGTGTTAAAACGCAAAGTAGCTATTAAACGGGTTCGCCCCGAACTGGTACGCAGCGCTTATGTGCGTGAACAATTCTTGGCCGAGGCTCGTATGGTGGCTCTTTTGCGTCATCCGTGTATTGTGGAAATTTATACCGTTATTGAATCTGAAAGCAGCTTGTATTTAGTGTTTGAATATGTAGACGGACAAACTTTGGAAACTCGCTTAGATATTGACGGAAGAATTCTATTCTCTGAAGCGAAGAAGATCTTTGATTATGTGTGCCGCGGCTTGCACTATGCGCACTCGCAGGATATTATCCATTGTGATTTAAAACCCGGAAACATCATGATTAAAGAGGACGGTACCGCAAAAGTGATGGATTTTGGAGTAGCTAAAAAATCGGTAGAAGGCCAAACCGGTGCACGTACCGTGGCGGGAACGCCGGCCTATATGGCGCCGGAGCAACAGAAAGGATTTATGCGTAAGCAATCCGACGTCTATTCGTTGGCGTTGTGTTTGTATGAAGCGTTGGTAGGGCAAGTCCCTTGGAGTGTGAAAGGATTTGACATTGCCAATAAGAAAATTTATCCGCCCTCTAAATTGGTGCCCAGTATTCCGCAAGAAGTAGATAGTTTGCTGGAAGAGGCATTGAAAGAAGATCCCAATGAGCGTATCCAGAGCATTGAAGAATTTTGGAAGCGTTTAGACAAAATCGAACCTGTTGCCAAAGAAGAAGATATAGAAAAAACCCAAACACATTATTAGTGTTTATACTCGTAATATAATTTTAAAAACCCCGAGGTTTGTGCCTCGGGGTTTTTTATGCTGCGCGTGAAAGTTTAATTCATCATCCACATACTGGTGTTTAAAAGCCAGGCAAAACATAGCCATGCCAAATACGGTATTAGTAGCCACACGGCCGTTCTGGATACTGGTTTGGACGCGCGCATGAGCCAAATGGTCATGAGTATCATGATCAATACTAAAATCATAGAGCCCATTAAATGATGCATACCAAAAAATAACGGTGTCCACATAGAATTTAGCACGAGTTGAATAAGCATAAGCCAAGTGGCTTTGCGATTGGTATTGTCTAACCCTTTACGAGTAATAGAAAACCCTGCCACAGCCAGCAGCAAATACAAAATTACCCACACCATACCAAAAACCCAATCCGGCGGTGAGAAAAAGGGTTGATTTAAACCGTGATACCAATCCATATTACTGCGCACGATTTGTGAGCCCATAAACATCGGGACTTGCCAAATCATGATCCATAATAGAAGTTTCATTGTTTGCATAATACCTCCTTTTATTGGGTTGTATCAGTATAAGTGAAACTTGTCTTTTGCTCAAGCTTAAAAATTAATTAGTTTGGTTTTTCTTCAGAGGTGATATTGTAAAGCAATCGTATTTTTTAATATCATATATATTAGGTGCTGAAAATGTCCTGTTTGCATATGAATAAACGTTCCGGCTTTACTTTACTTGAAATGTTGGTGGTTCTGATAATCATTGGCACGTTGGCTGCTTTTGCTTATCCGCAGTACCATCATGTCATTTCACAAGCTAAATTTTCTACTTTAATGCCGGCGGTGCGCGCAGTAATCAATGCCCAAGAAACCTACTATGCACGTACCGGACATTATGCACATTCTCAAGACATATTGAACGTCCATTTTTCACGAGATCCTTCTAAAATTGATTTAATTATCGGGGAAGAAGCTGAATACGCCTATGTATTAGGCAGCCACAAAGAGGTGCCGAATACATACTACATTATGTATCAGGAACACAGTCCAAATTTCCCTTCTAACATTTATTGCGAAGCCAAAACAGATGATTCGAATGCCATGTGGATTTGTGAGGAAGGATGGGGCGGAGAACTGGCCGAGCATGCTAGTTTACTGGGAGACGGATATACGGCCTTTTTATTATCGGGTGATCCGGCTGCCGGCTGGATGGCAACCGACTATCAGGGGAATCCAAATGTTAATTTATTACATGGAGACACCTGTTCTACCGGTCAAAACGGAAACTGTAATCATGTAACTGCTTCCGATAGTTCCTCTTGTTCCTCATCCGGCTCAAACGGCGGATGCAATGATTCTACTTTTTCGGATAATTCTATTTGCCGGACTACGCAAGGTAGTGGAACGGGTTGCACCAATAGTACTTTTACGAATAACTCTATTTGCGATTCACAAAGTGAAGCTTCTTGTTCCGGTAGTTCATTTGATGCTTCTTCTTGCCATGCATCGGGTGGAAAGCACGCTTGTGGCGACGGAAGTACTTTTGAAAATAATTCGACCTGTTACGCGTATGTGGGCGGCGGGGACAGAGCGCATAATAGTTGCGGCAATAGCAGTTATACCCGTTCAAGTTGTGTGGTAGATAGTACCGCTGCGTCAGGTTATCTGTGCAGTCATAACGATTATGATGCTTCCACCTGTTATGCCAGTAAGGCCGGCGGCTGCGGCGGGGGGTCCTTGTATCAAAACGGTTCAGAGTGTTACGGACTGGGTACTACTTCCTGTGACAAGAGTACTTTTACAGGCGGTTCTATTTGTCATGCCGAGATAAAGGGCTCTTGTAGCGGCTCAAGCGCTGAGCCAAATACTTTTGATGGAGCTACTTGTTACGGAAATGCAGAAAACGGTTGCAGTACGTCCATATTTAAGAACAATTCCGTTTGTCATGCCAAGAAGAAAGGAGCTTGCGTCGGTAAAAATGGCAATAGCAGCTATCAAAGCGGTTCTTACTGTACAGGTGAATATTGTCCGGCGGGTTCTCCAAAAGCGGGCGGCGGGACTTGGCAAGCGTGCCCGGACGCGGGGGATACGGGTAAAACTTGCTGATTTTGAATTTCTGAAATAATTTGTAAAAATCCTTTAGTCCAAACTAAAGGATTTTTTATATCCTTACTCCCTCTAAAAATGCTAGAATAAATATATATTTTTACAGTGAGGAAATATGGATACCAAACTGATTACAGATATTACAAACTGGCTTAGAACCACCGATTTGGCAGAATTTTGTTATCAAAAAGACCATAATTCTATCGAAATTAAAACCCGTGAGGCTTTGCCGGAACCCGTCCAATTTACATGTCACTTGACGGCTGTGACGGCGCCGGAAATCGGATTTTATTATGCCGCTCAAAAGGGGAAAAATTTAACTTTTAAAGAAGGGCAACCCGTCAAGGCTGGGGAATCTTTGGGAGTGGTGGAAAGTGCCGCCAAGAAACATATTATCACGGCGCCTGTTGCGGGAGTATTGCGTGTTATCTCCGCCGAGGATGGCAAACCGGTGGAATACGGACAACCCTTATTTTTTATTGAACCTTAAGCACTATGGCAAAAGTCAAGATTACTCCTTTTAAAAAAGTTTTAATCGCAAACCGCGGTGAGATTGCTTTACGCGTTATTCGCACACTCAAAGAAATGGGCATCGCCTCTGTAGCGGTGTATTCCGAAGCTGACCGCAACAGTTTGCATGTGCGTATGGCAGATCAAGCCGTCTGTATCGGACCAGCCCGTTCAGCCAATAGTTATCTAAATATTGATGCTTTGGTGACAGCGGCTCAAATCACCGGAGCAGATGCCGTTCATCCGGGGTATGGGTTTCTTTCTGAAAATGCCGATTTTGCTAAAGCTGTCACAAAGGCCGGTATAACTTTTATCGGACCGACGGCAGATTCTATCAGTTTGCTGGGTGTTAAAAGTAAGGCGCGCGAGATTGCTGTTAAAGGCGGAGTAGCTATTACGCCGGGTTCAAATGGTCTTGTCGGCAAGAATTACCGCGAGGTCGCCCGCAAGATTGGATTTCCGATTATGATTAAGGCCACCTTGGGTGGTGGCGGAAAAGGAATGCGGGCTTGCTTTGCGGAAAAAGATTTAGACCGTATGATGAAAACTGCCCAAGCAGAAGCCAAAGCCAACTTTGGCGATGACCGCGTGTATTTTGAAAAACTCGTTTTAAATCCTCGTCATATTGAAGTGCAAGTAGCCGCCGACAACTACGGCAACGTCGTAGCTTTTGCCGAACGGGATTGCAGTATGCAGCGCCGTCATCAAAAATTATTGGAAGAATCGCCCTCTCCGTTCGTCACGCCTGCCGTACGCAAAAAATTACAACAAGCCGCTATTAAACTAATTAAAGCTGCCAAATACCGCGGAGTAGGAACGGTAGAATTTTTGATGGCACCCAATAAAGATTTTTATTTTATGGAAGTAAATACCCGTTTGCAAGTGGAACATCCTGTCACGGAAGCGGTATGTGGACAGGACCTGGTGAAAATGCAAATACAAATTGCACAAGGAGAGCCCCTGCATATTACCCAAGCACAAGCAGCGGCGGTACGCTGTCATGCAATAGAGCATCGTATCAATGCCGAAGACAGCGAGCATAATTTTACGCCTTGTCCGGGCACTATAGAAGAATGGGTGCCTGCCGGTGGCTTGGGGGTACGTTTGGATAGCCACATGTATACCGGTTATACAATTCCTACGTATTATGATAGTTTAATTGCCAAGCTGATTGTCACGGCTGATAACCGAGTAGACTTGCTGGCGCGTTGCCGCCGTGCTTTGAGTGAGTTTACAGTAAGTGGCGTTAAGACGACGATCCCATTTCATCAAAAGATTTTAAATAATGCTGATTTTATGGCAGGAAATGCCGATACGGGCCTAATTGAACGGATGACGGCTGCGGAGAAAAAACAAAATGAAAGCCAAAAATAAAATTTTCAGCCGCCGGGCGTTAGGTTTGTGGCTTGCTAAACAGCGCAAAGCCGGCAAGAAAATTGTATTTACCAATGGCTGTTTTGATATTTTACATGCCGGACATGTGAGTATTTTGGAATTTTGCCGCGCAAAAGGCGATGTGCTAGTGGTAGGGGTAAACAATGATGCTTCCGTGAAACGTCTAAAAGGCCCCACTCGCCCCGTTAATAAAGAGGCAGACCGCGCATTAGTGTTGGCGGCATTGGAGTCTGTGTCGGCAGTATGTATCTTTCCGGAGGATACGCCGTATCATTTAATTAAACTCGTTCAGCCCGACGTATTGGTCAAGGGCGGCGATTATAAGCCCAGTGAAATTGTGGGTCGCGAATTTGCAAAAAAAGTAGTACGTTTTGCCTTGCTAAAAGGCCGCTCTACTACGAACATTATTAAAAAAGTACAAAAGTAGGAAAGGAAAAGAAAATGTCTGATATTTTTGAAAAATGCCGCAATTATAAAGATGCCAAGATTGCTATGGAAATGGGTATTTATGGTTATTTCCAACCCATTGAATCTGCCCAGGGACCGGAAGTAATATTAAACGGGAAGAAATATATTATGGCCGGGTCCAATAATTATTTAGGGTTGGCCAATGACCCGGAAATGAAAAAAGCAGCCTCCGAAGCCGCTGCCAAATACGGTACAGGTAGTGCCGGTTCACGCTTTTTGAATGGCAATACCATTTTTTTAGAACAACTTGAAAAACATTTGGCACGTTTTAAACGTCGCGAAGCCGCCCTTATCTTTTCCGCCGGCTACCAAATGAATTTAGGTGTTGTTTCCTGCTTACTTAGAAAAGGCGATTATGCCATCATTGATAAATTAGATCATGCAAGCATTTTGGACGGAGTACGCTTGTCTGGCGCGGACATGGTACGTTTTAAACACAATGACATGGCCGACTTAGAGCGTGTACTTGCCAAATTGCCGCCGGAATCGGGCAAACTGATTATTGTGGACGGCGTATTTAGTATGGAAGGCGATATTTGCCCGCTGCCCGAAATTGTTAAATTAGCCAAAAAATACGGGGCGCGCACGATTGTAGATGACGCGCACGCAACGGGTATTTTGGGGAAAACCGGACGCGGTACTTGCGAACATTTCGGGCTAGAAAACGGCGAAGTAGATTTGGTGGTAGGCACTTGTTCTAAAACCTTTGCCACCGTCGGTGGATTTGTGGTAGGCGATGCAGACATTATTCACTACATCCGCCACAATGCGCGCAGCCAGATTTTCTCAGCTGCCTTGCCGCCTGCCTCTGTGGCCTCTATCAATAAGGCCTTGGATTTAATTGAGAATGACACTTCGCGGCGCGATAATTTATTCCGCATGACCGATAATCTTAAAAAAGGACTGCGCGAACTTGGCTACGATTTAGGCCACAGCACTACGCCGGTGATTCCGGTGCACGTGGGAAGCAATGAAAATTGCTTTAAGATGTGGCGCGCTCTACACGAGCTGGGTATTTTCTCTAATCCGGTGGTCAGTCCGGCTGTTCCTCCGGGGCACGCACTGATGCGCCTGACTTTGATGGCTACTCACACGGATGAACACGTCAAACAAATCATTGATGCTTTTGCCAAAGCAGGGCGAGCAGTCGGTGTAATTAAATAAATTTAACCCCGCTTACGCGGGGTTTTTAAAAAGAGCATTATGGCAATTCGTGTAATAGACGCTGAAAATAAACTCAAAGAATTTGTGCAATTTCCGTTTGATTTGTACAAAAAAGATCCGTATTGGGTTGGTGAGCTGAAAGCCGATACCCTTAAATTATTAAAGCCCGATAATGCCTTTTGGTCGCACGCGCGGCGGAAATTATTACTCGCTTATCAAGATGGGCAAGTGGTGGGGCGTTTGTGTGCGTTAGTCAACGATACTTACAATCAATATCACCATGAAAATATCGGTTTCTTTGGATTTTTTGATTGTTTAAATGATACGGAAGTGGCCCATGCTCTTTTTACTGTCGGTGAAAACTGGCTGCGTAAACAAGGGGTAAAGGCAATACGCGGTCCGGCCAATCCGTCGTCTAACCATCCGTACGGACTGCTGGTAGAAGGTTTTGACAGTATGCCCGCTATTATGATGCCCTATAATGCGCCGTATTACACGGAGTTAATTGAACAGGAAGGTTTTGAAAAGATAAAAGATTTATTGGCTTTTGAGCGCACACGCGAAAATAAATTCAGTCCGGTCTTTGAGAAAATTGTTGCGCGCGCCAGCCGCAGCAAAGATATTACGCTTCGTCGAATTGATTTAAAGAATTTAGATCAAGAGGCGCAGATTATTCGCAAAATTTATAATGATGCCTGGGCCAATAATTGGGGCCATACACCTATTTCCGAAGCGGAAATTGCCGATATGGTCAAGGAATTAAAACCCATTATCCGTGTGGAAGGCACTTGCGTGGTGGAAGTGGACGGCGTGCCGGCCGGGTTTTATATTGCCATTCCCAATATGAATCATGTGCTTAAAGTGCTGCGCGGGACGCTTGCCAATCCGTGGCGCACCTTACGCGCTTTGTGGGTGTGGAAACATATCCGCGATGCACGGCTGATTATGCTGGGTATTGAACCAGCTTACCGCAAACGCGGGCTTGATTTGGTGCTCATTAATCACATCGTTAAATACGGCGTGGCAATATGGGATAAAGCAGAACTCTCTTGGATATTAGAGGACAATGAAGGCATTATCCGCGCCATGACCGAAGCCGGCTGCTATCCAATTAAGCGCTACCGATTGTATCAAAAAGAGTTGTAAAATTATCTTCCTGCAAAAAACGTCATCAATACGCCTTTAATTAAAGTCTTAGGATCAGAAGCAGTAGAAGTTTTGATGGATTTGTCCGCCTCAATAATACGGTCTAAGGTTTTAAGGAAAATTTCTTGCGAGGGGAAATTGCGCGCATTATTAATAAGTGAACTTTCCCAAAACATCAGTCCTGCCGCGTGCATAATATCGGCGTTAGCCATGCCGCCGGCGGTCATGTATTTGATACGCGCCATTTTAAGCACCGGATAAGAAATTTTGCTCAGTACTGAGACGGGCTCTTCTCCGCTGTTTAATAATTTCTCAACTAAAGAAAAAGCTTTCTTTTTATTAAGATATTGAATGGCATTAGAGAGTTCAAACGGGTTTTCCTCTTTGGCAAACCCCACACCTGCGAGCACATCTTCTTTGGTGATGTTTTTATCTGCGCGGTCTGCCACATACAAAGCCAACTTTTCAATTTCCTGTGACAGCGCATTTAAATCTGCGCCGACGGTCTCACACAAAGTTTCTATGGCATCATAGGCAGCGGTAAGGCCCTGGCTTTTAAAACGATTCGTGACCCACATAGACAAGTCATCTCTTTTGAGCTCATCAAAATTGACGGTGTCTCCGTGTTCGGCGGCCAGCGCACCTAATGTTTTTTCTGTTTTAAATTTTTTGGCGTCATTATGCGTTAAAATAAAAACAGTAGTGTCTAATGGGTTTTCCAAATACTTTAGCAGAGCTTCTTTCGGGTTCTTACGCAACTTTTCAATGCCAGTTAAAATCACGATGCGGCGGTCTGAAAATACCGGCGCGGTATTGGCTAGCGCCAGCACCTCCCCCATATCTGCTTTGTCTGCCGAAGAAGAATAAATATTAAAATCGTCCGGATGTACCGCTGCGGTAATTTTGGCAATGAGTTCTTTTTTGCGGAATAAATCTTCCCCGGTTAGTAAATACACCGGGGAGATCGTTCCTTTTTCAAGAGATTTGCTAATTTTATCAGCGGTCGATTTAGCCATATTATTGGGTAATGGTGGTATATTCTGGGTTTTGCATGACTTTGCGTTTGTCTTCGCTCATCACCGAGCCGAAGCCATCCACCGTACGTTTGACAATATCTTTAGAAAGTTTTTGCCAAATCATTTCACGGGCTTGCTGTTCGGTCATACCGCCGGGTAAGGTAGAAGAAGAATATGTTTGCGTTCCGACAAAAGCCGGCTCTCTCCATACGGGTTCGTTGGTGGTTTTGTCAATTAGTACAATATCCAGCCACACGTCCATTTTGTATACCATCGGAATGAGTTGGCTGTCATATTGAATAGGTACGTTTAAATAGCGGGTAATAGTGGTGACAATGACGCCTTCGGCTCCGTCATCCTCACCTACGATTTGATAAGTACCGTTTTTCAAAAATTCATCGTAGAGTTGCAAATATAGCTTGTCTTCCATGGCAAAGATTTCCGTCTTATTTAAAATCGGGCGGATAGCTACTTTGCGTATGTGTTGCGGCATAATTTGCGCCTGGGGTTTGTAATAAGCCCCTTCGCTGGCACAAGCAGCCAAACAGAGGGCGCAGAACATAGCAAACAAGATTTTTTTCATAACACTCCTATTTTTTAGGTACGGCGATAAAATTGACAATGCGGGCCGGAACAATGATTACTTTTTTCACTTCGCAACCATCTAAATACTTTTGTATTTTCTCACTAGCACGGGCCGTTTGTTCGGTTTCTTCTTTTGAAGCCGTAGCCGGAATGCGGATGCGGTCACGCACTTTGCCGTTTACTTGCACGCCGATTTCAATGGTTTCTTGTGCAATTAAATCAGCATCTGCCGTTGGCCAAGATTCTTTTACTAAAAAGTCCGTATGTCCGCTGTTTTGCCAAATTTCCTCGGTCAAGTGGGGGGCAAACGGGTGCAAGAGTTTAAGAAACGTCTCAAACGTATCTTGGCTGAGGGCCTCGAGTTTACTGATTTCATTAAACAAGACCATCAGCGCAGAAATGGCGGTATTAAAACGTAAATTTTCAATATCGTCGGTCACTTTGGCAATGGTTTTGTTTTTCAAAATCTCAATTTCTTTGGGATTGCTGGCCGTGGTTAATTTAACACTTTCGTTCCAGCCGGCAATGCGTTTTAAGAAACGGCTGATACCTTCAATGCCTTTCATATCCCATGGTTTGCTGGCTTCAAAGGGGCCCATAAACATTTCGTACATACGGAAAGCATCGGCTCCGTAATCTTTTAAAATGTCATCGGGATTAATAACGTTTTTCTTAGATTTTGACATCTTTTCCACCATGGGAGAAAGTTCTTCTCCGGTGGATTTTAAGAATGCTTTTCCGTCTTTGAAATCAATTTCATCATAGCCGTGGTAAGCACCTAATTTATCGCGGTAAGAGAAAGCTAAAATCATCCCTTGGTGGCGCAGTTTTTGGAACGGCTCTTTGGTGTGTACGACGCCCAAATCATAAAGCACTTTATGCCAGAAACGCGCATACAGTAAATGTAATACCGCGTGCTCTGCCCCGCCGATGTAGCAATCTACCGGTCCGTAGGCCTTTTCAATTTCGGGGTCCACAAGTGCCTTGTCATTGTGCGGGTCCATATAGCGCAAATAATACCAGCAAGAGCCTGCCCATTGGGGCATGGTGTTTGTTTCGCGCAAAGCGGGGCCGCCGCATTTGGGGCACGTAGTGTGCAACCATTCGGTGGCATTGGCCAGCGGAGATTCTCCGGTGCCGGACGGCTCAAAGTTTTTCATTTCGGGCAAACGTAGCGGCAGTTGATCTTCCGGCAAAGCCACGACGCCGCATTTGTCACAATGCACTAAAGGAATTGGCTCACCCCAATAGCGTTGGCGGGCAAATACCCAGTCGCGCAGTTTGTAGGAGGTTTTAGCACGGCCGCAACCTTTTTCGGTCAGCCACGCAATCATTTTGGCTTTGCTTTCTTGCACGTGAAGTCCGTTTAAAAATTCGGAATTTACCAGCTCTCCGTCGCCTGTGAAAGCGGCTTCTTTTACACCTTGTTCGCTTTTGATAACCTCAATAATTTCCAGTCCGAATTTTTTGGCAAAGGCATAATCGCGCTCGTCGTGCGCCGGAACGGCCATAATAGCGCCGGTACCATATCCCATCAGTACATAATCGGAAGTCCACACCGGAATTTTGCGCCCGTTGACCGGATTAATGGCATACGCGCCTGTGAAGACACCCGTTTTATCTTTGTTTAAATCGGCGCGCTCCAAATCACTCTTGCTGGCGGCGGCGGCTTGATAGTCCGCTACCGCTTGTTTTTGTTCGGGCGTGACAATAGTTTTTAAAGCTGGATGTTCCGGTGAAACTACCATGTAGGTCGCACCGAAAAGAGTGTCCGGTCGGGTAGTAAAAACGGTTAAGGTTTCGTTGCTACCGTCTAATTTAAACGTCACTTCCGCGCCCTGGCTTTTACCAATCCAGTTTTTCTGCATGGTGAGTGTGCTTTCGGGCCAATCAAGTCCGTCCAAGTCTTGCAGTAAGCGCTCGGCGTAGGCGGTAATTTTCAAAATCCATTGGCGTAGCATACGGCGTTCAATCGGGTGGCCGCAGCGTTCGCATTTACCGTTAAATACTTCTTCGTTGGCAAGTCCGGTTTTGCAAGAGGGACACCAGTTTATAGGCACGGTAGATTCATAGGCAAGTCCCTTTTTAAAAAGTTGCAAGAAAATCCATTGCGTCCATTTATAATAATCGGGATCGGTGGTATTGATTTCACGGTTCCAATCGTAAGCTAGTCCAAGAGATTTGATTTGACGGCGGAAATTATCGATATTTTTTTGCGTGGTAATGGCCGGGTGGATGCCGGTGGCAATGGCATAGTTTTCAGCCGGCAGACCAAACGCGTCCCACCCCATGGGGTGCAGCACATCATACCCGTTCATCAGTTTATAACGGGTTAAAATATCCGATGCAGTGTACCCTTCCGGATGGCCGACATGCAACCCCGCGCCCGACGGGTACGGAAACATATCCAAACAATAAAACTTTTTGCCTTTGGGTAAACGGGGGCTGGCAAAAAGATTTTCCTTTTCCCAGCGTTCTTGTTGTTTTTTATCAATCTCTTGGAAATTATCAATACTCATATATTTTATTTTAACATTTTAGAGGTAAAAAGAGGGAAGAAATACTTAACCGCGCGGATGGAATTTTTTGTGCTTGGCTTTAAGATCAGACACGTCTAAATGCGTATAAATTTGAGTAGTAGTTAAATTAGCATGCCCGAGCATTTCTTGCAAACTGCGCAGGTCCGCACCGCCTTGCAAGAGGTGGCTGGCAAAAGTATGGCGGAATAAATGCGGATGCAGCGGTTGACGAATGCCCACTTTCCGCCCGAGCGCAGCTAAATCTTTCCAAACACTAATACGGCTTAGTTTTTTGCCGTTTTTATTTAAAAACAGTTCCGAACCGACATCTGATTTGCTGGCAAAATGTGCTTCGCGCAACGCCAAATAATGTTTGATTCTTTCACAGCAAGGGGGATGCAGTGGTACAAAGCGTTGTTTGCCGCCCTTACCGAAAGCCAATACCCATCCGTCCTGAATATTTACATTTTCAAGTTGTAAATTAATCAGCTCGCTCACGCGCAGGCCGGCGGCATATAAAAGTTCGATAATGGTTAATGTGCGCGCTTCATCAAATTTTTCCGTTTGATAAGAGAGTAATTGTTCCATTTCCTGACGGGAAAGCTGCTCCGGCATACGCTGTGGCAATTTGGCCGATTTCATTAGCCGCGTGGGATCTTCGGTAATGCGGTTTTCAATTAGTAAAAATTTATAGAAGGCCCGCACCGCTTGCATTTTGCGCGCGACGCTGGAAACGGAAAGTTGCTCATTTTGTCGCAGTTGATAGGCAAAGCTATCCATAAATTGCGTAGGCACTTTAAGCGGATCTTGTTCGGTAGCCGCGCAATATTCCAAATAATGCGACACATCCGCCACATATGCCGCCAATGTATTGGGGCTAAGTTGGCGCTCAAAAGCCAAATGATTTTTAAAATCTTCGGCCAATGGGTCTAAAGGTTGCGGTGATTGTGTCGTTTTATTTATGCCGGGCATATTCTTATTATAAGATTTTTAATTTATAAATCTCAAAAAAGACTTGATAAGCGAAATTTTTTATAATAGATGTTGTGGTGTTTAGTGTTATGAACTAAAATTGGAGAATTTTATGAAAAAAGCTTTTACATTAATTGAATTACTGGTAGTCGTTTTAATCATTGGTATTTTGTCCGCCATTGCTTTACCGCAATATACCAGAGCGGTGGAAAAAAGCCGTATAGCGGAAGCTATGAACATACTGGATAGCTTGCGTACAGCAGTAGATTTCTACGTACTAGAGAACGGATATAAGCGTGGTAATTTACTTGCGGGCGATTACGGAGAACATAAAAATTTGCTTATGATTGACGTAGAAAACCCGCTGAATTGCATTGAAGATTATTGTTGTTCTAAAACATTCTGTTATTATGCTTCTTGCAGAGATGATGATAATAGATGTTGGGTTTCGGCTAGGCGATTTGAGGTCGGTAAAAGTTCAGGAGATCCAGACGGCGACTACGAGTATAAGTTAGAATGGGCTCTATCAAACGGGAAATGGACAAAGAGCTGCGACGATAATTCTATGCATGGGAAATATAATTATATTTGTTTTGTCTTTGATGAAAACTATCACTTTAGTAGTTATTAATAAATTCTCCTTTAGTTAAATTAAAAACATCCCACTTTGTAAAGTGGGATGTTTTGGTTTTGAAACCTTTTATATCTTTTTATTTTTTCGCTGTTTTCTTTTCGGACTTTTCTTCCGCGTCGGCGGCTTTACCATTGTAATGGTGGCCTAAATATTTAACATAGAGTTTGTCTTCAATTTCGGCTGCCAGCTGCGGATTATCCTTTAAATACTGGCGGGCGTTTTCGGCCCCTTGTCCGAGTTTTTCATCTCCGTACAAGAACCAGCTGCCGCTTTTTTCTAAGATACCGGCTTCTACACCTTTATCTAAAATGCAGGCCTCACGGGAAATGCCTTCATTGTGCAGCATGGTAAATTCTGCTTGGCGGTACGGGGGCGCAACTTTGTTTTTGGTCACTTTGGCGCGCACGCGGGTACCGATAATTTCATCCCCTTTTTTCAAGTTCTCAATGCGGCGTACATCAATACGCACAGAGGAGTAGAATTTCAAAGCCAACCCACCCGGCGTGGTTTCGGGGTTGCCGAACATAATGCCGATTTTTTGGCGCAGTTGGTTAATGAAAATAATGCTCGTTTTGGTTTTATTTAAAATGCTGGTCAGTTTGCGCAGGGCTTGGCTCATTAAACGTGCTTGTAAGCCAACATGGGCATCGCCCATTTCACCTTCAATTTCAGCTTGCGGGACAAGCGCGGCCACCGAGTCAATAATAATTAAATCAATCGCTCCGGAGCGGACCAATTTTTCGGCAATTTCCAAAGCTTGTTCGCCACTGTCGGGTTGAGAAATTAACAGTTCATCTACATTAACCCCGATAGAAGCCGCATACACGGGGTCTAACGCGTGTTCTGCATCAATAAAGGCCACTACCCCACCGTTTTTTTGCGCTTGGGCGGCACAATGCAAAGATAAAGTCGTTTTTCCGCCGGCTTCCGGTCCGTAAATTTCAATCACGCGACCGCGCGGGATACCACCTACGCCCAAAGCCAAGTCTAAAGATAAAGCACCGGTCGGAATAGCATCTACTTTTTTAACATTAGCGGTGCCTAAAGTGGTAATTGCTTCTTTGCCGAATGCTTTTTCAATTTGTCCTAAAGCCAAATCTAACGCTTTTTGTTTGTTTGCGTCCATACTTCCTCCGATAAAATGGTTAGGCAACAGCCGCCACCGCGGCCGCTGAAAAACCTAGTTTGTTGTTTTGTTTGTCTAAGTCTACCAAAATTTTTGTGCCTGCCGGATACTGATTGATCAGCATATTTTCCGCTAGCGGATCTTCCAGTAAGCGTTGCACGGTGCGTAGCAGAGGCCGCGCGCCGTACTTTTCATCAAACCCTTGATCCATCAAATAATCTTTGGCAGCATCTGTCAGTTCAAGGGTTAATTGGCGGTCAGTCAATTTGGCCTGTACTTTGGAAAGTATCAAGTCCAAAATTTGTTTAATGTGTTCCCGGTTAAGTGCGTGAAACACTACGATTTCATCAATACGGTTAATAAATTCGGGATTGAAGGTCTTTTTGACCGCTTCCATGACGTGTTCGCGCATGGTTTCGTGCTGTTTTTCTTCCGTAGCGGTAGCGGTGAAACCGAGCGAAGAACCTTTGTTCGTGATGTCGCGCGCACCCACGTTTGAAGTCATAATCACCACGCAATTTTTAAAGCTGACACGGTGACCTAAATTATCTGTCAAAGCACCTTCATCTAAGACCTGAAGCAAAATGTTGTAAATATCCGGATGTGCTTTTTCTAACTCATCGAGCACCACCACGCTATAAGGGCGGCGACGCACAGGTTCGGTCAGTTGCCCGCCTTCTTCATAACCGACATATCCCGGAGGCGCACCAATTAAACGAGACACCGCAAATTTTTCCATATATTCGGACATATCAATACGCACCATGGCATCTTCATCTCCGAATAAGAAAGAAGCTAAACTTTTAGCCAGTTCGGTTTTACCGACGCCGGTAGGCCCGAGGAATAAGAACCCACCAATAGGTTTATTGGGGTTGCCCAGTCCGGTACGGTTGCGGCGAATAGCTTGCGAAACCACTTTAACCGCTTCATCTTGGCCGATAATGCGCTGATGCAAATGTTCTTCCATGTGCAAAATTTTATCGGTTTCACTCTGTGTCATACGCGTGACGGGAATGCCGGTCCATTTGCTGGCGACTAGTGCAATATCTTCCTGCGTCACTTCAATTTTTTGTTTGGCTTGTTTTTCTTGCCAATCTGTTTTAAGCTGTTCAATTTCTTTTTTTAAATTTTCTTCTACTGTTTTTAAACGCGTGGCTTCTTCAAATTGTTTGTCATGCATTGCTTTTTCTTTATCTTCGAGGGCCTGTTGGTAAGCGCGTTGCTTTTCTCGAATTTCGGGAGGCAAAGAAGCATTTTTAAGTCGGGCTCTTGCGCCGGCCTCATCAAATAAATCAATGGCTTTATCGGGTTGGGCACGGTCCGTAATATAACGGTCCGCGATAGAGGCGGCCGCCTGCACGGCATCATCTGTATAAATCACATTATGGTGTTTTTCATATTGTGAACGAATGCCCATTAAAATATGAATGGTTTCTGCCACATCGGGCGGTTCTACCGTGACAGGTTGAAAGCGGCGCTCAAAAGCAGAATCAGATTCAATGTACTTGCGATATTCATCAAAAGTGGTTGCACCGATACATTGAATTTCACCGCGTGCTAAAGCGGGTTTAAGCATATTAGATGCATCCATGGATCCTTCGGCCGCGCCTGCCCCAATAATCGTGTGCAATTCGTCAATAAAGATAATGACGTTTTTGGCTTCTGCCGCTTCATCAATAATGTTTTTGAGGCGTTGTTCAAATTCGCCGCGGTATTTCGTGCCGGCTACAACGGACGCTAGGTCCAAGGCAAGCAGGCGTTTGTCTTCCAGTACGGTAATATCGCCCTGCGCCATTTTTTGAGCAAGGCCTTCAACAATAGCAGTTTTGCCCACCCCCGGTTCACCCAGGAGCACAGGGTTATTTTTCGTGCGGCGGGCCAAAATCTGCACTAAGCGTTCAATTTCGTTTTCCCGTCCGATTACGGGATCCAATGCGTTTTTCTTGGCTAAAGAGGTTAGATCGCGCGTGTATTCATCCAAAGTGGGGGTTTCCGATTTTTTGGCATCTGTTTTGTTTTTGTGATGAACGTGCGGCTCTTGCAATGCAGGAGGTTCTTCCTCTTCGCTTGCACTGGACTCTTCCAAATCTTTTCCTTGAGATCCTTCTAAGAAATTCAAAGTAGCCTCTTGAATAGCACGTAGCGTGAAACCTAAATTTTGCACTAGGGTAGAAGCCATGCCTTCTTCTTCGCGGGCAAGCCCCAACAAAATGTGTTCCGTGCCAATATGGTCACTGCCCAGCGTTTGGGATTCCTCTACTGCATATTCCAACACTTTTTTAGCGCGCGGAGTGAACGGAATTTCGCCCAGCAGCATAATGGCATCACCAATGCCGACCATCTTTTCAATTTCTAGGCGTACTTTGCGAAAGGTAATACCTAAGGAAGTTAAAATTTTATTGGAAACCGTACCATTTAGGGCCGTAAGTCCTAAAAGTAAATGTTCTGTGCCGACGTAATCATGATTTAATCGTTTAGCTTCTTCTTGTGCAATCAGAATTATTTTTTGCGCGTTTTCGGTAAATCTTTTAGCCATCTGAAATCCCCTCTTAGTTAAGCATATTATATAAAATAACGCGCGATGCGCGTGAGAATGTTTAGTGACCTTTTACGGTTGAAAGGGTATAAAAATAACTTGACAAGTATCTAATTAATTTTATATAGTAAAAATACTACAAAAGCAGTACCTATTTTGTCCGAAAGTTGTATCTTAAGTTTTTATTCTTTCTAACTGTACCGGGTTTATACTCGGAAATTTATTTTGTCTTTTTGTTGCAAATTAATAAAGAAGGAGAGAAATATGGATGAAAGTCGTTATCATCCTCAACAGGATGTATTCCGTTTAATTGACGGAAAAAGAGAACCGATACAACCGTATCGTTTTGGTCAAGGAGAAAACAAACTTAACAAATCTGCCAAGGCTGAGTTGGAGCGTTCCAAAGAACCAAAAGGCCCTTATATTAAAGGCATTTTATTTGATGGGATTAATTTGACCACGCGGGCTATAGATGCAAAAGGGCACGAAATTATCAAACAAATCCCTGCTTGGTCAGGCAAGCCACGCTTTGGTGATGAATTTGATTATTCCAAATATCGTCAAGATAGATTAGGAGGTCCTATACCGGAAGGAAATTATTCTGTTAATCCGCAAGAAGTACAAAGACCGACTGCAAAAGATGATGTCGTATCGTGGCTAAATTCGAAAATAGATGATTGGTCTAACAATCCGGATCGAGAACAATTTGGCAAATATGTGGGAGGCCGTACCTCTTGGGGAGATTGCCGTATCAAGATTAATACCCCGCCGGAATTAAAAGCCCAAACCGGAAGATCTGAATTTTTTATTCATGGCGGCAAAGAACCCGGCAGTTTGGGCTGCATTGATTTGTTGAACAGAGAAAAAGAGTTCTGTGAATTTATTGAAAAATACCGCGGGGAAGATCAAACTGAAGTTCCGCTAGAGGTAAAATACAAACCGGAAGTGAAAGATGTGCCGGATGATGAATTTGACGACGATAAAAGGGGTGCTGATGACTCGGATAAAGAATAATTAAAAACAATTAATTAAATTATGTTATAATCTAAATAGGGTATATAAACTAATTCAAAATATACCCTATTTGGATATGAAATGAAAAATATAGCTAAATGGGTTGGAAGATGTTTTTTGATACTTGTGGGAATGATGTATTTGCGTAATGCCCTAAATTATAATGACTCCATTCCGATGCGTATGTGGTATATTTGGTATGACCCGATTTATATTCGGGCCCATGTGCTGTCTAAACTCATAGATGCTTATTTGGCTTGTATTTGTTTTTGGTCTATTTTTCACTTCCGCCAACAGGTATTAAAAGCCTGTTTTGTTTGTTATTGGCAAGTATTGATACTTCTTTGTTTTGTGTTTCCTTTATTGACGATAGATTGTTATTGGAGACATTTGGAGCCGGCAGTACGATGGATAAGCCTGGTATGTGATATACCTTTTGTAATATGGAGCATCATAGGATTATGGCAAGTAATACGCAAAGTGGAATTTACCCGCGCTGTTTGGCGTGTACATATTATCTTTTTTATTTTATATCCGGTATGGGGAATATTAAGTTATTCTTCTTTTGCTTATCACTATATAGATGATTGGATTATAAAATTAGGTCAATATTTGGGAGTATTATATTAACATGAAAATTTATCAACGCTTATTTTTCTATTTACTGTGTTTGTTGTATCTATATGATGTGGTGTTTGAGCATCCAAGTGATATAGACTTTGTCCGCCATACGGCTTATTGGCATAATCCAGCGGGTTTTTATGCGTACATGATATACAGTTATATAGAAATAGTCTATTTGGGCGTACTTACAGGTTATTTAGGCAGTACAAAAGGTTTTTTCAGCCGGAAATTTATGTGTTGGTTTTGGCAGGCTACGATTTTTTTTAATTTTGTGACTCCTATGTTTCGCATCTTTTGTCCTATTTGTATCGGACCCGGAGAACTACAACAGCAAGAAATTACCATCCTACACGCATTAGGCGGTATCCCCTATACGGTGTGGGCATGCTGGGGACTATATCATTTACATAAGTATCCCATTCTGCCGCGGGCGGAAAAATATTTTCACTGGGCGATGTCCGTTTGGTTTGTCTTTGTTCCGCTATTTATGATTCTGTGGGTACTGATTACTAACTTTTCAGATATTTTTAAGGAAGTATTCTCATAAATTAAACATTGTCCACGCCCCGCTTTTTCACTACGATGCTGATGTAGAAATTTGTGGAGCACGGACAATGGGTGATTATAATTTGGTAATAGTTGGAGATCCTTGGAAAGAAATAGTACAAAAGGTGAACATGTTTGTGAAGGATGTACGGACTACGGTTTGAAGGTCTGTAAAACGCTCGGTTTTTCTAGCTGTACCAATTCGATGTATTCGCAACCCTAAATATTGTTGTTAATAATTCAAAACCCCACGTTTTGGCGCGGGGTTTTCTTTCATATTTGGTATAATAAAAATATGAATGAAGAACTATTGGCGCGTGCGCGCAAAATCAAAGTTATTTTAAATGATGTGGACGGTATTTGGACCGACGGCAAGTTGCACTTTTTTGTCAAACCGGACGGCGCGATTGACGAAATTAAATCGTTTAATGCTTTAGACGGTATTGCCATTATGCTTTGCCGTTTGGCCGGACTGAAATGCGGAATCATTACGGGCCGCCGTCATGAGACCACCGTTTCCCGTGCGCGCAATTTGGGAATGGACTATTTCTACCAAGGTTTTTTAACCAAAACGCTAGCCTTAGAGGATATTTTAAAACGCGCTCATATTTCTGCTGAAGAAATTGCTTATATTGGGGATGATCTGACCGATTTGCCCGCCATGGAAAAAGTGGGGCTGGCTATTACCGTTCCCAACGCGGTGCAAGCGGTACAAGATGTGGCGCACTATGTGACACAGCGCAAAGGCGGTGAAGGCGCCTACCGCGAAGTAATTGATTTGATTTTAACTGCACAGGGCCAAATGCCTGCTTTACTTAACCAAATTCGTTCGGGCTGGGATATGCCTGCCAAAACAGAATTGGAAATTATTACATCTCAAGAAGGAATTGCTTAGTATGAGAGGAAAATTTATTGTGCTTGAGGGGCCGGACCGCTGTGGCAAAAGCACCCAAGCAAAATTACTTTATAACTATTTGTTGGGAAAAGGTTTTGATGTGGTTCTTACGCGTGAGCCCGGTGGCACTAAAACGGCTGAACAGATTCGCCAAATTTTATTAGAGCCGGAATTAGATGTTCGCCCCGTGGCGGAACTTTTACTATACGAAGCCAGCCGTGCCCAACATACGCAAGAAAAAATTATACCCGCTTTACAAGAAGGTAAAATGGTCATTTGCGAGCGTTATACTATGTCCACAGAGGCCTATCAGGGGTATGCGCGCGGACTTGATTTAAAAATGATTGAAACGCTTAATAAAATTGCTACTACCGGATTGCAACCCGATTTGACGCTGGTATTTTTGATGTCTGATAAGTACTTTTCTTCCCGTGGGGAATACTTGTTCTCTGACCGTTTAGAAAGAGAAGATAAAGAATTTAGAGACAATATGCGCCAAGGTTATAAAAATTTGGTGGCGCGCACAGAAAATGCATATTTGCTAGAAGCAGATGATGATGTGGACAGTATTCACCATCGGGTGATTGAACTGTTGAAAGAACATCATATTACGGATTTATGTCCTTCCAAGAAATCTTAAACCAACCCTCAGCAGTGCCCTATTTACAGAAAAGTTTGCGGGGAAATATCCCACAATCTTTACTTTTTTGTGGGCCGTCGGGAGTGGGTAAGAAAAAAGCCGCTTTGGAGTTTGCCAAAGTGTTAAATTGT
>Ga0310690_10004045_pt1 | contig 21337 bp, 20 predicted proteins | sample AusTroGonzalo_MG_2_FD_207661 | JGI IMG/M metagenome (GOLD analysis project Ga0310690, IMG submission 207661) | Bovine rumen microbial communities from tropical cattle in Woodstock, Queensland, Australia - Gonzalo_04 (v2) (version 2) | ecosystem: Host-associated > Mammals > Digestive system >... | reverse complement strand
CTTTTGTCAGGTAACGGAACAGGACAACTGTCCATCTACGGCTCGTACCGCCATAACATCACGCTCAGCGGCCTGACGCTTACCTGCTCCGACGGTCCGGCCATCAATAACCAGTGCCATAAGAAGTGTTACCTGGTCATCAACGGCACGAACACGCTCACCGATGGTTCATCCTACGCCTCATCGTCCGAGGACCGCAAAGCAGCGTTCTTCAGCGAGGGCCAGATCATCACGTCCGGTGCAGGAACGCTGAACATCAAAGGCAACTATAAGAACGGCCTTTGCTCCGATGATTATATCCATTTTACAGAGAGTACCGGTACTCTGAACATAACTGCCGTCAACAAAGGTATCGAAGCCAACGACGGCATCTATTTCGAGGGCGGCACCTTCGTCATCAATGCCGGTTCGGAAGGCATCGAGAGTGACAGCGTGCTGGTCATCAGCGGTGGAGAGATCTATGTGAAATCCGCCGACGATGCTATCAACTCCGGCGCTGATCTGACCATCACCGGCGGCATGGTTTGCGCTTACTCCACCGGCAACGACGGCATGGATGCCAATGGCAACTGCTATATCAAAGGCGGTCTGATCTACGCCATCGGAGCACGCAGCCCCGAGGTCGCTATCGATGCCAACAGCGAGGAGCGCAAGCAACTATATGTGACAGGCGGAACGATCGTTGCGGTCGGTTCGCTGGAGTCCGGTGCCAGCCTCACGCAGGCATGTTACCAAGCCTCGGGTACGACTAACACGTGGTATGCTCTCACGGTAGGCAACGCTATCTTCGCCTTCAAGACCCCGAGCAGCAATGCCTCGACGCTCGTCGTGTCCGGCGCATCCACACCTACCCTGCACAAATCCGTTACACCTTCCGGCACCGCCATCTTCAACGGTATGGGCTACTACCCTGCTACGTACAGCGGCGGCTCGTCTGTCACCCTCTCTACGTATAGCGGCAACTCCGGCGGTGGTCCCGGTGGTGGCGGTCCCGGTGGTGGTCCCGGTGGTGGCGGTCCCGGTGGATGGTAAAACCATTTACCATTTATTCATTTACCATTTGATCATTTAGTATATGAAAAATCTCGGAGAAATTAATCGTGCCCTTGTAGCTAAGAAAAAGATAATTGTCTTTGTACTTTGTACTTTGTCTCTTTGTACCTTGTCTGCTCAAAGCTTGCTCACTCCCGAGCAACTCGCCAAACGCGAACGCCGCAAGAACCTCACGGTCAAGGAGTGGAACACCGACGAAAAAACCAAGACCCGCTGGCTCGACCGCCTGAAGATCTATGATGACCAGGGGCGCTGTGTCGAGGAGATAGAATACGCCACCTACGGTCAGAAATGGCGCGTCACCAGCACGTACGATGATGTCACCGGCAAGGTCATCGAGGAGGTCGAGTACAACGACCGCAACCGCCCTGTACGTATCCGCAGATATGAGTGGAACGCCAACGGCACCAAAGCCAAGCAGTACAACTACCTGCCCAACGGCAAGCTCTTCTCCGTCAAGGTGTACGAGTACATCTTCTCGGACAAATAAGTAGCCATTTCAAAAAAAAAATTCACAAAAATTTGCAAATGTGGATTTTTTTTTGTACCTTTGTGCGCTGATTGTGAAATCAGGAAAAAACAGAACTGTCAACCGGATAAAAAACGGACAAAATAAAACCTATTGTATAACTTAATAAATTTATTCTTATGAAGAAAATTACATTAGTTCTGGTCGCACTGCTGACCCTCGTTTTCACGGGCTGCAAGTCTGAGAAATCGAACGTAACAATCTACGTAGAGGACGAAATGGGCATTCCTGTACCTAACCGTTACATCTTCTACACGGACGAGGCATCCTACATTATTGATGAGCTTCTGCCCTCTCCCGATGCCATGATTACGAACGTAAACGACAGCTGGGAAGTTGCTCAAACAAACGCCTATGGCAAAGTTACCATTCAGATTTCCATGTCTGTTGCCAAGATGAAATACTATTTTGAGGTATTTGATGCCGGAAGCAACCAGTGGAAGGAGCAAAAGCCCGAGTTGAAACGCGGCAAAAACGAGGACATCAAATTCGTTGTGAACCGCTAAACGGTTCGCTGCTCCGCGATAACACATCGCGAACAAGTTATTACATCAGTTCGGCGGGATTGATCTCCCGCCGAATTACTAATGAAAAATACCATCTATTATGGTCCATGATTTATACATCTTAATGATCACGGCAGGCATAGTGAGCTTGCTGTTTAAGTTAATGAAGCAACCGGTGGTGTTGGGTTACATCGTAGCCGGCGTGCTGGTAGGTCCGAACCTGCTGGGCGAGAACCTCGTCAATCACGAGAACGTAGAGGCGTGGGGGAACATCGGCGTGCTGTTCGTGCTGTTCTGCATCGGTTTGGAGTTCCGCTTGAAGAACCTGTTCCAGAGCGGCAAGATCGCCCTTGTCGGTGCGGCAACGATCATCATCGGTATGTTGGTGTTAGGCTACGGCGTAGGTCGCTTCGCGCTGTTGGATAACATGAACTCGCTGTTTCTGGCAGCGATGCTGTGTATGTCCAGCACGACGATCGTGATGAAAGCCGTTGACGAGGCAGGGCTGAGCAAGGCGCGGTTCGTGAAAGGCGCGACGGGCATCCTGATCCTCGAAGACATAGTAGCCGTCGTGCTGTTGGTGCTGCTCTCCAGCGTAGCTGTCAAGAACAGCTTCGAGGGTGTCGAGCTGCTCAAGAAAGTCGGCGTGCTGGCAGTGACGCTGGTGGTGTGGTTTATTGTCGGCATACTGGTTATCCCCACCCTGATTCGCAAAGTGCGTCCGTACCTGAACGACGAGACGCTGATCATCCTTGCGTTGGGTCTGTGTCTGGGCATGGTACTGACCGCCGAGGAGGCAGGTTTCAGCAGCGCGCTGGGTGCTTTCGTGATGGGTATGGTGCTGGCAGAGACTCTTGAGTCGCACCGCATCGAACACCTGATGGCACCGCTCAAGAACGTGTTTGCAGCGATCTTCTTCGTGTCGGTAGGTATGATGATCAACCCCACGCAGTTGGTGGAGTACTGGCCGGCGATCCTCATCGTATCGATCGTGATCATCGTAGGTATGATCCTGTTCGGCACGCTGGGTTGCTGGTGGGGCGGTTCGACGATGAAGGACGCTATGTCCACGGGCTTCTCGTTCGTGCAGATCGGTGAGTTCTCGTTCATCATCGCAGCGTTGGGCAGCAAGCTCGGTGTCACCGATCCGGCTATCTATCCGATCATCGTGGCAGCCAGTGTGCTGACGACGTTCCTCACGCCGTATATCATGAAAGCCACGACGCCGTGCTATACATTCCTGTACAACCATGTATCCCCGAGTCTGCGCGGGAAGATCGACCAACGCGAGCAGAAGGTGGAAGAGGCTGAAAAGGCTGCTGCATCCGCCTCGAGTTCCGAAGACAAGCTCCAATCGCACGCAAAGAAAGTCAAACATGCCGTACGCAAGACGATCGTCACCAAGCATGTTGTCAACCTGTTCTTCGAGAACATGAGTGAGAATGATAAGAAGGTTGAAAGTTGAATGTGTAATGTGTAATGTGTAAGGTGTAATGTGTAAGGTTGAAAGATATATGAAACGAATTTATGTAATGCTTGCCGCGGTGGTACTCAGCGTAGCTGCCGCGATGGCTCAGAACGACCACATTGGCGAGGGATTGGCATCGGTAGCCGCCATAGCCGGTGAGGCGAAAACAGCAGCGGAGGACAGCATCGCCCCTGCAGCACCTGCTGCCGAAGTGCCCATGTGGAAAAAGAAACTCTACTACGGCTACAACTTCGACATCTACTTCCACAACGACTCACGTTCGGGCAAGAAAGAAAACGGCTGGTCATTCTCGCTGACGCCGGAGATCGGTTGGCGTGTGAACGAGCGCGTGAATGTAGGTCTGCGCTTTGGCGGGACATTCCAGAACTCGGTAGTTACCTATTCGTACTATGACGCCCTCGCGGATAAGACCTACACCGAAGATCTGCGTGTGATGTACGGTTCGTGGGAAGTTACTCCGTACGGTAGGTATCGGCTGAAGACACTGTTCAACGACAAAGTAGGCATCTGGCTGGAAGGACACTTGTACGCAGGTATGGAATACCCGCGTGTGATGAGCGGCGACATTGAGGGCACCGACTACGACGGCTTGAGACATAGCGTAACCTACGGCGTACAGATCTCACCGGTCATCACATATCAGTTCAACAAGAAGAGTACATTCCAGATCTTCTTCTCGATCATGAGCCTCGGATATAGCGGTTCGACATTCTTCTACGAGACTCCGGAAGACGGGCGCTATTGCGAGTTCACAAACGACGTAATCCTATTCTCCGGCAAACTGCGCAACCTGATTGCTAACCAGTTCACACCGGGACTATACGGATTGAAGTTCGGTGTGCAGAAGAGCTTCTGAGAAATGCAAAATTAAAAATTAAGAATTGGGTAGAGGGCATTTGTTATGGAAAGTGCCGCTGGTGCTGACGGGCGTTGTGGCAGGAGTGGGCTTGCTATTGCTGGTAGCAGTAGCAAGCGTCATCTATGTTCCTGCGTTACGCTCGAAGGCGTTGGACAAAGGTCTGACCATCGCCAACGAGAAGACAGACTACGACATCGACCTTGGCGGGATCTATCTCTCGCCGTTCCACCACTCGCCGATGGTGCTTTACCGCGCCTACAAGGGCAAGGCAGACCTGCCGTTAGAGGTCGCTATCGACAGTCTGTTTGTCGGTCACCGCGGCCAAGACACCCTGCTCTACACCCGTTCATTGCGGCTGAAAGCCACTGCGCTGACGAGCGGTCAGCAATCAGCGATGAGCAGTCGGCGCTTCACAGATATCCCCATACGGGTTGACGAGTTGCAGTTGGACGAGACGACGTTCCACTCCGACAGCCTGATCGCTGCCGTAGGCATTGACGTTATCCTCAGGCAGCTGAAGACCTCCAGCCCCGAGCTGCTGATAGCCGAAGGCAAGTACCCGCTGCACGGGCTGCGACTGAGCGATGCCGACATAGCCATCGGTCTGCGCAACAATCCCGACACCACGGCAAAAGACTCCACGCCCATCCTGATGGCGTTCGAGGTGCCGGACGGCGAAATGCGCAACGTACGCTTCCGTCTGAACCCGCTGGGTATGGATCTGCGTGTCGCTAACCTGGCGACGAATGTCCTGGCGGATGTGGGTGCCCAGCGTTACGATGCCCGGCAGATAGACATCGGCGGGCTGCGTTTCGGTCTGAACAAACTCACTATCCCTGCGGATACGATCTACGGCAACGCCTGCGTCAATCTGGCGGGCAAGAGCATCACCAGCAGCGGGCTGCATGTCCGTTCGGACGAGCTGGGCGCACAAGCCGACCTGGCTACGACCGAGATGAACCTCGAGACGATGCGCGTGGACGTGACAGGCGACGCGCAGTACCAAGGCAGCCAGGCGCACCTGCAAGGGTTCTACGACATTGATGACCAAGCCTACGATATGTCGGTGAACGTGGAGCGGGTGAACCTCAGTCCCTTCCTAAAGGACAGCACCCGCGTGATCATCGCGGGCGACATCCACGCCGAGGGCCAAGGCATAGACCCACAATCAGCGACGATGAAGAGCAAGGTGCAGATGCACCTGACGGATGCCGTCTATGACAACATCGACGTATCCGGCGTCACCCTGGATGCCAAGTTAGCCAACAAAACAGCCAGCGGCACACTACACCTGCCGGTCACGATGACGGACAAGGCGCTACGCGTGCGGGCACAGACCGAACATCAGTTCAGCGTGAAGGACTTCATGAGCCCCAAGCAGATGGCGGTTGACTACCACACGCAGATGCGCGCGTTGCGCGTACACACCAATGATAAGGATTGGAAGGTGGACGACCTGCAACTGGACTTTGCCACCGACAGCGCCACCGCCTTGGCTCTGGGCACCGAGGGACTGGACATCACCGCCCACAGCCCGATGCACGTGATGAGACTGGTGGATGAGATACAACCGCTGCTGAAAGCCGTCAGCGACACGACGGTCATACGCGCACTGACCACCCTCACCGACCTGACGATGCTCGATACGATCCGTCGGCTCATCCCCGAGCTGGATGCAGCCGTCAGTCTGAGGCACGGCAGTCCCGTGCAGCCGGTCATCGACAGCCTGGGGCTGGACATACAGCAGGTGGATCTGTCGCTGGCGTCGGATAAGCAGCAGACCGACCTGACCCTCACCGCCGTCACGCCGGAGATCAACCATCCCGAGGACAGCACCGCTATTCGTCTGCCGGCAGCGAAAGCCGCCATGAAGATTGCGATGACGGAAGGTCAGACCAACGCCCTGCTCACCGCCGATTCGCGTCTCACAGACGGCGCGATGTCGATACACGGCCTGTGCACAGACGCCGCGCTGCAGATGGATCTAAGGCGTGAGGGACGCAACCTGTACGGCGACGGACAGCTGCAACTGGACAGCATCCGTTATGGCGACAAGGACATGGGCAGTCACGCTATTAACCTGCAGGTAGAGCCCTCATCCCAATACACAGACGCTCTGCGTGCAAATGTTAACTTGGACAGTATACCGCTGGAGCTTGTGGAGAGCTTCGTCACGCTCAAGGATATTGATCTGCACGGGGCAGTACGCGCCTCCGCCTCCATTGACGGTCTGCCTCATAAGCCGGACATCTCTGCCGAGGTGCTGCCACTCGGCGTGAGTGCCGAATACAAGCCTTATCAGGCGAGATTCAGCCTCGGGCAAACGCCTATCGTGATGGCGCATAACCACGTCGATCTCAACGGTCTGCCGATCTACGCTGTGGACAGCAGCTATCTGTCCCTGACCGGCGGTCTGGATCTGGATAGCATGCACGTGGATATCACCCTTGCCGCCGACAGTTTTGCACCGGTGAAGTTGACGCAAGGCGGTCCGCTCCCCGTCTATGGCGAGTTAGCGACCGATATCCGGGGTAAGGTAACCGGTCCGCTGGACAGCATCGTAGCCAATGTGGATGTGACGTTGCTGCCCGTGACCGACATCACCTACCCCATTGACAAGAAGAACCTCGCGCAGGTCAAGCCGCACGGCACGGTTAACGTGCGCTACGGCACCAAGGACGGCGAGCTGAACCTCGCCGGGCGCGTGAATGTCGATGACGGATTCATCCGTTACTCACCGAAAGCCTACCCGATCATGCCGTTCCATGTCGATTCGGGCAGTCATGTGCTGCTCCGCGGACCGATAAGCAAGACGCAGCTTAACGTCTCAGCCTCGCAGCAGGTGAAAGCCGATGTCGAGTCCAACGGTGAGGATACGCGTCGCGTGGATTTCAACACCGGCGTGCGCGTGAAGGGCGAACTGGATTCGTTAGGAATAGGCAGCATCGGCTTCTTCCTTGAAGCGCCCGACGACGAGACGATCACCCACGAGCTGGCGACACTCGACGAAGACACGCGCGAGGGACTGGCGGCAACGCTGCTGGCTACAGGTATGTACGTAGGCGAGAGCAACGTGGCGGCACAACGCGACGGCTACGCCCTGTCATCGATCATCAACAGCCGTATCAACGCCGCGATGGCAAACTCCAAGATGGGTAAGTTCATGGATGTGGACATCAGTAGCGGTCAGACCTCCCATGCCGGAGGCAAGAGTAACGACACGAACATATCGATCAGCAAGTCATTCTTCAAAGACAGGCTGCGCGTCACGCTCGGATCGACCCTGACAGACAACCCCGAGATCAACGATGCCAAAGGGTTCTTCATGAACTTCTCGGCAGACTACAAGCTGACCAAGGACGGCAATGTAGCGCTGCGTCTGTATGCCCAACGCGACTTCAATAACATCCTCGAGGGCGAGCTCTACAAGTCCGGCCTTGCTGTGCGCACCACGAAAGAGTGGCGTCGCCGCGAGCTGTACAACGGCGATACGATCACCCGTACGTACGGCATCGCTGCCGATATCGGTGCTGCCTACCGCTCGAACAACAGTTTAGGTCCCGACGTCACGCTCAAATCGAGCATCAAGAACCTGCTTGGCAAAGGCGAGACATTCACGCTCAAGGGCAACGGCTCGTACTTCTGGGCGCTGCGTAACCGTCACCCGGGTGATCCGAAGAAGACGGACACCTACAAACTCGGTGCGAACGCCTCACTGATCTTCCCGTACCTGCATTGGGCAGGTGATAACAACCCCGAGGGTGACACGCGTTACATGCTTGGTTACCAATACGAGAACATCGCCGGAGGTTATGGTGTGCATAAGTTCACCGGCTCGTTCACGTACTTCATCCACTCCCCGAACAACAGTTACGTCACCCACGCCTTTACACCGTTCTCGCTGTCTGTGGTGCTGATGAAAGCCGAATCGGAAAGCCTGCTCAACAAAGCCGCCGAATACCCGCAACTGATCAAGATCATCGCGGGCAATGAGTTCGTGCCGTCTATCAGTTACAACTTCCTGTATGACGACTACCGCGCCAAGCGAGGCGTGAACACCTTCCTCAACCTCGGCGTGAAGGAGTCCGGCAACCTGCTCAATGCCATCTGTTGCTTGAGCGGACGTAAGTGGGATGAGACGGACAAGAAGATCGGCAACATCACGTTCAACCAGTTCGTCAAGCTCACCGCCGAGTTGCGTAACAAATTCAATTTCACAGATAAGGTTTGTATCGCCACGCGTCTGTATGCCGGAGCGAATGTACCGCTCGGCAACTCACTGGCTGCCCCGCTCTCCGAAGCGTTCTACACCGGTGGTCCGCATAGTCTGCGTGCCGCAGCGCCCTACTCCTACGGACCGGGAAACTTCTACTCCGCCAAGTACAACCAGAACTTCTTCCACTCCGGTGATGTCAAACTCGAGGCGAACCTCGAACTCCGGTTCCCCATCGTCTGGAAGCTCTATGGAGCAGCATTCGTCGATGCGGGCAACGTCTGGAACTGGTACTCTGCCTCTCAACTGTTCAAAGCTGCCGGGATTGATGATTATGTCGAGCGATTGAAGCTTCCCGGCGAACTATACGACGGCATCCTCGACAACCCCGACTTGGCGCGTCAGATCGCCCTCGGCACGGGTGCAGGTCTCCGACTCGACATCGACGGGCTCGTCGTCCGCCTTGATATCGGCGTGGCAATACATGCGCCGTACCAGACCTTCGCATATGACAAGAAGTGGAACACGGACTACACCAAACCCATCACCACCTATTACAATATACCTTCCGTGCTCGACGGACTGCGCCTCAACTTCGGTATAGGATATCCGTTCTGATGAAATGCAAAATGCAAAATGCAAAATGCAAAATGGAATGCGAAAGTTTGCATATATGGATTTTTTTTCGTACCTTTGTGCGCTAATCCGAATAACTGAACGGTTGGCACTACGAACAATGATGAAACATTTCTCTATCTATATCGCCCTGCTCACGCTGCTGCCGGCATTACCGTTGTACGGTCAAGAGGCAGTCACGAGCGCCCCTGCTGAAGCCGAGGCAACAGACACGCTCGCGTTGCCTGTGGACACGGTGCAGCCGATTGTGCTGACATATCCGCAGATATTGTTAGATATGCCCGCCGTACATGTGGAGCAAGACAGCCTGATCACCCTGCTTATGGAGGAGAAGATCGCCGGTGTGGAACGTGGCGAGACCGAACGTGCGGGATTCCGCGTGCAGGTATATAGCAGCAACCACCCGCACCGCGGCAAGGCGGAAGCACTGCTCATCGAGCAGCGCATCCAGCAGGCAATCAACGTGCCGGTATATGTCATCTACGCCTCGCCGTCATGGAAGGTGCGCTTGGGTGACTTCCTCACCGAGCAGCAGGCCGCGGAGTTCAGAGATATGTTCAAAGGGGTGTTCCCCGACCTGGCGGACTACACATATATAGTACGTGATCAAGTGAAGGTGAGATAGCCAAGAGCCAAAATTTAAAATATGGACTTACAAGCATTTAATCCGCGAGTGGAAGTGACGGATGCCATTTCCTCGAATGTAGAACAGATCATCCGCGTGCTGGGCGAAGATCCCGAGCGCGAAGGGCTGAAGCGCACACCGCACCGTGTGGGCAAATCCCTGCAGTTCTTGACCAAGGGTTACAATGAAGACCCCGAGGCTATCCTGCGTTCGGCGTTGTTTGAGGAGGATTACCGTCAGATGGTGGTAGTCAAGGATATAGAGTTCTACTCGCTGTGCGAACACCATATGCTCCCGTTCTTCGGCAAGGCGCACGTGGCGTATATCCCCAACGGCCGGATCACCGGACTGAGCAAGATCGCCCGCGTGGTGGATGTATTTGCCCGCCGCTTGCAGGTACAGGAGCGTCTGACTACAGAGATCAAGGACTGCATCCAGCGCACGCTCAACCCCTTAGGCGTGATGGTGGTCATCGAGGCGGAGCACCTGTGCATGCAGATGCGAGGCGTACAGAAACAACACTCGCTCACCGTCACTTCGGATTTCACGGGAGCGTTCAACAGGAAGGAAACACGTCAGGAGTTCTTGAACCTGATCATCAACAAACCCGCATAGCGCGGCTCATCTCACGCCGGTCATCTGCCTCGCGCAGGGACTGGCGTTTATCGTAATTATGCTTGCCTTGGCACAGGGCGATCTCGAGTTTGGCGAATCCCTTGTCATTGATAAACAGGCGAAGCGGGATGATTGTCTTGCCGGTGTCTTTCGTGGCTTTCTGGAGTTTGCGCAACTCGCGTTTGTTGAGCAGAAGCTTGCGGTCACGCAGCACGTCGTGGTTGGCGTAACTGCCGAACTGATATTGCGCTATGTGCATCTGCTTGGCGAAGAGTTCACGCCCCACAAACTGACAATACGAGTCTGCAAGACTCGCCTTCGACTCGCGGATTGACTTGATCTCCGTGCCGAATAGTTGGATACCGGCGGTGTAACGCTCCAGGATCTCGTAGTCGAAAGTGGCTCGACGGTTCTTGATATTTACTTCGCTCTTTAAACGCAAGATTATGTACGATTTTAGTATTTACGATTTACGATTTAGCAATATATATTTGCAGTTTTCGCAAAAAATCGCACAAAGTTACAAAAAGATTTGCAAATTTGCAAATTTTTTGTTATCTTTGTCGAAAATTTTATATCTATGTTAAAAAATATTCTCGCAATCACCGGCAAGCCGGGTTTGTACAAGTTAATCAGTCGCGGCACGAACATGCTGATCGTCGAATCACTCGTTGACGGCAAGCGTATGCCGACCTACGCACGTGACAAGATCGTTTCGCTGGCAGAGGTGTCGATGTACACCACGGGTGAGGATATCTCCCTTAGCGAAGTGCTGAACGCCGCAGGCAAGAAGTATGGTTTCAAGGCTATTGAGCTGGATGCCAAGAAAGCCGACAACGAGCAGCTGCGTACGTTCTTCGCAGAGGTGCTTCCGAACTTCGACCGTGACCGCGTTTATCCGTCGGATATCCGTAAGTTCGTGGCTTGGTACAACCTGCTTATCGCAGCCGGATTCACGGACTTTACACTCCAAGAGGACGAAGAGTCGGTTGCGACCGACAGCGCCCCCAAAGCTGAGCAGGCTGCACAGAAACAAGTCAAGCCGAAAGCAAACGTCAAGACCAGCAAGTCGGCTGCCAGCAGCGTGAAGACAGGCGTAGGGACTAAAAGAGGATAAAACTTTGGCCATTAGCCATTAGCCATTAGCAGCCAACGGCCAAGAGCCAAGAGCCAATGGTTCTAAAAGAAATAATTGATATCATAGAATCTGTCGCTCCGCGGAGACAGCAAGAGGCGTGGGATAATTCGGGGTTACAGGTTGGCGATGTAAGCAGGGAGATACACTCTGTACTGCTATCGGTGGACGTTTCCGAAGCGGTCGTAGCCGAGGCGATAAGGGTTGGGTGTGACATGATCGTGTCACACCACCCTTTGCTTTTTCACGGGCTCAAGCATCTGACCGGCTCCACGCCGCAGGAACGCTGTGTGGCGCAGGCTATACGCCACAACATAGCTATCTACTCGTCGCACACGAGCATGGACAAAGCCTTGCGCGGCGTATCGGGAAGGATGGCGGAGCAGTTGGGCTTGCAAGACATCCGCATCCTCGTGCCCTCGCCGGAAGACAGCCATGTAGGTTTAGGTGCCATCGGGACGCTGCCGAAGCCCGTTCTATGGTCAGCATGGCTCAAGCAGGTGCAACAGGTGTTCGGCGCGGACTATGTGCGTTACACGAAGCCTGTCACACCGACCATCAGCCGTGTGGCGCTGTGCGGAGGAGCGGGCGCGGAGTTCATCCCCGATGCCATAGCCGCCGGAGCGGACACCTATCTGTCCGCCGACATGAAGTACCACGACATGCAAGCTGCCGCCGGACAGATCATGGCGGTGGATATCGATCATTGGGTATCCGAGCATTTCACGCGTGACATCTTCGTCGAACTGCTCCGCGACAAGGTGGAGGTCAGAATATCAGAGGCGGATGTATCGCCAATACATGTATTATAAATAAACAATCATAGACAATGAAAAAAGAAGAAAAAGAGCTCACTATTGAGCAGAAACTCAAGGTGCTGTACGAGTTGCAGCAGGTTAACTCAAAGATTGACGAACTTCGCACCCTTGCCGGCGAACTGCCGCAAGAGGTGAAAGACATGTCCGATGAAGTGGAGGGACTCAAGACCCGCCTGACGAACATCGAGAACGAGATCAAAGAACTGGAGACGAAGATCTCCGACCGCCGCGTGCAGATCGAGAACGACAACGCCTCTATCTCCCGCTACAAGGAGCAACAGGACAACGTACGCAATAACCGTGAGTACGATAACCTGTCGAAGGAGATCGAGTACCAGAGTCTCGACATCGAGCTTTGCCAGAAACGCATCAAGGAGCACACCGCTGCCCTCGAGCAGCTGCAAGCCGAGAAATCCAAGACGACAGCGGATATTGAGGACCGCACTGTCGATCTGACAAACAAACGTCAGGATCTCGACTCTATCCTCGCCGAGACGAAGGAGCAGACCGAGACGCTCATTCTGAAGACCACTGACCTCGAGCGCCAGATTGACGACCGTCTGCTCACCGCGTTCAAACGTATCCGTCGAAACGCTCGCAACGGACTGGCTGTCGTTACCATCGAGCGTGACTCCTGCGGCGGTTGCCATAGCAAGATACCCGCACAGCGCCAACTTGACATCCGCATGCACAAGAAGATCATTGTCTGCGAGTTCTGCGGACGTATCCTCGTTGACCCGGATATCGAGCACGTAAAGTAATATTGGCATGAAGAACATAGCATTTATCATCAACCCGATGTCGGGCACGCAGAACAAACGTCGTCTGCCCAAACTGATCAACGAGCTGCTGGATAAACGTCAGTGGCTGGAGAACATCGTGTTCACCGAGCACGTTGGTCACGCCCTGGTGCTTGCCAAGCAGTATGCTACTATGGGCTTTGATGCCGTGGTAGCCGTCGGCGGTGACGGTACGGTACGCGAGGTAGCGGAAGGCGTAGCGGGAAGCCATTCGGCGTTAGGGATCATCCCTATGGGTCTGACGAACACCCTGGCGCGACACCTCGGTATCCCCCTGCGCGGCAACGCTTCGCTGCTGTGGTTGAACCACTGCGAGCCGGTGCTGTGCGACAGCATGAATATTGTCATCGACGGCGAGCAACGCCTGACAGCAATGACGGAGGTTGTCGCCGGTGACACACGGATCATCAACTGCGCACAAGGCGTGAAGACGAGTATTCAGGACGGCATTCTTGAACGGTTAGCGGTTAACGGTGAGCGGTTAGCGGCTGACAGTCTGGAGTACAGCGGACAGGTGATCGTGGATAGCGAGGAGTATGATGTAGAGCGGGAGGTGAAGGTCAGCGTGGCGGAAGATTCGATTTACGTATTAGCGCAGAAGAGATTTTGAGGTCGGCACGATACATAGTGGTGATAGCGTTGCTGGTTGCTGTCAGCGGTCAGCTGTCAGCAGTCAGCAATCAGCGGTCAGCACTGACGGAGCAGGAGCAGATGCGTCTGGACTACTACCTGTATGCCGCCCTGCAGGCATCGGAGAGCAATGCGCATGCCAAAGCGTTCTTCCTGCTGGAGTTATGCAACGAGATTGCCCCCGACAACCCAACCGTTTGCTCGATGCGCGGCGCGTACATGCAAAGTCTGTACGACAAGAGGACTGCCCTGCCGCTGCTGCGCAAAGCCTACGAGGGTTCGCCTGATGACTACTGGTACCGATACGCCGTGACAGCCTATGAGACCGGGCACCGCGATGCGACGATGAAGGTACTCAAGACTATGCGCAAGCGCCAGCCGAAGGACATCGACGTGCTGGAGCTATACGAGAGTATATACCGTCACGAAAACAAGATCAAGGAAGCTCTTGCCATACGCGACGCCATCGACAAGCTCACCGGCGAGCCGACAGAGCAGTCGGTGGTGACACGCTTCGATATGCTGCGCAGCAGCAACCGCGGCGACGAGGCGTTTCGTGTGCTGGAGGATTACCTTGCACGCGATCCGAACAACGGCCGCATACAAGCGTTGCGCACCGATGTGCTGCTCGGCCGGGCGATGAGCAAGACCGATCATGCGAGCGCTCGCGTGTATCTGGAGCAGATGCTGCACAACCCCGACGTACCCTTGCAGCGCAAGCTGTGGCTCGTGAACACCTACCGTAACACCTTACGCTACGACGAGCAAGGTAAGCGGACACTGCTGCTTGATCTGCGGGACATGTACCCCTACGAGCAGCAGGTGTATCAAGCCTTGATGGATTATGAGAAGGAGCAAGAGAACTACAGCGCAGCCCTTGAGATAGGACGGACGATGCTGAACATGAACCCCACCGATGCCGAGTTGCGCGAACAGATAGCTAACCTCATGCGTGATGATGACAGCGTGACCACGGAAGAGGTCGGACTGTTCATCGACGAGAGTTACGCTGTTCTGCCCGACAACCCCAAGTGGGGCTACTTCAAAGCCCTGCGCTGCTGGCAGCACGGTGATCAGGACTCGACACTGATCGTGCTGGAGCGCGCGCTGAAGAATGCCGACGAGCCGGCTGTCAAACTCGAGTTGCTCGTGCTCTATGGTGACCTGTGCGGACAACTCAAGCACTACGACAAGGCGTTTGCCGCCTACGATGAGGCACTCAAACTTGCGCCTGATCATATCGGCGTGCTGAACAACTACGCATGGACACTTGCCATCAGCGGCGGCGACCTGAAGAAAGCCGAGAAGATGAGCCAGCGCACCATACAGAAAGACGCGAACAACCCCACGTACCTCGACACCTACGCGTGGATCCTGCACCTGCAAGGACAAGACACATTGGCGCTGTTCTATATCAAGAAAGCTATGGAAAACGCCACGCACGACGACGGGACGATAGCGGAGCATTATAAGGCTATTAGCCATTAGCCATTGGCCATTGGCAGTTAAGAGCTAAGAGCCAAGAGCCAAAAGACAAAGTGAATATGAAGAAACTTGGATATATAGTGATTATGCTGGTGGCAGTGACAATGCTGCCGGTTGGTTGCGCTAACAAGAAGAAGATTGCTGCCCGTCAGGCAGAACAGCAGCAGCGCATACAAGACTCGATCCGTCAAGCAGAACAGTTACGCCTGCAGGATTCAATCCGTCAGGCAGAGTTACAACGCATACAGGACTCCATAGCCCGCGCTGAGGAGCAAGCCAAACGTCAAGCGGTGAAGACGCTGTACGTACCGCGTATGACGGTGACGGTCAACATGTCCGGTCAGCAACTGAGCACCCCCGCCACTCTGCGCTGGCAACGAGGCAAAGGAGCGATGCTGAGCGTGCAGCCGTTTGCAGGACTGGAGATGTTCCGCATTGAGCAGGATCCGCAGGGCGTGACGGTAATTGACAAGATCAACCGGCGCTATACGCGTCTCAGTAACAAAGATATCGAGCGCAGAGGTATCAAGGCCACACAGGACGATGTGGATAACTGGATCCAGCAGAACGTCATCGACAAGAAAGACCAGCCTCAGCTGATATTAAAAACCGAACATAGCGGCATCAGCGGTTCAGCCGTGATCTATACGAACACTATGCAACTGAACGCGAATGTGAATATACGCGGCACAAATGTAGAGACCTATAAGCAAGTGACACTGGAACAATTAGTGAAGGGCATATAGTTGAATGTCGAATGTTGAATATTGAAAGAATGAAGAGATTTGGATACATAGTGATGCTGGTGATGCTGGCGGTGGGTGTGCAGGCGCAGACCCTCAAGGAACTTCAGGCGCAACAGAAGAAGTACGCCGAGGAGATCGAGAACACCGGCAAAATGATCAAGCAGACCAAGCAGAACGAGAAAGCTACGGAGAACAAGCTCAATCTCATCAACCAGGATATCCGTACGCGTAAGAAGTTGATCAACTCGATCAACCAGGAGATAGTGGCGCTAGATCAGGAGCAGAGCCGTCTGCAAGGCGAACAGTCGCGTCTGGAGGCAGAACTCGACTCGCTCAAGCGTGACTATGCCCACCTCGTGCAACTCACACACTACGCCGACATGCAACAGTCGCCGCTGCTGTTTCTGCTGTCAGCCAAAGACTTCAACCAACTGTTCCGGCGTGTACGCTATATGCGTGAGTTCGCCGCCTACAGACAAGAGCAGGTGGCACGTATTGAGGGCGTGAAAGCAGACATACAGATCCAGTCGAACCTCATACAGGACAACCGCAAGGAGAAAGACTCGGCACTGAAGGCCCAACAGCGCGAACGCGATCAGCTCGCACGTAACGAACGCAAGCAGAAAGCGATGCTCCAAGACCTGAAGAAGAAAGAGAAAGAGCTCATCGCCAAACAGCGGCAACAACAGAAGAAGATCGACGAACTGAACAAACAGATCGAACGCGCCATCGCCCGACAGGTGGATCGCAAGCAGCAACTGACCAAGGAACAGGAGCTCATAGCCGGCGGGTTCGCTGCCAACAAAGGGCGACTGCCATGGCCGGTGGAGAAAGGCTTCATCAGCGGACATTACGGCAAGCACCAGCACCCCGTGTACGAGAACGTGACGATCAACAACAAAGGCGTGTATATCCAGACCACAGCCGGCAGCGATGCGCGCGCTGTATATGAGGGCGAGGTGACAACATGTATGGTTATGGGATCGACCTACGCGATCATCGTACAACATGGTAACTACCGTACGGTCTATACCGGCATCCAGACTCCGAGCGTCAAACCCGGCGAGAAGGTAAAAGCCAAACAGAACATAGGCCGCATAGCCTCGAACCCCGATGACGATAACAAGACAGAGTTGCAATTTCAGGTTTGGGAGGATAGAACGCTACTGAATCCTGAGCTTTGGTTAGCCCAGTAATTTTTGAAATATGAAGAAGATTATATATATCGCATTGGCAATGCTTGCGCTGACTGCTTGCAAGCAGGACGATTATGTGGATTGGAAGTCGCTGAACGAAGCATGGATGGAGCACAACAGCACGCAACCCGGCGTAGTGACCACTGCTTCGGGGCTGCAGTACAAGCAACTCAACCCAAGCCCTAACCCCACAGAAAGCCGCCCGAACTACAACAGCACGGTGGTTGTGGATTACAAGCTATACCTGATCAGCAGCTACGGCGGTTATGGTATCGGCAACATGCTACAGGAAGGTACAGAATCTATCTTCATGCTGCAACAAGTCGTGCCCGGTTTCTCCGAAGGCGTACAGAAGATGCGTCTGCATGACGACTTTATACTATATATCCCCTACTCCTTAGGTTATGGTTCCGAGGCTACGGGTTCGGAAGGGTTCTACGGATATATTCCGCCCTATTCTACTCTTATTTACGAAGTCCATTTGAAGGCTATGCAATAAGATGAGACGTTTACTTCTGATAGTATTGCCATTTCTGCTCATCGGCTGCAAGGGCACAAACCTGCGCAGTGCGGTGCCGGATGCGCCAATCCATCTGGAGAGGAACACGAATGTTGGCATGTACGTCAACTTCGTTCCTGAGAACATAAGCACGTACCTCATCATTGATGCAGCAGGTATTCATCTGAACGGGATCACCGAACCGCTGACCGTACAAGACGCCTATGGTTATGCCGGGACAGTGGTGTATATTGACGGCGAGCACCCCTACGGAGCATACGACCTGTGCTGCCCACACTGCCTGCTGCGCGACAAGCCCTGCACCGTGGACGGTATCTACGCCATCTGCCCCGTGTGCAATGAGCATTACGACATCTACCTGGGCAACGGAGTGCCACAGTACGGCATCGCCCAAGAGCAACTCAAGCAATACATGGCTACATACAACGCCTCAACAGGTAAGTTGTATGTAGGACCCAAAAACTAAAAGATGATTAGCGAGAACGAGTTGGTACATATAGGTCGGATCCAGCGCACGCATGGTACATGCGGCGAACTGCAATGTCGCATGACGAACACCTGCTGGGAGGATAATGACGCCACGTTCATCATCATTAACGTGGATGAGATCTTCGTTCCGTTTCGCGTCACAGACTGGCGCACAAAAGGCAGCGAGGATGTGCTGCTCACGATCCGCGGAATCGACACTGAGCAGCAGGCAGCACGGCTGATTGGCGCGGAAGCGTACATGCTACGCAGCGACTTGCCGGCAGATACCGAGCTGCCCACCGACCTCGCCTCGCTCAACGGCTACACGCTGCACGACGAGACGCACGGAGAGATAGGCACGATCACCGCCATTGACACCTCGACGCTGAATACCCTCGTCGAACTCGACAATGGCACATTGCTGCCGTTGCATGAGGACCTTATCACCGGTATCGAGCCGCAAACAAGAACACTTACCGTTCGTCTGCCCGAGGGATTGATTGAGAGTTGATAGTGAATAGTGAAAAGAAGAGCATAGCGGATATGCATCGTCTGACGCCGGAAGCGTTTCGCGAAGCGAAGAAAGTGCCACTTGTTGTGGTGCTGGATAACGTGCGCAGCCAGCACAATGTCGGTGCGGTATTCAGAACGGCAGATGCGTTCTGTATACAGGGGCTATGCCTGTGTGGAATAACCTGCTGCCCGCCAAACGCCGAACTGCATAAGACGGCATTAGGCGCAGAGCAGACGGTCGAATATACGTATCACGCTAACACCGTTGACGCTATCCGCGTACTGCATGAGCAAGGATACAAGGTATATGCCGTTGAACTGGCGCACAATGCGGTAAGCTTGGAGCAAGCGATAGCCGCCCACACAGCCGGAGAGCCTGTGGCACTCGTACTCGGGCATGAGGTGTTCGGCATAGCAGATGAGGTGATGGCGTTATGCGACGGTTGCATCGAGCTGCCGCAATACGGAACGAAACACTCGCTGAACGTCAGCGTCACGGCAGGTATCGTAATGTACGCGTGGGCAAGTGCGATGCGTGCCAATTAAAAAATTTAAAGATTGATATGGAATTACTTGCACCGGCAAAGAACATAGACGTCGCACGTGCCGCCATCATGGCAGGTGCAGACGCGGTGTACATCGGAGCGCCACGCTTCGGTGCGCGACAGGCTGCAGGTAACAGTGTCGAAGATATACACCGTTTGGCAACGTACGCTCACCGTTTCGGTGTGAAGGTGCTGGTCACGGTGAACACCCTGATGGACGACAGCGAGCGCCGCGATGCAGCGAAGATGGCGTGGGAGTTATACGATGCCGGCGTGGATGCACTGATCATCCAAGACCTGCGTTTGCTGCGCGAGCAGTTGCCACCTATTCGTCTGCATGCATCCACACAGTGCGACACCCGCACACCGGAGCAGGTTGTTGCCCTGCAGAGAATGGGATTCCGCCGTGCTGTACTGGCACGCGAGTTGACAATAGACGAGATACGCGCTATCCGTCAAGCCACACTCGCTGACAACCCGGAACCGCCGATAGAGCTGGAGGTGTTCGTGCACGGTGCAGTATGCGTATGTTACTCAGGACGATGCTATATGTCCGAGCGGCTGATGGGACGTAGTGCCAACCGCGGCGCGTGCGCACAGATGTGCCGTATGGCGTACGACGTGCTGGACAGCAACATGCACGAGCTGCGTGATGACGAGGGCAAGCCCCTACACCAGCGCTACGTGCTCTCGCTCAAAGACATGGATCGCTCGGCGTACCTCAAGCAGCTGTTGGAGGCAGGCGTGAGCACCCTGAAGATCGAAGGCCGGCTGAAAGACGCCGACTACGTGACGAACATCGTGGCATATTACCGCGAGAAACTGGACACGTTGACCGACAGCAACCGGCTATGCTACACCCACGACTTCGAACCTAATCCCGAAAAGACCTTCCATCGCAGCGGTTCGCCGTATTTCCTCAACGGACGAACGGGTGACATGGCGAACTGGGAAACGCCGAAGTCCACAGGAGAGAAGATCGGCATCGTGACCTCGGTGCGTGACCGCTCATTGCACGTACAACTGCTGCCGGGTGTGACGTTACATAACGGCGACGGCTTGTGCTACGGCGACCAAGGATTCCAAGCAAACAGCGTGACGCCTCTCACGGCGAATGCCGTAGCCGTCAACACGTTCCGCACAGTGAACGTACCGGTCGGTACGCTGCTGTATCGCAATACCGATGCCATGTTCCTCAAGCAGTTACACGCTGTACGCAAGATTCCCATATCACTGCAGCTAGCCGTCACGGATGAGGGATTCAGTCTGACGATGCGCAGTTATCCGGAGGGCATGTGGAGCGTGACGCGCACTTTCGATCATCCGCACACGCCTGCTACGCAGGGCATACAAGCACGGCAGACACAGCGGACACAACTCGCTAAGTTAGGAGATAGCGATTATATAGCCACCGAGGTGATTGTGCCCGACGAGGCGTATTTCATCCCTATGAGCACGCTCAACGCCTGGCGACGCGAACTGATAGTTGCCGCCATCGAAGAACAAGATACCTCATGGCAACCCGAGCATGTTGCGCCGGTGACCATTGAGGATGGCAGCTTGCCCGACTACCGCAATGACAACGAACCGCTGATGACCTGCAAGTATTGCATCCTCAACGAATCAGACCACTGCCGCAAGCAGCCGACAAAACTGCCGGCAGACAGTGAGCCGCGATACCTGAGACTAAGCAACGGCACGATAGTCGATCTGCACTTCGACTGCAAGCAATGCGTGATGACCATCCACGAACACCATAACGACTGAATGAACTAATGACATACAACAACACTATGCGTAACTATATATACACACTTGTCACCCTGCTACTGCTATCCGGCAGCATATACGGCGCGGATCCCGCAGTCCAGCGTCCGCAGATCTGGGACTTCGGAGCAGTTAGTTTTGACCGCACCAAGTACGAGAACATGCTCACCTCCGGCGAGATTAACAGCT
>Ga0310690_10004044_pt1 | contig 21340 bp, 20 predicted proteins | sample AusTroGonzalo_MG_2_FD_207661 | JGI IMG/M metagenome (GOLD analysis project Ga0310690, IMG submission 207661) | Bovine rumen microbial communities from tropical cattle in Woodstock, Queensland, Australia - Gonzalo_04 (v2) (version 2) | ecosystem: Host-associated > Mammals > Digestive system >... | reverse complement strand
CAACAAAATTTGCCCGTAAAGCTTTATTATGCGGGGCCGATGTTTCGCTATGAACGTCCGCAAAAAGGACGTCAGCGCCAGTTCACACAATTTGGCGTTGAGCTTTTGGGCGTTGAAACGCCGCAAGCCGATATTGAAGTGATAGCAATGGCATACAGCTTTTTAAAAGCCCTTGGTTTGGAAGACAGTGTTGTCCTTGAAATTAACTCTCTGGGCGATGAAGAAAGCCGTAATGCCTATCGTGAAAAATTGGTTTCATATTTAAGACAACATTATGATTCTCTTTCAGTCGAGAGCAAACAGCGGCTTGAAAAAAATCCGCTTCGCATTTTAGATTCAAAAGAAGATTGTGATAAAATTGTTGTTGAAAATGCGCCGCTTTATGCCGACAGCTTAAACGAGGCGTCCAAGAACTTTTTTGAAGAAGTTTTGACGGGGCTTGATTTGCTTGAAATCCCATATCGCGTGAACAATCGTTTGGTGCGCGGGCTTGATTATTATGCGCACACGGTTTTTGAATTTACAACCGACAAACTCGGCGCGCAAGGGGCGGTTTTGGCCGGTGGCCGTTATGACGGTTTAATTAAAGAAATGGGCGGCGGTGATGTTGCCGGAATCGGCTGGGCATGTGGTGTTGAAAGGCTTTCGATGCTGATAGATACCGATGTTTCTCTTTCTCGTCCCATTGCGGTCATTGAAATTGGTGATGAGGTGCACCAAACAGCGCTTCAAACGGCCTATATGCTTCGAAATGCCGGCTATCGTGTTGAACACGCCTATGGCGGAAACGTCAAAAAACGTATGGCCAAAGCCGATAAAGCCAATGCTTTTGCCGCGGTCATTTTGGGCTTAGATGAGCTTGCGCAATCAAAAGCGACGCTCAAAAACTTGGATACGGGCGAACAAAAACAGGTTTTGCTTGCCGATTTGATAAAGGAACTTGCATGATAAATTTCGATGAAAAACTCGATCAGGTTGTGCGACGCTTTGAAGAAGTAAACGCTTTGCTTTTAAGCACCGCAAATGCGGAGGAAGTTGTTAAATTAAATAAAGAATCTGCCGCACTTATGCCCATTGTTGAAAGCATCAACAAATATCAGGCTTTCAAAAAAAACATGAAAGACGCGGAAGATTTGATGCATGATGAAAGCTTGGATAAAGACTTAAAAGATATGGCCTCGCAAGAATATTACGAGTTAAAGCAAAAATTGCCTGAAATCGAGCGTGAAATTCAAATTTCTTTGTTGCCGAAATCTCAAGATGATGAAAAAAACGCCATTTTGGAAGTGCGTGCCGGAACAGGAGGCGATGAAGCGGCTTTGTTTGCGGCGGTTTTGTTTGAGATGTATCAAAGATATGCCATAAAGCAAGGTTGGCAGTTTGAAATTTTAGATTCAAATGAAAACGGGCTTGGCGGTTATAAAGAAGCGTCGGCAAAAATCACGGGTACAGATGTTTTTGCAAAGCTTAAGTTTGAGTCGGGGGCGCACCGTGTGCAGCGTGTGCCGATTACCGAATCGCAGGGGCGTGTTCACACATCGGCGGCAACCGTTGCCGTTTTGCCCGAAATTGAAGAGGTTGACCTTTTCATCAATCCGGCAGATTTGAAAATTGACATTTATCGGGCCTCGGGCGCCGGCGGACAACACGTTAACAAAACCGAATCGGCCGTTCGCATCACGCACATTCCAAGCGGTGTTGTTGTTCAATGTCAAGACGAGCGTTCCCAATTTAAAAACCGTGAAAAAGCGATGAACCATTTGCGTGCCAAACTTTATGACATGCAAAAACAAACCATTGACGCAAACTATTCTGAAAAACGCAAATTGCAGGTTGGCAGCGGTGACAGAAGTGAGCGGATAAGAACATACAACTATCCGCAAGGGCGCGTTACCGACCACAGAATCAACTTAACGCTTTATAAGCTTGAAGACGTTGTATCTGGCGAAGATTTGGATGAAATCATCGACGCGCTGATTGCGGCAGATCAGGCCGAGCGTTTGGCGGAAATGGCTTAAAACACATTTTATCATTGACAAATCCGCCAAAAGCTGATACGCCGAAGACATCATTTTAATTTTGATGTCTCACCAATTAATCGCTTTCATTATGAACTTTTATATTGCAGTTTTAATCTTACTGATTATGGCGCTTTTGCCTTGGGCTGTGGCACCATATCGTGGATATGTCAGATTTTCCGTTTTAATCACCGGTGTTGTGATGTATGCGGTTTTGCTGGTCGGTTTCGATGCGACGGCGTGTGTTTTGGCCCATCAAAGCGGCGAAGCGATAAAAACAATTGTGTTGTTTGCCATACTTGGTGTGTTGGGCATGATGGCAGACTTTTGGGTGTTTCGAAGGTTTCGCTATTGCGGGCTCAGTCCGTGGACGATGCATAAGATGGAGCCTTATCAGTTTGGCTTTTTAAGCCAAACGGAGGTATATCTCATCGGCAAGGTTCGTGTCAAAAAACGCACTTTTAAGGTTGTGTTCATTACCATCGTTGCTGAAAACAGCATTGACGAAACAACTTTAAGCGAGGAGGTCTATGAAAAAATGGATATCTTCTTGAACAAAAGGCAAAAACAAGCCTTAAAGGAAAATCGCTTAAGACTTCCGGTCATTATCCAAGACTATAATCTTTTGGACACGTTTCATTGTCCGACCGTTGAGATTATAATTGTGCATTAAAAAAAACGAATCGGTATGATATCGATTCGTTTTTTTTAATGCTTATGTTTTAAGGCCTATTTTTCAGCTTTTTTTCTGGGCTTTGAAACCTTTTTTTCAGCCTTAGGCTCTGCCTCTTTTTTCACCTTTTCGGCTTTTTTTTCAGCTTTTTGTTCCAAGGCCGGAGCTGGTTCGGCAGAACCTTGCGCCTGCTCGGCGGCCAAAGCGGCTTTCTGCTCGGCAACGCGTGCCAAATCTTTTGCACCTTTTGCATTCACATCTCTGTCAACGAGCTCAATGATGGCCATCGGTGCGCAGTCGCCATATCTGAAACCTGATTTTAAAACGCGTGTATAACCGCCATTGCGGTTTTTATAGCGTTCGGCAAGCGTTGAAAACAGCTTTGCGACAACCTCTTCGTTGCGCAAAAAAGCCATTGCCAAACGACGGCTGTTCAAATCGCCTTTTTTCGCAAAGGTAATCATGCCGTCAGCAAAAGAACGCAATTCTTTTGCGCGAGGCAAAGTTGTATTGATTTGTTCGTGTGTCAACAAGGCATTCGTCAAATTCGCGAACAATGCACGGCGTTGACTTTTGGGCATATTAAATTTTCTTTGTTTATCACCATGTCTCATGGCAAAATTCCTTTTCTTCAACTGTGCTTTGCGGGGCAAAGCGGATAAAACCACAGCCTCTGCCACAAACCGAAAGGTTCATGCACAAAGACCAACTATCGAACCACGCTTTTAACACATAAAAAATGTGAATGCAAGAAGTTTTTATTGTTTTTTTTAAACAGGTCGGCAGGCGCTTTTGAGCCAGCGGCGCTCGACTTGTTTCAAACAAGGCGACAGTTTTTCAAAAACTTTTTGATGATATGCGTTGAGCCACGATTTTTCTTTTTCTGTTAAAAGCGCTGTTTTAATCAGCTTCAAATCAATCGGGCAGAGCGTTAAAGGCTCAAAGATGAGTTTGCCTTCGTGTGCGCTCGGCAGAGTATAATAAAGGTTTTCAATTCTAACGCCGAAAGCGCCTTCTTTGTAAACACCCGGCTCAATAGATGTAACATAATTTTGTAAAACGGGCGTTTGGTTTGTTTTGTTTATGGCAAAAGGCGGTTCGTGCACATCTGAAAAATGGCCGACGCTGTGTCCGGTTCCGTGCGCATAATCCTGACCGCTTTTTTTAAGAACATCGCGACAGATTTTATCAAGGCAACATGCCGACATGTGCGTTTCAAATTCGGCACTTGCCAAAGCAATATGTGCCTTTAAAACCTGTGTGAACGCGTCCTTAATTTCTTCTTTGAGAGCACCAAAAGCAAATGTGCGCGTGATGTCGGTTGTGCCGTCATAATATTGCGCGCCGCTGTCTATCAGCAAAAGCGCATTCTTGCCCGCTTTTTTGTTTGTTTTTGCACTCGGCTGATAATGCACGACGGCGGCGTTTTGATTAATGGCGGCAATGGTGCCGAAGCTTTCAGAAAAATAATATTTTCTTTGCGCCCTTAAATCGTGAAGCTTTTGAACAATATCAAGCTCGCTCAAGCCCGCAGTGTTTTTTTCAAGCCAACACAAAAACTTAACCAAAGCCACACCGTCTCTGATGTGTGCGTTTTTAAACCCTTCAATTTCGGTTTTGTTTTTTTGCAATTTGGTGTTTTCAAGCGCGCGAAAACCCACATCTTCAAGGTTATTCAAGTTTTGTTTCAAAAAAAGCGGTGTTGTTTCAAAATTGGCAACAACTTTGCCGCATTTTTTGAGCGCCCGCATCAGCAGATTGACTTGAAAAGCTTCATAAATTTTGAGTTTGCCGTTTTTTTTGAGCAATCCGAAAGCGCGCCAAACAGGCGAATAAGGCAAGTCTTTCGCGCGTTTGTTCGCAAGCCACGAAAGCGCTTGCGGCGAACAAATAAGCAGCCCGTCAAAACCTTTTGGAAAGCTGTTTGCAAGCGCCGCACATTTTTGTGTTGCGCTCATTCCCGCCCATTTCAAAGCGTGGTTAAAAACGCAGTGCGCTGGTAAAAGAGCGCTCATCGGCGCATTAAAATCAGCCTGAAGGTTAATGCCTTTTTGCTTAAGGCACAACCAAAACCGCACCGAAACGGCAAGCGGGTGAACCATAAGCTTTTTTAAGCCTTCGGTTGCATAAATCTGCGCAAGGCTTTCAACGGTGTTTGTTGAATTGACGACTTCAATGTTTTTGAATGCTTCATACCTTGCCTGAAGGGTGTATCTGCCGTCAACCAAAAGCCATGATTTTTGCTTGCCGACAACAAGTGTTCCGGCCGAGCCCGAAAAACCGGAAAGTTCTGAAATTTTGTTTTCGGGCTCGAGCACGTCCTCATCAATAAACATATTGTTTTTCAAAACAAGAAAGGCCTCGTCGGCACGCAACGTCATTTGAAGAGACTCAATGCTTTGTTGTTTTTGCAAAAGCACCGCACGCCAATTTTCTTTTCTATACACCTTAAGGCACTTAAAGCCTTTCTTTTCAAAGACCCCTAAAACCCAACTTTCCTGCTCGTCGGTAAATCCCGACAAAACGACATAACCGTTCGAGGTGGTGTGCAAAGCAAAATCTTTTGCCATATCAATCAATGGCCGCGCTAAAATGTTGGCAACAATAAGCTGATAGGGTTTGTTTTCTTTAACGATTTTCGCCTTAAAGCCGTTGCTTTTTGCAACGTTAATTAAGTTTGAGAAACCGTTTTCAAGAGCATTTTGCTTGGCAACGCGCACCGATTCCGCATCAATATCAACAGCGGTGATGCGCACGTTATTTTTTTTCCATTTTTGAGCGCATGCAATTGATAAAATGCCGGATCCCGTGCCGACATCTAAAATTTGATGTGGTGCAAACATCATTTTTGATAAATCTGAAATGGCATCAAGGCACAGGCAGGTTGTTTGGTGCGTTGAACCGAAGGCCGTTGCCGCATAAACTTTAACGGGAATTTTTTTTGTTTGCGGCACTTTTTCTTCGTGAAATCCGTAAATGCAGAAATCCGACGTTTCGAAAGGGTTAAATTGAACGGCAGTTAATTTTAACCAATCTTTATCTTCAAGGGTTTCAATTTTGTATTTCGGAAGCCGGATATTTGCCACTCGGGCGGCGGCCAAAAGATGAGCCTCATCAAACTTGCCCGACACATAGCCGACGTATTCTTCGCTTTCGTCATCTTTATAATTTAAGGCAGACACTTCAAAATAAGAGTCTAAAAAAGCTGAAAGGTCTTCTCGGAGTTCTTTGAGCGGCTCAAAAACAACCATTTTTGTGCTTAAAATCATCTCTTGCATTTTTTTCTTTGTTTTGTTATCTTTTTGTTTACCAAATTGAATGTATAATCCATTCTAGATTATGTTTAAACCATTGCAAGAGAATATTCAAATGAAAAAATTACTCACACTTTTTTGCGTTGCTTTATTGGCTGCGTGCACATACAGCAAAAACAGCATCAACTTTATTCCCAGCCGCAATAAACTCTTTGTTATTTGGCAGACCGATCACATTTTTTATTATGATGAGGCCTTAAACGGAGAGTTTTTATCGTCAAGCAAAGTTGTCAGCGAAAACAAAATTGAGAAAGGAAAGGTTTTAATCACAAAAACGGGCGCTGAAATGGTTTCAACGCACATGTATCGCGCAGATTATTACACCACCGAAAGCGTGAAACCAACCCAAAACGGCGTGATGGATTCGGCGTATTCGCCTTTAAGGATTCGCAAAAACGGACAATATACGGCGTTCGGTGAAGTAACGCACGAAGGTCAGACCTATATGTTGGTTCGTGTCGGCAAAACGAATGATATTCTGCTTGTTAAGGGCGACGGAAGCATATATGAGCACATCGGCAGAATCGTTGACGGTCGACTTGCCGTGTTGAGCGCGATGTTTTATCTTGAGCCGGAAGATTTGAAGATGGTTCCGGTTGTGAGCACGCGTGTTGAAAATTCAAAAGATAAAAGCGGTTTTTCCCTCACGTATGATGGTTTGGAAAATGACGGCAACGACATTGTCTTTACCCTAACGGAAAACGGCACATCCGAAAAATTGAAGTTTTCCGTTTGCGATGAAAGGATAAGAATCCGTGATATGGATATTGATATTTTTGATGTTTCCGAAAAGAAAATCGAATATATGATAAGATAAAAATCTTGTTTGAAAGATGAGGGGGTGAAAATCAAAATTTTCCCCCCTGATTTTTTTGCTTTACATTTTACAAAAATCTTCCATAATAACATCTGCAATCGGTTGATTGCGGTGTTTAATACACACTCACAATGTAACTCCTTTTTGGGGAGTGAGCGATATAAGAGGTTTATCCTTCGAATAAGTTCAGCTGTATTGTGGCAGTGTATTAACTCCCCGTTTTGAGATTTTTTTTCAGAACGGTTTTTTATGTTAACACTAAAAAAGGAGTTAAAAATATGCTTGACCAAGAAATCAGAAAAACACTCGGCCGTCTCATTTTTGAAGAACGCCAAAAAGAAAACACGCACGTGGAAGCCTGTTGCAGGGCGCTCAACATAAGCCCGCTTGCGTATGAAAAAATAGAGCTCGGCCTAAACCGCACAGGCTGGGTAAGGTTTGAAAAAGCCCTCAAATATTTCCACAAAAAACTCAAAATTGAGCTTGTTGACGACAAAACGAAAGACAAGCTTTAAGAAGAAAACGCTCTCATCGCAAGATGTGAGCGTTTCATAATTTAAAACTATCTTCGACGCGGTCGAGAAGTTTGGTTGTCTGCCTTGTTGGAAGAGTTTTCGTTTCCTCTTCTGATAGGCCGGCCCTGCGGCGGCGTGCTTCGAACTTCAGAAGCACCGCTACTGCTTCGTTTTATGCGGCGCGGCGGCTGATTGTTCGGTTTTTGCTCCGGCGGGTTTTGCTTTGGCTGATACATCGGCCTTGAACGCCTTGGTTGCGGAACATATTCCGGCTTTTGCCTTGGCGGTCTGTATGGCTCATAACGCGGCTGAGGCAAAGGCCTTTGGTAATAAGGCGGATAGTAATAGTGCCTCATATAGGGCATCGGCGTTGGCACAAAGCGCGGGTTAAACCAGTAATACTCTCTTAAATCGACATATCTTAAATACCGGAATTTAAACCAGTAATTATAGTAGGTCGGCAAGGCGTATAAAACAGAGTAGCTGCCGTTTGAACGCGCAAAATAGCAAAAACGCCTTCCTTCGACAAACCAGCCCAGCTCGTTTTGATACACGCAAGGTTTGTAAGACAAAACAACGTCGCGAACCCTTCGTGAAAACAAAAACGCATCAAACGGCCAAAGTTTGCAAATTTGATAGCCTTCGGGCGTGATAACCAGATATTGATTGTTGTTTGCTTCAACAATTGAATATCCGTCTAAGTGCCATTGGTTGTTGGTTAAAACAACCCCATCGGGAACAATGATGTCATACACTTGTCCCCTTGATACCCATGCCACCGACAAGAGCATCAACAATACCAATAACTTTTTCATAATATGGAATTAATAAGGATTCAACAAAAGCAGTGTATCAGGCAAAAAGACTTTTGTCAAGCAAGAATCATTTTTATACAATTTGATAATCGTTCTTGACATTGCCGTTGCAGAATAATATACTCGGATCTGTTTTAAAAACAACCTTAGGTAATAAAAGAAAAAAATGGATCCTTTTTATATATATTTTTTCAAATTTGTTTTTGTTCTCATTTTAGTTTTGTTTAATGCTTTTTTTGTTGTTTCAGAGTTTGCGATTGTCAAAATTCGGCACACGAAGCTTGAAGAATTGTCTTCAAACGGCAATAGACGCGCAAAAATCGCGTTGAAAATTACGGAGCATCTGGACAGTTATTTAAGCGCCATTCAGCTCGGTATCACGCTGGCATCATTAGGTCTCGGTTGGATCGGCGAACCGGCGGTTGCCAAGCTTTTTGAAGATTTGCTCGGCGGCCTGTTCAAAGAAAATCCGATTTTGCTTCATTCGGTGAGTTTTGGTGTGTCTTTTGGCCTTATAACGCTGTTGCACGTTGTTTTGGGAGAGTTGATACCGAAGTCGCTTGCCATTCAAAAAACGGAAACTTTTGTTTTAAACATTGCGTATCCGCTTTATGCGTTTAAACGTTTGTTTTATCCGTTTATTTGGGTTTTGGATATGTTAACCCTTAAAATTTTGCATTTAATGGGTGTTGAACCCGCCAGAGAAGAAGATATGGCACATTCGGAAGAAGAAATTAAGCTGATTGTTAACGCTTCACAAAAGGGCGGGGTGATTGACGACACGGAGCGCGACATCATTCAAAATGCCATCACTTTTTCCGAAATTTTTGCCCATGAGGTTATGATTCCGCGCCAAGATATGCAGTGTTTATATTTGGACGATGATTTTAATGATGTGATGAGTTTGGTTAAACGCACAAAACACACGCGCTATCCGCTCTGCAATGAAGACAAAGACAATGTGGTGGGTATGATTCATATCAGAGATTTGCTTGAACATTGTCAGGAAAGGCTTGAAAAGGGAAGGCTCAATAAAATTGCGCGTCAGGTTTTGTTTGTTCCGGAAAATCAATCTATCTCCGAGGTTTTGCACCTGATGATGCGCAAGCATACACACCTTGCGATTGTTGTTGATGAATATGGCGGAACGGCGGGTATGCTTTCAATGGAAGACATTTTGGAGGAACTTGTCGGCGACATTATGGACGAGCACGACATTAACGAAGACGCCGAAATCCGAAAATTAAGCGATTGTGTGTGCGAGTTTGACGGTAAAGTGTTGGTTGAAGACGCTTATGAATGTATGAATTTACCGGAATGCGAGCGCGAAGAAAGCACCATCGGAGGCTATGTGTTTACGCTTTTGGGCAGGGCACCTAAGGTTGGTGATAAGGTGGAAGACGAATATTGCACGTACGAAGTGATTTCAGCAGGCAAAATGCGTGTGAAACGCGTTAAGGTTATGCTCAAACGCAGCAATGAAGCTCAAGAAAAACAATCTTAAAACTTAAAAATGATATAAATTCTGGCAAATCGGGAAATAATAAAAATAAGCGCTCGTTAAGGCCAAAGCCGCAACAGGCACAAACACTTTTTCAAACGGAAAATGCGCGTGGCCGCCGTTTTTCTTCTTCATCCACTGATAAAAGTTTGAGGAAAAAATGAGCACAAGCGCGCCGACAATGACGCTAAAGAGGAAGGGATCTAAATAAAAGATGAAACCGACAACCTCCGAGTGGTAGGTCATCTTTCCCATATACATAAAGCCAATCATCGCAACGGACAAAACAATCAGCAAGGTGTCGCGGTAAGCAAAGTGCCAATTTTTTTTATCAAACCATTTGATTGTCCAAAACCCCAAAAGCGCTAAAAATGCACCGGCCCAAACACCGATGACGCTGTCATCGACACCTAAATGACGGGCAATTTCAAGCGAAGCTCCGACAGCAATTGTGCAAACGGCGCAGGCGGGGTTTGCAAGGGCAGATTTAAACATCAGCAAAGAACACAATAAAACAACTGAAAACAACATTTTTTTTCCTTTTTTTGATTTGATTTTAAGCGCATTAAAACAGAAACGGCAGGGAAAATCAACCCCCTTTAAGATAATTGTGCAATTTTTGGTTTGCAACCGCAATAGGTTTGAGAATAAAGCGAAAGTTCTTTAATGAGCGCCATACGAAGCTCTTGCATGCCGCCTTTTCGGCCCTCGATTTCAAGGTATGGACAGCCGGTTGTTTTTGAAGCGCGGGCGGCGGCATCGTTGACCTGATTGAGGTTTTTATAGCGCGATACGCCCAAAACGGAGCTTACCGCCGTAAAGCCGTTTTCAAGCGCATATTCCATGGCGCGATGTAAGCGCATTTCAAAACAAACGTCGCAACGCTTGCCGCGCTCCGGCTCACCTTCCAAACCTTTTGTTAAAGCGCACCAGCGCGCGTTGTCATATTCAAGCTCAACAAACGGCACGCCGTATAAATCGCACACGCGCTTGTTTTCATCGCGGCGCTTTTCGTATTCTTTTTTGGGCGTGATGTTCGGATTATAAAACACAACCGCAAAGGCCCGCTTATCTTCGGCCATTTTTTTAATGACGGCAACAGAGCAGGGGCCGCAACATGAAAGAAGCAATATTTTTTCATTTTTGTTTTCCATAGAGCCAAGCATAATGCGACGGGGCACAAAAATCAAGGGCAAAAATAGCTTTATTTTTCTCCTATTTACTGTTTAATTTTTCCTTCAAATACTCGCCTGTGTGGCTGGTTTTGGATTTTGTAATTTGCTCGGGGGTGCCGGTTGCAATAATCTTGCCGCCGCCGTCGCCGCCTTCGGGGCCGAGGTCAACAATATAATCTGCTGTTTTTATCACGTCTAAATTATGTTCAATCACAACAACCGTGTTGCCTTGCTCTACAAAACGGTGCAACACTTTCAAAAGTTTGTTGATGTCGTCAAAATGGAGCCCTGTCGTCGGTTCATCTAATATGTAAAGCGTTTTTCCGGTTGCCTTTTTGGTCAGTTCTTTCGAAAGTTTGATGCGTTGTGCTTCACCGCCCGATAAGGTTGTTGCCGGTTGGCCGAGTTTGATATAGCCAAGTCCGACCTCAATCAACAATTTTAAGCGGTTTTTGATAGACGGGATATTTTCAAAGAAATCAAATGCCTCATCGACTGTCATATCCAAGACATCGGCGATGGATTTTCCTTTATATTTAACTTCCAAAGTTTCGCGGTTAAAACGCTTGCCTTTGCATACGTCGCATTCAACATATACATCAGGCAAAAAGTGCATTTCGATTTTTTTGACACCGTCGCCCTCGCAAGCTTCGCACCGTCCGCCCTTGACATTGAATGAGAAGCGTCCTGCCGTGTAGCCGCGCGCTTTTGAGGCAGGCAATAAAGCAAACCAATCGCGGATATAGGTAAAAAGCCCCGTATAGGTCGCCGGATTTGAGCGCGGTGTGCGCCCGATCGGCGACTGGTCGATATGAATGATTTTATCAATGTTTTCAGCGCCTTTGATTGAGGCATATTTGCCCGCCGTTTGGCGCGCGCCGCTCAACACTTTATTTAAGGCGGGGACAAGCGTTTCCAAAATAAGAGAGGATTTGCCGCTACCCGAAACACCGGTGATGCAGGTTAAGGTGTTTAAGGGCAATTTAAAGTTGATGTTCTTTAAGTTGTGTGTTTGAACACCTTTCAGTTCTAAAAATCTGCCGTTGCCTTTGCGTCGTGTTTTCGGAACTTCAATTTGTTTTTTGCCCGTTAAATAAGCCGCTGTCAGGCTATCTGTGTTTTTCAAAACCTCGTCAACCGTGCCACAAGCAACGATATGTCCGCCCAAATCGCCGGCAAGAGGTCCCATATCAACCAAAAAATCGGCCGCTTTGATGGCGTCTTCGTCATGTTCAACCACAATCACGGTGTTGCCGATGTCGCGAAGGCGCGTTAATGTTTCCAAAAGTTTATCGTTGTCGCGCTGATGAAGACCGATGGACGGTTCGTCTAAAACATACATCACGCCCGTGAGCCCAGAGCCGATTTGCGAGGCAAGCCTGATTCGCTGTGCCTCTCCGCCGGACAGACCGCCGCTTTGACGCGACAAAGTGAGATATTCAAGCCCGACATTGTTCAAAAACTGCAGTCGCTCAATGATTTCCTTTAAGATTTTGTGCGCAATTTCCTGTTTTTCTTTTGAAAGCTTGCTTTGAACGCTTGAAAACCATTTTAAGGCCTCTTTAACCGACATATTTGAAGCTTCCATAACATCAAGACCTGCAACTTTAACAGCCAGTGCCTCTTCTTTTAAGCGTTTGCCGTGGCAATATGCACATTCGGCCGCAGATTGATATTTTGAAAGTTCTTCGCGTGCCGTGGGCGATTCGGTTTCTAAAAAGCGGCGCTCCATATTCGGTATAACGCCTTCAAACGGACGGTTAGTTGCAAAGTGTGTGTAATAAATCGGAACATTTTTGCCTTGCGAACCATATAAAATAACGTTCTTGGCCGTGTCTGGCAAATCTTTCCACGGTGTTTTGGTTGAAATTTTCAAAAAGTCAGCAAGCGAAGCAAGTGCTTGAACATAAAAAGACGAGCGAAAGCCATACCACGGCTCAATCGCGCCTTGGTCAATGCTCAAATTTTCGTTTGGAACAATTAAGGCCGGATCCATATAAAGCTTAGCGCCCAAACCGTCGCAATGAGGGCAGGCACCATAAGGGTTGTTAAACGAAAACAAACGCGGCTCGATTTCTTCAATTGTAAAACCGGAAACAGGGCAGGCGAATTTGGATGAAAAAATTTTGCGTTCAGAACCGTCCGGAAAATCAACAAACAACAAGCCGTCGGAAAGTTTCAGCGCCGTTTCAACCGAGCCTGTCAAACGCTCTGTTATGCCATCTTTGATGATGAGCCTGTCGATGACAACTTCGATGTCGTGCTTTTGGTTTTTGTTTAAGGCGGGAACATCTTCCAAATCATACATTTTGCCATCAATATTCACGCGTTGATAACCTTGTTTTTGGAAGCTTTCAAACTCTTTTTCAAATGCCCCCTTTTTGCCTCTGGCAATGGGAGCAAGCAAGATGATTTTTGTGCCGGTTTCAAGCGCCAGAATTTTATCAACCATTTGAGAGACGGTCTGCGCTTCAATCGGCTTTCCGGTGACCGGAGAATACGGTGTGCCGGCACGCGCCCAGAGAAGCCGCATATAATCATAAATTTCGGTTACGGTGCCGACCGTTGAACGCGGGTTGTGGGAAGTTGTTTTTTGCTCAATCGAAATGGCCGGCGACAGGCCTTCAATCGAATCGACATCGGGCTTTTTCATCAAATCCAAAAACTGGCGTGCATAAGAGGAAAGACTTTCAACATAACGCCGTTGGCCCTCGGCATATATCGTGTCAAAGGCAAGCGACGACTTGCCGCTACCTGATAGCCCCGTGATGACGGTGAGCTTATCTTTTGGGATGTTAATGTCAATGTTTTTGAGGTTATGCTCGCGCGCCCCTTTGATTTCAATAAATTTATTTTTAGCCATTTTTCCCCCGCACTTTTGCCTTCAATATACGCAAACGGGAATTTAAAACAACAATATTTTAAAAAAATTGAAAATTTTTCTTGCAATGCGTGAAAATTTTGGCTATATTTAAGTCTATATTACATTATTCACTAAATTATTAACAAAAAAAATTTTAAGCCTATGACACAAGAAAAAAGGCATGAGCTCGCGGAAAACTTCCGTCAGCAAATCGAGTGGCCCGCCCAAAGGGCTGAGGCTATTAGGTCAATCTTGGCAAAGTCCAGTTTTGACGAGTCAGACAAGCTGCGTATCAAAATTTTGCTCAGCAAGTTGAGTTATGCGCAGGGTTGCGACCAGGAGTATGTCAACCTGATAAACCGTATCTACTACGATGCGGAATGGCACAAAGATGCCAAGAGTTTTTATCGAAGGTGGACAGCGAAGTAGGTAGGCCCTATGAGACTAACAGACGAGCAAATTGAGCGCTTGAAGGCACAAGGTGCTGCAAAGCGTGCTGCAAGGCAGGCTAAAAAGGCTAAAGCTGAAAAGGCTAAAGCAGAAGCTGACAAGAAAGAAGAGCCCAAAGTTGCCCTTCCGAAAGATTTGGAAGAGAGGCTTTATAAGATGGGGCTTCTTCTTGAAAAAAACTTCACAAGCGGCTACAAGGATCTGACCGTCGACCAAATTGCCGAGCTCAATGAGCTTTTAACGCTTAAAAGCCATAAAGAAAGGCTTTATGCGTATAAGCACCAGCAGTTCGGATATGAAAACATCATATTCTACGGCTGGAAGCTTAGCGGCGATGCGGCGTTTAAGTTTTTCGATGAAGTGTTGTCGGCGCCTGAGACGGACTTTTCAACCAATTCGCTTCTGCGGATGGTTGGGTGCTTTGCCGATGAAAACCTTTTGACGTTGGTTCAAAAACATCGGCAGAAGATTTTGAACCAGCAACCGTTTATGCTGGAGATTTATCGACAGGCAATGAAGGCGCATCTGAAACGACCTTTCGGACGACCTCTTCATGAAGACGAAAAGGAGATTCTCAAGAAGATCTTGGAAATCTTCAGTAACTAGCAAAAAAGCTTCGGATATAAAATCCGGAGCTTTTTTGTTTGTGAGGGAGATGTGTTTTATCTTGACGAGTGCCAAATTTTTGGCTAAAATCAGTTTTAAGTGAACTTATGGTTAAATTATTTACACAAAAACAACATACAATTATGGAAAAAAATCTTAAAGAAAAACTGCACAAAGCAGTGAATCATCTTAGTCACGTTTTTGCAGGGCGTGCAGATTTGACGGATGATGTCATTTCTGAAGTGACGGATTTGTTTGAACTTGATTCAAAAGAAGAACGCCTGAAGGCATACAAGGATTTTCAAGAATGCTATGAAACGCTAATTTTTCACGCGTGGGACAAGCCCGTTATCGGAGATAAGGCTTTTGCCTTTTTTGACGAGATTTTGAGCGCACCGGAAACAACTTTTAGCTGTGCTTCGGTTCTTCGCTTGATGGATTGCCCTGATGAAAACCTGTTAAAACTTGTCAAAAATCATCGGCAGAAATTTTTGAGCTTTAATATGGTGGCGTTTTTGCGAGCTTCAATTACCCGCATTCGCATCACAGGTCCATGGCCGTCATGGCGTCCGTGGCAAGCCAAAGAAAAAGCAATTCTTGCTCAAATTGAGAAATTACTTCAAGAGTAGAAGAAAGCTTCGGGTTTAAAACTCGAAGCTTTTTTGTGTCTTAACCCTAAAAAAATATTGACATTTCTTTGCTTTTTTGTATATTTTGTTTAGAAATAAATTTTTAATCCCAATTTTTAATGTTTATGAAACAAATCATTCATCGCAAGAAGGACGTTATCGCCATAGTGCGGTATCTTCTGCAAAACTATGACTCGAAATTCAGGTTCATTATTGAGCCGAAACTTTGTGTCGGATATGCCGAAAATGGCTTTGGAAAGTATGGACCCTCGCCAATTTGGGTGATGCGTGTTAAATTTTCGGATGGCTCTGAGATTAACGGAAGATATACAGAATCTTTTGGTAAGTTGGGCTTTAGCAAGACCTATGGAGAGTTTGCCGATATCTTTAGTCGAGGTTATTACATGCCTTTGCAAAAGGGCAATGAGATGATCTTAAAGGATGAGCACAGAAGATGGGTTTTCGGCATTGACGCTGAGGGCGCTTTTGTTCGGACAGATTTCAGGCATTTTGCCTCAACCAAAAAGCAGGCTTTGCGCTGGTTTCAACAGGTTTATCCTGACTTTGAGCCGCGTTCTGTCGAACTGAAACTTATGGAAACCGGCCGGCCCGTTTGGGTTATTGCTGCGACAAACAGGAAATGGATATGTCAGCCGACAAAGGTGTATTTGATGGACCCGATCGGTTTTATCTGCTGCCACTACGCTTTAGACTTGTCTGCCGAGCCCTTTGACAAAGGAAAGGAATATTTCCTTTTCGATTCCCATCGCCATTGGATTGGCTGCGCCCGCCATATTATGGGCGTGAAATGGGAGAAAGGGAAAGGGCTTGTGCCGATGACCTTAAGCCAAATGACACAGCCGCTGCCGGAACTCGGGGCTGACAGGTTTGATTCGAACAGCCTTGCATTTCGTTGCATCATGGATTGAAAAAGCAACTCACCGATTTTGTCGGTGGGTTGCTTTTTTTTATGATTCGAATATAACGCTACCTGCGTAAGCCGGTGGCGTTTTATGAAATCGGGGAAATCATCATCGACATCTGCCGACCTTCAAGTTTTGGGGCCGAATCAACCTTGCCGACCAATTCCAAATCTTCAACGATTTTATCCAAAAGTTCTTTACCCATATTGTTGGCGCTTAATTCTCTTCCCTTAAAGCGCAGTGTAAATTTGACCTTGTCGCCTTGGCTTAAAAACTTTTTGGCCTGTTTGATTTTCACGTCATAGTCATGCGTGTCAATGGCGGGACGCAATTTCAGCTCTTTAATATTGACAACTTTTTGATTTTTCTTGGCTTCGTTCTTGCGTTTTTGAATTTCATATTTATACTTGCCGGAGTCCAAAACCTTGCAAACGGGGGGATTGGCTTGCGGTGAAATTTCAATTAAGTCTAAATCAGCATCCTGCGCAATTTCAAGCGCTTGCTTAATTGAAACAATACCTCTGTTTTCACCGTTTTGGTCAATCAAACGAACTTGTTTTGCCTTAATGTCGGCGTTAATGCGCGGTCCATCGTCGTTATGTACTGGCGCATGTGTGTTTTCTGTTGCTATTGTAACCTCCTAAAAAAAATTAATGACAGGGCGTATCTTAACCAAAGAAATGACGATTATCAAGAAAAATAAAAAAAAGAGTGAACATTTTTTGCATTTGTTTCGTTTTATCTGTTGTGATTAAATTTTTTATCAAGGAGAAAACACAATGAAAAAAATTTTATATGCATTTGCTTTTGTTTTGTGTGCAACAAACGCATTTGCAGAAACATATTTTGTGATTGATGACAATGGTTATGTAACCGGACAAATGACAACAACCACAACAACATACACCGCGCCGGCACCGGTTACGGTTGTTCGTTCATCGCCGGTTGTTCAAAACAGTTATTATTATGACAGCTATTCAACGGGTTCGGCGTTTGCAGCCGGTGTAACAACAGCCGTTATCGGTGCTTTATTGTTTGATGGCTTTCATGTCCATCATCATCACAAGAACAAGGTACCGGCCGTTATTCACCACGCTTCACATCACAGCTTAGGACATCACGGAAAACCGGCCGGACACAAACACAAACGCTAAAAAAAGCTTTGGTGCCTTGTTTCACAATATTTTGTAATATTATGTGAGTTGACGTTAAAGGCGATAACCTGCTTAAATAAAGACGGATTTTTGTTTCAACTAGATATAAAGGATTTATTTCATGAATAAAATCGTTTTATTGGCAGGTGTCGCCTGTTTGTTCGCAACAAATGTTTTTGCTGCGGATTTTAACCCCTATGTTTCGGCTAAACTCAAATATGTGTACGGACAGCACAAGATGAAAATGAAAGGCGTGTATTTAGATGAGCCTTTTAAGGAAAGTGGACACATTAACAAAGGTGTGCTCGGTGGCAGTTTTGCGGCCGGTGCCAGCCTTCCGCTTGAATATGGTGCCGTTCGTATGGAATTGGAATATGCACAAAATGCAGATGCGAAAAAAGGACGCAGAGACGAAAAAACGACAATCGAAACCAGAGCCGGTTTCGTGAACGCGTATTATGACTTTGACTTGAGCCAGTCTGTTGCTTTAACGCCGTATGTCGGCATGGGCTTGGGCTGGGGACATTTTGAAGTTAAAGATGATGACGGTTCGCTCAAGAAAAATGGGATAGCCTTCAATGTGGGCGCCGGTGTATCTTATGCGATAAGCGAAAACGTAGCCCTTGATACAGGTTATCGTTTTGTGCGCTATGCACCGATTAAAAAGACCTATAAAGATGATGAAGGAATGCTCAAAGTCAGGACACAATCTCGTGCACATGAGATTTATGCCGGTTTGAGATACAGCTTCTAATTTATTGACGTGAAAAGCAAAAAAGGCTCGTGCGTTTGGTTGCACGGGCCTTTTTTTAATTTCTGTTGATGCACCATGATGCGATGATAATGCTAACAACCATCACAATACACGGTGCACTCAAGGCGCAAAAAATCCAAAGCAGGATTTTAAGCACAGGAAGCCAGCTTCCCATTGCCGTAATAAACAAGGCAGCAACATACAAAAGTGCTGTGATAACAGCAACCGGAAAGGCGAAAACGAAAAGCAATACGATGATTCCCGTGCCTCTTGCAATTAGATTAGGATTCATAGCACTAATAATTTGGTTTGTAATTTGGTTTGTAATTTTCTTTGTTCTGAATTTATGACAAAAAAACAAAAAATGCAAGCGTTTTTTTTAATCAAAGAAAAAAGCCCGTGCGTTTTATGCACGAGCTTTTTTTGGGAGGTTATCTGATGTGCAATCTGTCAACGACGGCTTTTTTTTGTGCAAGCTCACTTTGGCTCATCGCATTTGTCCCACTTTCATAAGGGTTTCTGAAATGATTGATTTCAGCTGTGAAGTGGATTGTTTTGTCTGGGTTTCCATATCGGGCAAAGTTTTCAAACGGCATTTCCGAAAGCTTTAATGCCGGTGTGTCTGAAATGGTTGCATCTTGTCCGTTTCGCCACGATTCATAGCGCCTCACATCATCTCTTAAAATGGGAGTCGTCTTACAAGCTTCGCGCATATAGGGCATGAGCTGCTGTTCCATATTTGCAACATCTTGGTCCTTATAATATGAGCCTTTTGTCGGTTCGGGCGTTGCATTAGGAAAACGCTTTTTTGCTTCTTGCAAAACAAGCCCGATTTCGCCTAAAACCTCGTTTTTAACAGAATCAGGAGCGTTTAAGTGCTCAAGCCTTGCAAAATTGTCATACGCGGCACCTAAAGCAACGGCAAATTGTCCATCGTCAAGAAAGGCATATTTGTTTGAGGCGTTCATTTTTTCCTTTAACATATCGTTTCTTGCTTTGAGAGAAGCGCGCGCCTGTTGTTGCTCAATGCCTCTTAATTCAGAAATTGTCTTTTTAAAGCCCTTATGAACGCCGTCGGCAACGCTGATGGGGCGTCTGAAAACAACCGAAGTTTCCATCAGATTTTCTTTTAAGCGTGATGCGTCTTCGTTGATGACTTGTTTTAAGGTTTTTTTGCCGGTGAGCAAATCGGCTCTGTTTTGAAAAGAGGTTGCCATGCTCTCTTTAACCTTTTCCCACCAACTCTTTTTTTGTTTGGATTTTAAGCCGACATAACCGACGGTGTTGCCCTCATCGTCTTTAACTTCCATGGCGGCAGATGTTTCATATTTGGCATTCAAATCATTTGTTCGGATTTCGTCTTTAACCGATTCTTTGATGTTGTTTTTAAGGCTTGCAATGATGCTTTTAAAAGAATCAAATTCATTTTTGATTTTGGCAATTTCAGACTCGCTGTTTGTAACGGATTTGATGACGTCGTTAAATTCCTTTTTGCCCTCTGCCACATCGGCAAGCTGGCGAAGAATTTCGGCTGTGAGTGTTGAAGTATTTGTCATTGTCTTTCTCCTTTGCTTGTTTGGTTTCTTTGCCACGCATTGTATTGCTCTAAAACGTGATCTTTGCCGCGTTTTAAGGCGTCAGCTTTGGCACCTTGCTCTTTATCAATGGCATAGCGTGCGTTTTGCTCTGTGATTTTAAGGGCTTCTTTAAAATTCTTAAACCCGACCATTTTTGCCGCAATTTCCAAAGCCTCATGATGGGCAATTTCAAGCTCTTTTTTAAGATGTTTTGCTTTTTGCTTTAACATTTCGATATAAATTTGGCTTGCCGTCTTTTGCGTTTTGGCGACCTCGCGATAAATAAAGTCGATGTAATATGGCGGGACATACGAGGTATGAGGGACCATTTTGGGAAAAGCGTTCAAAATGGTTTTAATTAAATAAGTAGCAGTCAGCTCTTCAAGCGCATTGCTGATGATAAGTTTCCCATCATCAAAAAGAACATACGTGTCATGTTCCGGTATATAATCACCGTCTTTAATTTTCGGATTTGTAACGCTGATACATTTTCGGCCGTTAAAAAGCGTTTTCATGTATTCGCTCACCTCTTTTAGGGCAGATTCCGAAAATTCGCGCTTTGGTGTTTTTAAATCGACAGCCTCTTTTGCCGGCAGATACCAATCAAAGCTTTTGGCTTTTTCATCTAAAGCCGCCAAATAATCTTGCGGCACATAGCGGCGCTTTAAGAAATAAAAATCCGGATATTCTTTCTGAAAATAAGAGGGAATCGACGGATCATTGATGGGGTTTTGCGAAGAATAATCTTGCGAAACATAAAACGAACCGTCATCAAAAAGCGCAATATAATCGCGAACCATTGGGTTAATGCCGCTGTCTTTCGAAGAAGTGAGCAAAACTTGCCCTTTTGCGAAGCAATTTTGCACAAACGTCTTTTTATCGGGAATTTCAACAGCATTAAGATGCGTTTCCGGCAAATATTTTAAAACCGCATAATCTGAAATTCGTCTTAAAAATTTATCATAAGCAAAAAACTCAAATTGTGTTTGCGGTCCGTAAACTTCCTTGATTTGGTGGCCGTGAAGAGACAGCATAAGCTCGATTCTTTTAAATTTTAAGCTGTTATCCTTTGTCGGATCAAAATTATGAATTAACACTCCGTTCGAAAAGAAGTGAAAGGGGGTGGAATATGAATCAAACGAAAGGGTGGCAACCTTTGAAATCACCCAGGCATTTTTCAAGTGCTTTTCGTGTTTGAGTTCATGTTTCAAATTCATTTCATAATTAAGTTGGTTTGGAACATGATTGTAGGAAAATGTCAAACAAACACCTTCCTTGAAAAGTTTTTCAAGCCTCTGTTCGGTTAAGTCTAAAGATAGTGTTTTCATAGCAAAATCTCCTAATGCCGAGGATATAATCTTCCTGATGCCTGCCTGTCAAAAAATCCTCATCGGTTAAGGGTTTTGCTTTAATTATGTTAAACGGTTGTCTCGTCCGAGTTTGCCTGAAACGGGCAGGCAGCAAGCGTCAACCATCGCTCTGATATAAAATATATCAAAAATTGTCCCAAATGTCAAGAAAAAAATCACACCCTTGAAAGGCCTTATTTTTTTTGG
>Ga0310690_10004043_pt1 | contig 21347 bp, 19 predicted proteins | sample AusTroGonzalo_MG_2_FD_207661 | JGI IMG/M metagenome (GOLD analysis project Ga0310690, IMG submission 207661) | Bovine rumen microbial communities from tropical cattle in Woodstock, Queensland, Australia - Gonzalo_04 (v2) (version 2) | ecosystem: Host-associated > Mammals > Digestive system >... | reverse complement strand
AGCACGTATCGACCATGAGGGAGAGCTGTTGGCTAACGGATTGATTACCAAAGAGGAATTGGCAAATCGAAAGTTGCTACGCCGCGTAATGACGGAAAGCGGATTTGTGACCTGCATCTCCGAATGGTGGCATTTCAACCATATACCCTCCGCCCGTGCAAAACAGGAACTGAAGATCATCGATTTCGAATAAAAGGCGTAGTTTTCATAATCCGATGACAAACACAAATAAACATTGGTTTCCTTTCCCTATCTATCGCATAATAAATAGGCAAAATGGAGACTAAGCGTATGTTTCTGAACCGGATTTTTTGGCTGGGCATGCTCGGATGTTTGCTCCTGCACGGAAATCTATTCGGAAAGCTGAGGGCCCAAGAGCTGAGGGGGAAAGTCTATACGATCAATGAGAAAGGTGACACTGTAGAAGTGTATATGGCCCGTTTGCAATGGCTAAACACGAGCGTGGGAACTTACACGAACTTGCGGGGCAACTATAGGCTTCCTTTTGCGAAAACCGACACCTTATTGGTCAGCTACTCTTTCTATCAGCCTGATACACTGGTTATTAAGAAAGAGGAACGACAGCGGAACTTTTTCATCAGCATGACCCAATCCCTACAAGAAGTGGTGGTTTCCAAAAAACGGAAACCGAAGTATGTCCGCAAGGGCAATCCCGCCGTAGCCTTGGTGGAAAAGGTCATCGAACATAAGAATGAGAATCGCATTGAATCGGCAGACCGCTATAAATCAAAGATTTACAAGAAAATGGTAATATCATACGGCCGATTTGACATGGATTTCCAGAAAAACCGTTTCAACCAACAACTTGCCTTTTTAGAGAAATATATTGATACCCTCCGAACAGACACCATCCCGGTTCTGTGCCTTTCCCGACGGGAAAGCCTGGAGGATCACTACTACCAAAAAAATCCGAGTAAGAATATCAACTATGTGATTGCCAAAAGAATGCAAGGTGTGGATGAGGTGTTGGATCAAGAGGGGCTGGGCACCAACTTGGAAGCAATGTTTTCGGAAGTCAATATCTTCGACAATGATATTGAATTGATGCTCAACATGTTCGTCAGTCCACTCTCTTCCTCCATAGCGACAATCTACTACCACTATTTCATCACCGACACCGTCATGGTGGACAGTATCTCCTGCATTGAACTCTCCTTTGCTCCAGTCAACAGCCGGACTTTCGGGTTCACAGGGCGATTATACATCGTGAATGACAGCTCTTACGCCTTGAAAAGATACACGATCAACGTCCCCATCGACATCAACATGAATTATGTGAAAGAACTTGTTGTCGAACAAGATTTCATGAAGGTCGACAGCACTTTATGGGCGCCAAAGACATCGCAGACATCCGCTTCATTTTCCATCATCAAGAGAAGAAAAAAGAAGACGCGACACATTTACATCCGTCAAAACACGCTATGGTACCAGTATGAGATGGGCGCTCACATACCAGATTCGCTGTCTTCCGCCATTGGTGAGGTCGTGTCACCCGATGTGTCGAAATACAAAAGCGGACGATGGAAGAAAATGCGGCCGGTACCGCTATCCGCCAAAGAATCCTTCATCGACAGCCTCTCGACTGAATTGCGGCGTCTGCCTTTATTCAGGGTTTTGGAAAAAACCACGGAGATTATATCCACAGGCTATATCGCCACCAACAAGGAACGGAAACTGAGTCGTTTTGACATCGGGCCTATTTACAATATGGTCAGTTACAATCCGACAGAAGGGGTACGCTTACGATTAGGCGGCATGACCACCGCCCAAATGCACGACCAATGGTTCATGACCGGATACCTCGCCTTCGGTTGCAGGGATCTGCAACTCAAATACAATGCCACCCTGATTTACAGCTTTGTCCAAAAGAAGCGCCATTACAACGAATCACCACGTCACGCCCTCTATTTCAGCACAGGATACGACATGGAAATGATTGGGCAACAATACAGTTACATGGATCGCGACAACGTGCTGATGTCGTATGATGACGGCTCCTCAAACCGTGCCGCACAATACGTACGCCGGCACAAGGTGCGCTACGTGCACGAATGGCCAAGCCGCTTCAGCATCGACACCTGGCTGCAATACGCAACCAGCGAAGCAACAGGCGCAATGCCCTATTGGCGCATTAACCGAGACGGAACGGTATCGCCTGTGAAGGATTTCCGCAACATGGAATGGTGCATCAAACTCCGATGGGCGCCGGGCGAACGAATCTACGACAACCAATCGGGAAAGGGAAATCTCCTTAAGCTCTCCAAGAACGCCCCAGTACTGCAACTTACGCACACCGCAGGCATTCTCGACGGAAATCTCGGGTACAACCGCACCGACTTATCCGTGGAAAAAAGGTTTTGGCTCTCCGCATTCGGGTACATTGACGCCACCGTGCAAGCCGGCATTGTCTGGAATGCCGTGCCTTTCCCGAAGCTATACGTACCGCAAAGCAATCCCTCGCTGTTCCTCACACCGAACACATTCTGCCTGATGAAGCCAATGGAGTTCATCATGGACAAATACGTGGCATTATATGCCACCTATTACCTGAAAGGGTGGATATTCAATCGAATCCCGCTTTGGAACCGACTAAAACTTCGTGAAGTCATCTCCTTCAGCGGCATCTATGGCGGACTATCACCAAAAAACATCCCTTCTTCGCAAACACCAGGGCTGTATGTCCTGCCCGACGGCTGCTCACCTATGGGGAAAGTGCCGTATTTGGAATTCACCGCCGGTATTGACAATATCCTGCAAATCCTGCGAATCGATTACGTCCGCCGTCTGACCTACACGGAAGGCCTCTCCAAGTGGGGGAAAAACGGGATTCGCTTTTCGATCAACATATCCTTCTAAGGGCATAAAAAAACATCCGCGACGAATCGCGGATGTTTTTTGTGGAGCGTATGAGAATCGAACTCACGACCTCTTGACTGCCAGTCAAACGCTCTAGCCAACTGAGCTAACGCCCCATCATTGCTGAAAGCGGCGGCAAAAATACACTTTTTTTTGATATATGGCGAATTAAATTTGTCTATCCGCTATCTTATTGTAAGATACGGATTTACAAGCTCCAAGTATTCAGGAGTGTATTGAAGCGCAGCATCTCGTATGGAGAAATAAGACTCTGATTCAGGAAGAATATGGCGGCAATATTCACGCACGATGCGATAGACGGGCTTGCTCGCGGTCGGGCGGATGTACGTCGTTTCCCGGCAATGCCAGCGTTTGAGAGTGAGTTGGTGAAATTCCGCCATTTCCGTTGGCGGCAAAATCAACACAAAACGACCATTTTCATCCAAGAGTGCATCCACCCCATTCACAAGCTCCTGAAACGACAGCTGATTGTCGCCATGTTTGCTATACAACCGACTCTTTTCCAGCGGTTTAAGATCATCGTGAAAATACGGGGGGTTACTGACTATCAGATTAAATCGTGGTGGATTCTCTTGATTTACAAAATCCTGCAATCTAATGGTTTCGAAGTGAAAACAACTTTTCGGTAAAAGAGGGTATCGGTTGGCATTCACGAGTGCTTCCATGATGGAATCCGCATCTAAATCAATTCCAAAAATCCGTGGAAGCGACTGAGCAACAGATAGTTTCTGTGCAACACAAAAGGCTATCACCCCGCATCCGCATCCAATATCAAGGAGTGAAGCGGCCGATTCGGCAGGGGTAAGCGCTGCCAACAGCACCGCATCCGTACCAATCTTCAGCGTACTGCGCTCATGCTCTAAGGAAAACTGCTTGAAATGGAACATTTAGGAGCAATAGACTTCCAATAGTTTGGCTTTAGAATCAGGGATGATGGTCAAACGGTCCACCTCAGCAGGCACCAACACCACCTCACCCGTCTCCAACCGTTCCTTAAAGTCACCTGAAACAAGGAATGCACTTCCTTCCAGGCACATATAAATCACAAAAGAGTCTAATTGGACGAACGATTTTTCCACCTGCATGTCCATTTCCAGAACATTGGTGTTGAAAAACGGAGAATGCACCAACGTAACCGTCTTGTTCATTTCAGGAGTATATTTCACCTTGAAATCGCCCACGTTCTCTTCAAAATGGATGGCATCAATGGCCTCTTCAGTGTGCAACTCGCGACTGTTCCCGTTCTGATCCACACGGTTCCAATCGAAAATGCGGAAGGTAATGTCTGACGGCTGCTGAATTTCGGCTAACAGCACACCCTTGCCGATGGCGTGAACCGTTCCTGCAGGAATCATAAAGGTGTCTCCGGCCTTCACGGGATAGAATTTCAGCAATGACTCCAACGTGCCTTCCTCCACGGCAGCCACGTATTGTTGCTCGGTAACTTTCTGATTGAAGCCTACATAAAGGCCAGCACCTTCATCGGCCTGAATCACATGCCACATTTCCGTCTTCCCGTTTTGCCCGTATTTTTCCTGCGCCAACGTATCATCAGGGTGCACCTGAACGGAAAGATTGTCCTGTGCATCGATAAACTTGATAAGCAGCGGAAAACCGAGACCATATTTCTCGTAATTTTTTTCGCCCACAAAATCGGTAAGATAAATTTCCAACAACTCATTAAGGTTGTTTTCGGCCAGGAAACCGTTGGAAACCACCGATTCAGCATCCACAAGTCCGGAAACCTCCCAGCTTTCGCCGCAATTCAGCATAGGGCTGACATGATGTTTCAGAACTGTCTCGATTTTGTTGCCGCCCCAGATTTTTTCTTTCAGAATGGGGGTGAATTTCAAAGGATATAACGTTGACATATTACTGGACTGAATAATAGTTTCGGTTTTTATGATGATAGTCTGTTCGGACTTTATCAGGATTGGACCCGCGCACGTTTTTTTGGAAAACCCACTTTCCGTCTTCCTCTATAAAACCCTGATTCAGACTGGATTCAGGCACCATATAGGCGGGCACATTTTTCATGGATTCGTCCATCGGGATTAACTCCTCAAAAATAATCATGTCGCAACGCTGCCGTTTATAGTCATAATCGCGCGTTTTGGGGTTGTACTTCCCCGTGCTGACCAGATATTCCTGGTTTTCGTAGTTCAGATACATCGTGGCGTTCTTGGAGTATTCGAAAATGACCCGCGCTACTTTTTCGGTGTAATTCTTGAACACCCTTCCTCCGAAAACAGGGGTCATTTCTTTGTTAAAATGCAGAATTTCAATAAGTTTCTGATTAGTAAAAAGATCATTGCCGTTCCATCCGAGCAGGGTGTAATAGGTGGTGTTCTTGTCTTTCACCGGGATAATCTTGTAATACACCGCCCCATACCATCGGTTGTGGTTTCCCACCAGCGTTTTCGGATAGTCGATGTTCTGCCGTTTGTCATACAGCGGAAAAAGAACGTGCTTTTTACGACCCTCATTATAAACATGGATGAAACCGAAATTCTCGACTTCGTAGTTGTTTTTGACCACATACCACGTAAAGATCTTGAAAACGTTGTCGGGAGAAGCCAACACACTGAAATTCTTCACCGAATCCCAGGAGAATCTGAAAGCGTCCGGCATTTGCAACACCTCCTCCAATAAGGTCATGAAATCCTCGTTCAGGGCCAAGCGGGTCGTTTCGTCCGATTCGGCCATCACGTGGTCGCGCAAATGTGAAAGACTGTCCTCCCACATGCGGAAATCGGGTTTCTTCTGCGAGAAGCCCGTCATCCAGATGCAGTGGACCATCAACCATATTCCCAAGAGACGCTTAATCATCTTTTCTCTAACTGGCAAAAATACAAAATATTGTATCATTGCTGCAGCATGACTTTTTTTTACGAAAAAAGAGATGAAAAAGTTGCAGGAAAATTGCAGTTTTTTGGGGGTTCTTTCCCATAAAAATGTATCTTTGCCGCCGCGAGTTTGCAGTATGAAAAACAGGTCTTTATTATATGGTATCGCCAAGTTCCGACGATTTATAAAGAGGCATTTCAAGGACAGAACCACTGTGCTGATTCTCAGTGTGGTGATTGGAATGCTGGGGGCCGCCGCTGCCATTATCATCAAGAATCTGCTTCACTTCACCACCCGATTGCTCAGTCAGGCGTTCGCAGTGACGGACATCAACTATCTTTATCTGATTTTCCCGCCGATAGGCATTCTGCTGACGCTTGTCTTCGTGCGGCGCGTCGTGCGCGACAACCTCAGCCATGGCGTAAGCATTGTGCTGAAATCCATCTGCAAAAGCGACGGGAAACTGCGGTTCCACAACGTCTATTCCTCCATGGTGGCGAGTGCCATCACCGTGGGTTTTGGCGGTTCCGTGGGTCTGGAGGCTCCGATTGTGCTCACCGGCAGCGCTATAGGCTCCAATGTGGCGCGTTTCTTCCAACTGAACACCCGCCAGACCACACTGTTGCTCGCTTGCGGTTCCACGGCGGCCATGGCCGCCATCTTCAAGGCGCCCATCGCTGCGCTGGTCTTCACCTTCGAGGTGCTGATGCTCGACCTTACCGGCAGCGCACTCCTGCCGCTACTGCTCTCCGCCGCCACCGGCACGGTGATGTCCGTGCTCTTCCTCGGCAACGATGTGATGTTCACCATTGGCGCCACCCAAAGCTTTTCGGTCGGGAATATCCCGTTCTACATCATCTTAGGCTGTCTCTGCGGCTTTATTTCGGTCTATTTTCTCCGAACTTCGCGTTGGATAGAAAAACAGATGCGAAAAATCAAAAGAATCTATGTGAAAGCCCTGATCGGATCGCTCGCACTTTGTCTGCTCATCTATCTCTTCCCTGCATTCTACGGCGAAGGCTACAACAACATCAACGATTTGCTACATGGCGAATGGATTTCCGTCTTCAACAATTCTCCGCTGCTGAAGCTGATGGGTCACGAAGGTTTGTTGGTGCTGGCGGTCATAGGCATCATTCTGATGAAGGTCTTCGCCACCACGTTCACCACTACTGCTGGTGGCGTGGGAGGCGTTTTTGCCCCTACCCTTTTCATCGGCGCGTTCACAGGTTTCTTGATAGCGCATGTCGCCAATGTTTATCTCCATATTGACTTGCCCTACGTCAACTTCATTCTCGCGGGCATGGCCGGCGTGATGACCGGCGTCATGCAGGCCCCTCTCACCGCGATGTTCCTAATCGCCGAATCCTCAACGGGTTACACACTGCTGATTCCGTTGATGGTCACTGCCGCCTGTTCCTACCTCTGCGTGAATCCGTTCGAAAAATACTCCGTCTATACGCAACCGCTGGCTGAGAAAGACAATCTCAGAACCCACAACAAGGACAAATATGCGCTGCGCAAACTGCATTGGCAAGAGACCATCGACACCAACATCCTGACAATTCCCAGCCACAGCACCTTGCGCAAATACACTGAAGTGATCGCACAATGCAAACGCAATCTCTTCGTCGTGGTGGGCGACGACAATCGCTTCTCCGGTCTTCTGGTCATGGACGACCACCGCGATATCATCTTCAAGCAGGAACTCTACGACAACATCCATGTGGAAGACCTGATGATAGAGCCGGAAGAGTTCATCTACGATGACGACACCGCCGCCGTGGTGCTGGAGAAGTTCAAGCGCACCGGCAACTTCAACATGCCCGTCATCACCCGCGACAGGAAATACATCGGCTTTGTCTCAAAAGCCAAGTTTTTATCTGATTATCAAACATTTATCGCAAACAACTCCGAAGATTGACGTGTGACGTATGACTTATGATGTAAGAATATGGAATATCACTACCACTATTGCCTTTTGCCTTTTGTCTGCTCACTGTTCACTGATCACTAATCACTAATCACCAATCACTAATCACTAAAAAATGGAAATTATCAAAACCCCCATCGAAGGACTATTAATCATCGAACCCACCGTATTCAAAGACGATCGTGGGTGTTTTTTTGAAAGTTATAACGAACAAAGATTCAAAGAGTTAGGAATTTTGGACGATTTCGTGCAGGACAACCAGTCGTGCTCGCAGAAGGGCGTGGTGCGCGGTTTGCATTTCCAGAAGCCGCCGTTTGCACAGGCCAAACTCGTGCGTGTGCTTCGCGGTGCGTGCCTCGACTTCGCCGTGGACATCCGCAAAGGAAGCCCGACTTACGGTCAATACGTCTCCACACTCCTCACCGCTGAAAACTTCCGGCAGTTCTACATTCCAACCGGTTTCGCCCACGGCTTCGCCGCACTGGAAGACGACACCGTTTTCGCCTATAAATGCTCTAACTTCTACAACAAAGCCTCTGAAGGTTGTATCTTGTTCAATGACAAAGATTTAAATATCGACTGGCAAATAGATAATCCTATTATTTCTGAAAAAGACATGCATGGCGAAGCCTTTGCGACGTTCAATTCGCCGTTTTAGGAAAAGGTTCTTCACTTCGTCATTCTCACCCGCCGCAAATCCAACATATTCACGGGGTTCGTGCCCAAACCTTCGACGTTTTTTTGCACAAAACGGGCCACCTTGTCGTAATACAAAATCACAAACGGCGCATCGGCCACTAACAGCGAATCCATTTGGATATAATATTCGGTGCGCATCGAATCATCCGTGCAACGCTGCGATTTTTCGTACAGTTGGTCGAATTTGGGATTGACATAATGCGTGTAATTTGAACCGTTGGGTTGCAGGTTTTTGGAATAGAACAGCGACATCTGGTTTTCTGCATCAGGATAATCGCTGATCCATGATCCACGGAAAAACGGTAGCTGATAGCCTCGCATCATCTCCCGCTGCTGCGCCGCCTGCGCCACATCCAGTTTCAAAGAGATCCCGATTTGTGCCAACTCGTGCTGGATATATTGGCATAAGTCCACATACTGTGCCGAAACCGTGAGCGTAATCTCGGGCAGACCGTTGCCATTGGGATAACCTGCTTCCGCCAACAACTGCAAGGCCTTCTGCGGGTTATAATCATAACCGCCTGTCCTTGCAGGGTCATACGACGGCATCCCGCGAGGGACAAAACCGCCAATTCCGGCATAGCCCATGTTGTTACGCAGATACTTCATCATCTTGTCTCGGTCAAAACCATAATTGATAGCCTGACGTATTCTTTTGTCCATCAAAGGATTACGTTTGTCCGAAGGTTTCAGGTTAAAACCCAAATACTCCGTGTTGAGATAGGGTCCGGTAATGAGTTTGATTTTGTCGGCATATTCGGGGTTCAGCTGACCGTCTTTGGTCAACAACGCATCCTTGTAACTCGGATCGACCCCAGACATAAAGTCCAGCGTTCCTTTCATAAACTCCATAAACACAGACTGTTTATCCACAATAAACGACACTGCAACGGCATCAATATACGGAAGGCGGGTGCCGGTGGAGTCCGTTTCAAAGTAGTTCGGATTCTTGCGCATCACCAATTTCACGCCTTCCTCCCAGATCTGCATTTGAAAAGGGCCCGTGCCGACCGGGAATTTCCGGAAATCCTTGCCATAATGTTCCACCGCCTCATGTGGCACCACGGAACAATACTTCATCGTCAAGATACCGAGAAACGGCGGGAAAGGTTCGGTCAACTCAATTTGTAAAACCGTATCATTCAAAGCCTTGAAGGCTGGAACCCCATTCTTGTCGCGTTTTACCTTCTGGAAAATCCACGCTCCGGGCGAAGCTACATCGGGACTTAGGATGCGTCCCAGACTATAAACAAAATCCTTCGCCGTGACATAGCGCGGTTTATCAAACGGGAAGAAATCGGTCTGATGGAACTGCACATCTTGACGCAGGATAAAGGTATATACTTTACCATCATCGGAAATCGTCCAGCTTTTGGCAATGGACGGCACAACCCGCAGATTGCTGTCCATGTCCACCAACCCATTGTAGAGTTGGTTACAAGGCCAAATGGTGGATTGTCCGGAAGCATACGCCGGATCCAGACTCAAGATGCCGGAAGACTCATTATAGTGGAAAATCTGCTTGTCGGGATGATAGTATCTTGGTTTGCAAGAGACCATTACTATTGTGATAATCAGCAAAATGGAAAGTATCTGAGCTCCCCTTTTCATATTACGACAGAGCTTGGTTGATTTTCTTGGAAGATTCCATCAAGGAGTTGTACTCCTCCGGAGTGATGTCGATGTAGAAATAGTAAATCGGATTCACAGGCTTGCCATTCTTGATGACCTCATAGTGCAAATGCGTTCCGGACGACATACCCGTAGAACCCACATAACCAATCAGTTGTCCACGTTTCACTTTCTGTCCGGGCTTCACAGCCGCCTTCGACATGTGGGCATACAATGTTTGGTAGGAATAACCGTGATTGATAATCACGCAGATACCATATCCTGAGCCGGGTTTCTCGCGAGAGACCGTGCCATCAGCAGTGGCGTAGATAGGCGTACCCTTCGGAGCGGCAATATCAATACCCGTATGGTTGCGCAACGTCTTGATAATAGGATGATAACGTTTCCCGAAACCGGAGGTGATAGTGTACATGTTCTTCAAAGGACGAATGGAGGGGATAGCAGCCAGCATCTCCGCTTTAGAGTTTGCAATCTTCTCCAATGTGTCCAGCGAACGAGTCTGCACCGCCAGACGGACAGTCAGTTGATCCGCTTTTTTGTTGGCGGTTCTCAACAGCGAATACGCTTCAGAACGGGAAAGGCTGTCGTAGTGCGTATCCTCAACCAACAGAGGATAGCGTTCACTGGCCGGAACAGGATCCGCTTCGAAGACATTGCGGTATATATTGTCGTCGCGGTCCTCAATATCGGCCAAGGCAGTAGCCATCACGTCAATACGGGAGCTTAGATTGTCCACCTCAGCCTTTAGCTCATTATTCTCCTTTTCCAGAATCTTAACTTTCGGGGAATCAATAAAGTAAAAGGCAATCCAGACAAACACGAGGGCAAAGGCTACACCGCTCGCAAACACCCAAACTATGCGTTTGAAAAGGTGTTTGAAACTGAGCTTGACCTTCTCGTAGGTAAGCGTTTTCGGATTAAAATGATAAAACGATTTCGGCATTTCCCTTAATTACAACCGATGCAAATCTGATCGCCCACACTGTAACTGTTGATGTTGCCACTATTACGTTTGATGAGGATTTTCAGCTGGATGCCATATCGTTGGGCAATATAACGATAAGTGTCACCCTCTTGCAACGTATGATACGGGACAGACGATCTGGTGCTCTTCTGCTCTAAGTAAATCACCTCATCTTCAATAGGTTCCGATCCATCATACACATCATTGTAAAGACGCAAATTCTTCTCTGTCAATTGCAGAGCAACTGCCAACTTCTGGTAGGTGTCACCGGCACGGGCCAAGATGAACTTGGTCTTGTTGTTTTCGTAAACTGGACGGCTGGTATAGGGATAATATGCTGATTTATATGGAATTGCATAAGGATCTAACACGAAAACATTCAGGCCGTTGACTTTCTCTGGCATCTGGGGCTGGGGCTGTGAGGCTTGTTGCGGCTCTGGCTTTTTCTGGGAGGGCTGCACTGTTTCCGTTTTTCTCTTCTCGGGTTTTTCCACAATTACCTGAATACCATTCATTTCCGTCGTATCTGCTTTGACGGCCGGTTTCTTGGTTTCCTGTTTTGCCGGCTCTTGAGTAGTTTCTGCGGGTTTCGCTTGTTCGGCAGGTTTGGCAGTTTCCAACGGTTTCGGATCAGGAGTTGCCTCTGTTCTGGTCACCGTCTGATTAGCAGCGACGTCTTGGTTCGGGGTCGTGCCCGACCGTTCGGGTTGCGGTTTCTGCATCGCCCGCAACGCTGTGGTGTCGCCTAATTTCTGCGCCACCTTGCGGTCATAGTGCATCAGATAGTATTTCTCAATGATGGAAATCAACGTGTCGGCATACTTTGGATTCCCTGAAAAACCCGCTTCCTGAAGGCCGGTAGCCCATGATTTATAGTCCGTTATAGGGTAATAAAACAACTTCACATAGCGACTGCGCGTCGAGAGAAACAGCGAATGGTCGCGGTAAGAATCGGCAGCGGATGCATATTTCCGGTAACAACTCTCGTGGTTTTTGTCGGCCGGACGGTAGTAGGTATCACCCTTCCACTCCTGCGTGTGACACATGATGGCGAAATGGTTATGGCACTCGCGCACAAGGTCGTTTGTGCCCGCCTGCGATGCGTAAATCGCCTGGGCCAGCGTAATGCTTGCCGGAACACCATACGCCTCCATTTCGCTCATCGCAAGCTCCTTATAATCATCAATATAATCATAAATACGGTCTTCCATTGTGTATTGTGCAAAACCGAAAGACATCAGTAACACACTGATTAACAAACAATATATTCTTTTCATCGCTTTGAATTTATCTTCTTAATAAAATTTGATCTCCAGGATGCAAAACGGCACCTTCCTCCAACATATTGTATTTCAAGATATACCGAATTTGAACACCATAGCGCTGTGATATATAGCGTAATGTTTCGCCTTCCTGCACTGTGTGAACCCGCATAGGATTGCTACGAGCCTTAGCCTCTACGTAAACGATTTCATTTTCCATAGGTTCATCGTTCGGACCCACATCATTGAACTTGCGCAAATTGTCGGACATCACCAGGATATCCTGCGCGATTTTCTCGTATGTGTCACCTTTCTCGGCAATCACGAAATAGGTATTGTTATTTTTGAACACTTTCCGATAGGTGAACGGACTTTGGTCGGACGGATACTCACTACCCGAAGCGGTGAACACTTTCTTGCCATGCTTATCCGTAGAGGAAGGTTTCGAGACCGGCTTCCCGCTTTGCACTGGGGGCTTCGCTGTTTCGGCACTGACCACCAACTTCCCCGTGCCTCCTTCCTGACAAAGCGTGTCAAGGCGGGCAATGTTGAAACGCTCAATGAGGCTGATCAGCCGGTCGGCATACTGAGGGTTGGTAGCGTAACCGTCCTGTTTCAGGGTGCGTGCCCAGGCTTTGTAGTCCATGATATCCAACGTGAAAAGATTGGAATAGCGTTTCCGGGTGGTCAGAAACAGCGAGTGATCCGTATAAGATTCTGACACAGAGGTGTATCTGCGGAAACATTCTTGTAACTCGTCATCATCAATAAGAATCGTGTCGCCCGTCCATTCGTTATGGCATTTAATGCCGAAATGGTTGTTTCCTTCCACGGCGAGGCGGCTTTTGCCGCATGCGCTCTCGAAAATGCCTTGCGCAATGGTAATGCTGGCCGGAATCTTGTATTCCTGCATTTTTTGTATTGCCACATCCGAATACTGCGTAATATAGTCACGGATATCCTGCTCGTTATACTGCGCAAAGGCCGCAACCCCGGACAAAAGTCCGATGATAACACACACTATCGATTTCCCAAAATTATCCATTATCAATTATCAATTAAGCCAATGCTTCTTCGATTAATTTTGTATAGAATTGTTTAACATCCAACCCTTTGCTTTTCAACTGCGCCGGAATGATACTCAGAGCTGTTTGTCCGGGTATCGTGTTGACTTCCAGGAAGTAAGGGATGCCTGCAGCTTCATCAAGGATAAAGTCCACACGTACGATGCCTTTGCAATCGAGCTGACGAAACACCGTTTCGGCATATTGCTTCACCAGCTGTTGCATGTCAGGAGCGATATCTGCGGGGGTGATCAGGCGGTGCCCCACATCCGTGTATTTGGCGTCATAGTCGTAAAACTCGTTGTTCGCGACAATTTCGGTGATAGCGACCATCTGCACGCCGCCGTAGGCAGTAGTGACACCGCAGGCCAGCTCACGACCGTGGATCATCTTCTCCACAATCAACTGGTTGTCGTATTTGAAGGCCTCCGTGAACGCCGCCTCTAACTCTTCACGGCCGTGGACTTTCGTCACACCCACGCTGGAACCCGAGTTGCAGGATTTCACAAAGCAAGGATAACCGCATACCTCCTCGATACGCGCCACGTCGATGGGGTCGCCGTTGTAGAAATGCAACGACGGCGCGATAGGGATCCCTAACTGAGCAACAGCCAAATTGCAATAGAACTTGTTGAATGTCAGCGCGGAAGGAAAGCTGGTGCAACCCGCATACCGCTGCCCGATCATCTCGAAATAGCTTTGCAACTTGCCATTTTCGCCAGGCGTGCCATGGATGGCGATGAAGGCAAGGTCAAAGGTGATCTTGCGTCCATCCATCGTCAGCGAGAAATCGTTCTTGTTTATTTGGAAAACCCGTCCATCAGCATCGGTATAATGCCAGTCGTTGCCCTTGAAATGGATGAGATATGGCTCAAAAAGCGACTTGTCCACCTGTTGAAAAATGTTGTCGCCTGACCTTAAGGAGACCTCATATTCACCCGAGTCTCCACCTGCTATCACTGCAATTCTATACATAGTTATACAATATTATATACAAATTGCAAATATAGCGTTATTTCGAGCGGGAATTCCGGAATCAAAAATTGTTTTTTAACAGCAGATTGTGTGTTATTCGGTCACTTGCTGGGCAGTATAAAAATGGTAATATTCGCCCCTCTTCTCCATCAGCTCGTCGTGAGAGCCCATCTCCTCCACACGACCTTCCTTCAAGAAAAGGATTTTGTCAGCGAAACGTATCGTGCTGAGTCTGTGTGCGATAATGATACCCGTATGTTGTCGGATATAGGGTATCAACGCTTCCTGGAACAGGAGTTCCGATTCGTTGTCGAGCGCGGACGTAGCTTCGTCGAGAATGATAATCTGGGGGTTCCGGAGGATGGCGCGCGCGATACTGAGCCGCTGCCGCTGACCACCCGAAAGCCGCATACCGCGGTTGCCGATGGGCGTCTGATAACCCTCTTCCAACTCCATGACGAAGTCATGCGCCTGCGCGATTTTCGCTGCAGCCACCACCTGCTCTTCCGTAACACTCCCCATCCCGAAGGTCAGGTTGTTATAGACCGTATCGTCAAAAAGAATCACATCTTGGTTCACCATGCCAAACAGACCCCGCAAATCCTTCAATGCATACTGATTGTGAGGAGTCCCGTCAATAAGAATCTCCCCGAACTTGATGTCATAAAATCTTGACAACAAGTCCACTAATGTCGATTTGCCACTACCCGACGGCCCGACTATCGCCATCGTCTCACCTTTTCGCAGCGTAAAACTGACATGGTGCAGCACTTCGCAATCTTCCGCATCAGCCACATCCTTGTTATAAGAGAAACTGACATCCCTGAATGTTATACTCTCTTGAAAATCAGCAATATGTACCGGATTGTCCACCTCCTTGATCTCCTCTTCCGCATCCATCACCTCATAGATACGGGCGGCCGCACTCAATCCTTTGCGCATCTGGTAATAGGTTGTCGCCAAGGATTTTGCGGGCGGGATCATGCGGGCGAAAACCACGAAAAAGAGCATGAAAGCGGAACCTCTCGACGCAAAGCCGTCAGAGAAGACCACCAAGCCGATCATGGAAATGACGAGCGCGGCGGAAATACACAAGAACTCAATCAAAGGAGATCCTAATTCCTTGATTCTGAATATCTTCTTGTTGAGACGGTAAAAATGGAAATTCTCCTTCCGGAATTGCTCCGACACGTATGCCTGGGCGTTATACCCCTTGATTACGCGCAATCCGTCCACCGCTTCGTCAAAGAAGGCCGTCATCCGTCCCAGCAAATCCTGCGATTTCAACGAATAATTGCGGATATTCTTGCCTATTACGGACAAAATGACCCCCATAAGCGGCAGAATGAGCAACGTGACCAGACTCAGCTTCACGCTGATGGCAAACAAAGTAATCAGATAGGCAATGATAAGAAACGGATCTCGACAAAGTGCCAATAATGAGGAGATTATTGACCATTCCACCTCCAAGACATCGGCTCCCATGCGACTGACAATGTCGCCGGCGCGTTTTTCGGTATAGAACGAGAGGGGCAACCGAATCAACTTGCGATAAAAGTCATTTCGGATGTTGAACAGGATACCGGATCGGATGTGCGAAAGCCAGAACATCCCTGCATAGCGGAACAAATTCGACAGAAAAGAGAGCAGAATCATGGTACCCGCAATAAACAGCAACGCTGAAGCCTGTCCGTGCTGTTCTATCACGTTGTTCATAAGGTAATAAAATAGGTCGATGAGATAGCGGGGAGAAAGGGAGAATTCAGGACGTATGGTGACCACTTCGACTTGATGGAAAAGCACTTGCAAGAAAGGCACAAGCAAGGTGAGGGTGAAAATGGAGAAAAAGGCGTAAAACAGTTGCACAATTAGAATTAGCGCAATCTGTAACTTGTAGTTCTTCAGGTATTTGAGAATTCTACCAAGATACGCCGTGTCATTCTGCGTGTTCATCGGTTCTTTTTTTTCTTTGTGGATTCAAGAACTTGATTCTCCTTTTATACACGAATGCGCTATTCAATACATAATTCAGCAATCCCACGGGCACCGCCATCACGGTAAGATTGAGGTAGTTGTTGCTGCTGCCGAGATATTCCAACAGGCGAATGCCCCCGATATTAACAAGGTAAGTGAAAAAAGTCACGGCCAAAAAGCGGAACAACAACTTGTTATTCTTGTTCTTAAACACCAAGATCCCGTATGTCTTGAAATTGAACAAGATGCTGACGATAGTGGCCAAGAAGTTCGACACGACGTACGCATGCGGGACTTTCAGAAGGTGTTCAAAGATGAAGAGAAAGACATAGTTGACGAACAATCCGAACAATGTGTTCAGGATGGCCACCAGCACAAACCGGATGAATTGCGGCTCAAAATAACGTCGTAAAAAACCTTTTATCACTCTTCAACTTTAAGGCTGCAAAAATAAAAAAATATGGCACACGGAGAATATGGAAAAAATACTATATTTGCACCCCAAAATTTGTTACGATGGAAGAGAGAGAATTGCGCCGTCAATTTAAGATCAGAATCTCAGGTATTGAACTCGGAACGCATTGTTTTTCAATAGATTGTAACAAAGAGTTCTTTGACTTGGCAGGTGTTGAGCAAGTGATTGACGGCCGTTTGAATTTGCGGGTTGAAATGGAAAAATCTGAGAAAATGGTCGATTTCAAGTGCCACTTTGAAGGGAGTGTGGTGGCTGAATGCGACCGCTGTCTCGCCCCTGTGACCCTGCCGATGAACTTCGACGAAAGGTTGCTCGTCAAGTTGGTGTCCGAAAACTATCGTTCTGAAGAGGAGCAGGAAGAGGAGATTTGGATGATGGACGAGAACACCTATGAGATCGACCTTTTCCATTTCGTCTATGAGTGCATTGTGCTCGCGCTCCCTATCCGCATCGTTCATGAGGATGATGCCAACGGGAACCCAACCTGCGACCCCGAGATAATGCGCAAACTGGACGAGATGAACGCCGAAAAAGCTGAAAAAGAGCAGGGTACAGATCCCCGCTGGGACGCCCTGAAAAATATAAAACTGGATTAATAACAATAAAAACCAAAAGATATGCCACATCCGAAAAGAAGACACTCTGCTATCAGAAGAGATAAGAGAAGAGCCAACGATTTCATCACCGCTCCTCATCTGACCACCTGCAGCCACTGCGGCGCCCCGATCCTTACGCACCGCGTGTGCCCTGAATGCGGTTACTACAGAGGCAAACAAGCCATCGAAATCGGCAACACGGCTGAATAACATCCTTAGCGATGCTTCACGAAAAACAACAGATGACATAAGCGATTGTGTCATCTTTTTGAGTATATAGACCTATGGAAATCGTTTTTGCCACCCACAATGTTCACAAGACCGAGGAAGTACGTGCCATCCTCGGCCCGGAATACCGCATCCAAAACCTCCACGAATTAGGTTGCCCCGACATTCCCGAAACCGCAGACACCTTGACAGGCAATGCGTTACAGAAAGCACAGTATGTGGTGGACCACTACCACCGCAACTGTTTTGCCGACGATACAGGACTGGAAATCGAGGCCCTCGACAACCGACCGGGTGTCTATTCCGCACGCTATGCCGGCGAGAGATGCTCCTATCAAGACAATGTGCTGAAAGTGTTGGGTGAAATGCGCGGTATGACCAACCGAAAGGCTTGCTTCAAGACCGTTATCGCCTTGATTCTCAATGGAAAGCACTACTTCTTCGAAGGTCGCGTGGACGGCATCATCCTGCCTGAGCAACGCGGCACGGACGGTTTTGGCTACGATCCCGTCTTCCTTCCCGACGGCCACAGCCAAACTTTTGCGGAGATGGACGCCGCCACTAAAAACAGCATCAGCCACCGTGGCCGCGCCATCCGCCAACTCCAAAATTTCCTATTTAACCGTTACCGTTAACAACCGAATCAATCACCACCGGGAAATACTTGTGTTCCAGCTGGTGGATTTTCGTCTCGATGGTCTCCAACGTGTCGTCGGGCTCGGCATGGAAGGCAAACTGGTTGATGATCTTGCCCGTATCAACGCCTTCATCGACAAAATGGATGGTGATACCGAACACTTTCACACCGTAATTATAGGCGTCGGCGATGCCATGCGCGCCCGGGAACGAGGGCAGCAAGGCAGGGTGCAGATTGATGATACGCAAGGGGAAGGCTTCCAACAAGGTCTTGCCGATGATGCGCATGTAACCCGCCAACACAATATAATCGACCTTTCGGTTTTGTAGTTCTGCTAACACGGCCTGCTCGTAAGCGGCCTTTCCGGCATAGTCCTTCGCAGAAAAAGTGAACGCGTCAATGCCGTGGGCACTGGCGCGTTCTACTGCTTTGCATGAAGGATTGTCGGACACCAGCAACGCTATTTCTGCGTTCAGCTTACGATTCTCAACAGCCTCGATAATGGCCTGGAAATTAGAGCCGAAGCCGCTGGCGAATACGGCAATCTTTTTCATAACGAACTATTTACTGTTCGGGCATTTGCCGCCTTCTTTGTGGCAGCCGGGTTTATCGCCATGACAGCCACCTTTGTCACCATGACAACCACCTTTGTCACCATGACAACCGCCTTTGTCACCATGGCAGCCGGGCTTGTCACCGCCTTTGCAACCGCCGCAGCAAGCCGCAGCGTCGAAAGCAGCTTTCTTTTCGTCAAGCGTGAGCTTGTCCCAGTTGTTCATAGCAGCCTCGAAAGCGGCTTTCTTGGCCTCCTGGGCTTTCTTCATCTCTTGCATCTCATCGTATTTGGCCTTACGGTCATTGAGCAGTTCGGCCTTGCGCTCGTCGGTGAGGTTCTCCCAATTCTGCCAGTCCTCATGAGCTTTCTTACAGGCTTCCATCTCGGCCTTTTGCTCTTCGGTCATTTCCTTGCAGCAGGGTTGATCTTCAGCTTGCACCTCGGTGTTTTCCGCCGGTTGCTCAGCAGGTTTGTTGTTGTTGCAAGCAGTGAACATCAGACAGCATGCAGCTGCCATCATAATGAAAAGTTTCTTCATTTTTTCGTTGTTTTGATTTGTTTGAATTAATTTTTACGGCGGCAAAAGTAACCTTTTTTTTCAACCGCGAGTGTTTAAAATTCTTAAAACTTTGACTGTTGACCTTGAGCTTTGAACTTTGAACCTGGAACTTTGAACTTCGAACAATATCAGCTCCATGACACGTCTCCACAGCGGTATTTTATTTGACTGTGTATATTTGAATTTTATGTACATTTGCAGGTTTTAAAAAAAGAATGCTTATGAAGCGTATAAGCCTTATTTTAATCTTATTTTGCGCAGCCGTTTCGGTATTTGCACAAAGTCCCACTTGTTACCGTATCTACCTGAGTGACAAAGCAAACAGCCCCTATTCTATCGAAAATCCTTCCGCCTATCTCTCACAACGCGCCATCGACAAGCGCGCTCGTTTCAACATCCCAATTACGGAACAGGATATCCCCGTGAACCCGCAATACAAGCAACAGATTCTCGCACTGGACCCACTGATGCAACCATTGGCCGTTTCCAAATGGATGAACACATTCACGGTCTATTGTCCCGACAGCACCGTCGTTCCGCAAATAGAGAGTCTTCCATTTGTAGATTCCATTATGGCCGTAGGTGCCTATATCTTGCAAGACCCACCCGTCACTCATATCCCTGAAAATCACATTTCTATAGTTCACAATTCGCTCAACCCCACCAAGGATGCCATTGATTATGGCGAAGGGTTGGCTCAAATCGCCCTGATGAACGGTATTCCGCTTCACGAGGAAGGATTCCACGGCGAAGGGATGCTTATCGCAGTGATCGACGGTGGTTTTTTCGGTATTGAAACATGCTCTTTTTATCAGGAACTGGTGAATTCCGGACGATTTTACGGCCACTATTCGCTGATGCCCAACTTTGTTGACACGTTAGAGAGCGGCTGGCAAGAAGTGCATGGCACGATTGTGACTGCTGCCATCGCCGCCAACACCAACGGAGAGCTGGTGGGTACGGCACCCGCCGCTTCATACGCCCTTATTCATACGGAATGGGTTGGCTCCGAAGAACTTGTGGAGGAAGATTTTTGGGCCAATGGCGCGGAAATTGCCGACAGTATCGGTGCGGATGTCATCAACTCCTCCTTAGGCTACCGCTCGTTCCCGGATTTCCCGCAATCCGACATCACGTATGCCGACATGGACGGGGTGAACAGCATTGCCTCGCGTTGCGCCACCATCCTTGGACAAAAGGGCGTAATCGTCTGTATAGCAGCAGGTAACGACGGAAACAATGCCTATTATCACATCAGTCGGCCCGGTGATGCCTTCGATATCCTGTGCGTGGGTGCCTGCACGTCTGACAGCATCATTGCCGGTTTTTCATCGCACGGCCCATCCTACGACGGTCGTGTGAAGCCCGACATCACCTCCCAAGGAGTGGAGACAGCTTGCTATTATCCTGGAGACTGGCTCTCTACTGCCGACGGCACCAGCCTGGCTACTCCTGTCGCAACGGGACTTTGCGCCTGTCTGTGGCAAGCGATGCCCGCCTACACCTCCACCGAGATGATGCAGTTCATTCGCGAAAGCGGCCACCTCTACAACAACCCCAACCCCGAATACGGCTACGGCATTCCTAATTTCTACAAAATTTATACAGACCACGTCGGCATCAACGACTACAACCCCCTGCAGCTCAGCGTCTATCCGAACCCCGCCACCGACAAGCTCTACCTCACCAACCCCGACGGCAGCATCCAGAGTATCCAAATCTTCAACGCCGCCGGTCAACTCGTCCTGCAACAATCCATCAATGGCGCCACCCTCATCGAAATCAATGTAACATCCTTGCCGAAAGGGTTTTACGTCGGAACCGCCACGATGAAAGGCAACAGAACGGCAACATTTAAATTTGTGAAATAATAACCTGTATAATTTGAAATTACTCAATATGAATTTGAAACGTTTATCCATGCTTTGTCTTGTTTTAGGGATGGTCATCACCCTTAACGCCCAGACTCCGAATTGTTACCGTATCTTTCTGAGCGACAAGAACAACAGTCCCTATTCCATTGATAATCCGTCGGAATTTCTTTCGCA
>Ga0310690_10004040_pt1 | contig 21360 bp, 7 predicted proteins | sample AusTroGonzalo_MG_2_FD_207661 | JGI IMG/M metagenome (GOLD analysis project Ga0310690, IMG submission 207661) | Bovine rumen microbial communities from tropical cattle in Woodstock, Queensland, Australia - Gonzalo_04 (v2) (version 2) | ecosystem: Host-associated > Mammals > Digestive system >... | reverse complement strand
CCTGCTTGAAGTAGAACGGCAGGAACGTCTGCTTGAGCGTGCCCTGGACGGACACGAACTCGAGATAGTCCGGATGCGACTTCGAATCCTTGGGATCCGTCTTGGCCTCGTACTCCTCCAGATTCGTGAAACCGTCGCCATCGGTATCGAGCGTCGCGTCCTTCGCGTCGTTCGGGTTGAAACCGTACTGCAACTCCCACTCGTTGGGAATTCCGTCGTGGTCGGAATCGACTTCGATCTTCACGAGGGCCGGCTGCTTCGTGTGGCAGAACGGACACTCTGTCGCCTCGGCGGAAATGGGACGGCCGCACGCCTTCTTCGGATCGCCCCCCTCATCGGCCCGGCAGAAGATGCGCCGTTCGCTGGAGAGGAAGCTGGGCTTCTTCGCATCGACTTCGGCCAAGCTCGGCGGATTGCGCACCTTCTCGAACGCCTGCTGAAGCAGCTGGCGATCTGCAGGCTCCACGCCGTCGTGCGCCGGCTTCGCGGAAGAGAGCTGCGCCTGGACATTTGAGGCCGCATCGTCGTCGGACGAGACCAGCGTCGGCAACAGCAGCACTGTCGCCACGGCCGCCAACCCCAGGATCGCCACAAGCCAGTCCCAGTGCGCCTTGAAGAAATTCTCCTTGCCCGTCATCACTTGGCCTCCTTCTTGGTTTCGTCCGGCTTCGCGGCCTTGTCGCCTTCACCCGCACCGGCGGCGACGACATCTGCCCGACCGAAATCGTAGACGGTCACGGTCATGTCGACCTGCACCGGCGCGTCAAGCTCAGGATCGACCACAAGCCGATCCTCCTTCTTCGGCGCCTCCTCCTGCGTCTCCTCGACGAGCGCCTGGCGGCCGCGACGGCGACGTCCCGAAATCGGCGTGTTCTTCTTCGTCTGCGCCGCCTCGACGTCGGCAATCCGGTTCACGATCATGTCGGACGTTTCCTTGAACGCGAACGACTTGACGACCATGAAGCGCAGGTTGGCCGTAATGGCATTCAGGACATCCACGAACGCCGCAGGACGAACCGTGAACGAAAACGCATAGTCGAGCGACGTCGTCTGAGGGCCTTCGTCCTCGCCCTTCTTCGCCGGACGGCGTTTCTTGGCGTTGGCGCGGCGATCCGGCTCGGCCTCCTCCTCGGCGGCCGGCTCGATGCACTTGACCTCCTTGATCTCCAGCACCTCCGCCTTGGCGAAAAGCGCCGTGATGCGCGCGACCGAGTCCAGCTGCGCCGCGAGACGCGGCACGGCGGCGGCCTCGGGCAGGATGCCGCGTTCCGGATCGAGATACTTGTCGAAGCCGAACATGAACCCCGGTGCGGCCAGATGGCCATCGGCGCCGCCGGGCAGCGCCGCCAGGCGGCGAACCGTGCGCGACAGCCGCTGCTTGAAGGCGGCCGGCGTCTCGTCCTTGGGGAACACCTTGTCGCCGCGCGCCACGAACATGCTGACGGCCTCGCGCCATGCCGCGAAGTCGGCCGTGTTGGAAACTACGCCGTCGATGGACTTCTTGGACGGAAACACGGGGGCCGCGTAATAGCGCTTGAACGAGCCCATCTGGTTCTCCAGATCCTCTTCCATCTCGGTGCGCGTCGAGTAGGCGTCAAACAGCAGATAGCCCAAGACGCCAGCCGCGACCACGAACAGGCCGCCACCGACGCCGACCATCATCTTTCCCTTTGATGCGGCCATCAGCGGCCTCCCTTCTTCTTCTTGCCGCCGGCCGCAGACTGCGCATCGCCCACCAGCGAAGGTTCCGGCGCAAATGTCATGCTGATCACGAATTCCGACAGACAGTCCTTGACGTCGCGCTGCGCCACGATCTTGACGGAATCCGCCACGAACAGGTTCTTCTCCTTAAGCCCCCTCTGAACCATCTCGGCGGCGGTGGCCGTGCGTCCGCCAAGTTTCTTGGCGACCTCCGCCTCAATCGCGTTCAGGTCGTCGCGCCAGCCGCGGATGGTCACGCGCGCACCCTCGACCTCGGTCTCCTTGTCCTTGGTCGGCTCCCACGCCGTCATCCACATGCAGGGACGATCGACGTCGCCCTTGTCCTTGATCTGGATGAGGCTGTTGCGCACGGCCTCTACGCGCCGCAGCGTGGCGGAACGCGACAACATCAGCTTCTGCAGCTCGTCGCAACGCTCCTGCTCGTCGCGGAAGGCGTTCTGCGCGGCCTTGAGCTTCGACTCCAGCTGGCTGAGCTGGCCATTGCGGCTCTGCACGGCCTGAACCTGCTCTTCCACGCGCTCGCGGCGCTCGTTTTCAAGATAGATTCCCGCACCCAGCGCAGCCAAAAAGCCCAGCGCGCCCACGATAACAAACGGTATTCGCCTCACCGCGCGCGCATGCTCGATGATCTCCGGCGGCATGAGGTTGATCCGAATCGCCGCCGCGTCGGTCATGCGCAGCGCGAGGCCGGCGGACTCCGCCAGCGTGAATGCGTCGTTGGCGAGCGCCTGACGGTTCACCTTGGCACCCAAGCCGATCTTCGCGAACGGATTGAGGTAGCCCACCTCGACCTGCAGCGTCTCGCGGAAGAACTCGTCCAGCTGCGGCAGACGCACCGTCCCGCCCGTCAGGAAGAGTCGCGCCGGTGCGTTGCCGCCCTGCTGCGAACGATAGAAGTTGATCGAACGCGAAATCTCGGCATGCAGGCGCGTCAGCACCGTGCGAACGATTTTCGAGACCCGGTCGGTCACCTCGTCGGCATCTTCGGTGACGCCGCCAAGCGAGACATACCCACGTTCGAGCTTCAGCTGCTCGGCCTCCTCCAGGGAACAGCCGAACGTCTGCGCGATGTCCTTGGTGATCGTGTTGCCGGCAACCGGGATCGAACGGGTATAGATCTTCTCGTCCTCGACGAGTATGAGGCTCGTCGTGCGCGAACCGATGTCCAGGATCACCGAACAGCCCGCCGCGCCGGGATGCGACCAGCGGAAGGCGTTGTAGATGGCCATTGGCGAGACATCGACAATCTGCGGCGACAGCCCGGCGGCGACCACGGCGTCGGTGACGGCACGAACCTGGTCGAGCTTTGCGGCAACGATCATCGCCGCCTTCTCGCCCTCCGGCGTCGTGCCCGTGAACTGGTGGTCGCACACGATCTCGTCGATCGGGAACGGTACGTTCTGCTCGACCTCGTAGCGCACAAGTTCCTCAAGCTTGTCCGCCGCCACGGCCGGGAACTTCGCGAAGCGCGGAAACACCGATTGTCCGTTCAGCGAAACGACGAGCGGAGCGGCCTTGATGCCCTTCTCGCGCATGATCCGCTGCAGGGCGGGCGTAAGCGTGGCCTCGAGCGAACCTACCGCTTCACCGGCCGCCGAAAGATCGGCCTCGCCATAGGCAGTAAGCGCGAGCGAACCCTTGCCCTTCAGCGTATATTCGGCCAGCACCGCCTTGGATGCGCCGATGTTTAGTGTTAAGAATCGCATTTAGTTACCTTGTAGTTGACATAAGGTTGAAAAGGTGGGAAGTTGAGAAGTTGAGAAGTTGAGAAGTTGAATGGCTGAATGGAGAATATCAGTTTAACAGGAACTTTTCAACTTTTCAACCTTTCAACTTTTTAACTGTTATTGTATTACTTCATAGTCGGCGTTGTTGACGAGATAGAACGGCGACTTGGAACGATCGACGAGCCCCTGGCGAATCTCGATGAGCGCTTCGCCGCTCTTGTCCTTGGCGTTGATGATCTTGTCGTCGTTCCACCACTCCATCTTGGCCTTCGTCTCCTCGTTGAACTTGCCGGGAGAGATGCCGGGCACACCCTGGTTGACGGTCTCGGCGTCCAGCAGTTTGCCATCGGAAGTGACGATCTCGCAGGAGATGAGGGCGGGTTCGCCATAGCGCTCGATGAACGACGGCGGCAGGCAGACGCACGAGCGGTGGTCGCCGTCAGGGATGTTCACATAGCGGGAAACAAGCGTATAATAGACATAGGGCGGCAGACGCGCGGCCGTCTTGGAACGATCCACCTGCTTGGCCTTCTTCGTGTCGCAGAGGACGAACCAGTTGACTGTCAGATCCTCGGTCCACTTCTGCGCCGTGCGATAGGTCATCTCATAGACCCCCCACTGGCGGCGGCTCTTGGTGATCGGCTGGCTGCCGCCCTGCGCCTGAATCTGCGGCGCGACGATGAGCGACTGCGGCCCGATGCTCGGCATCTGGCTGATCTTCACCTTGGCATCCATCTTGTCCTGCTCGGCCTCGCGCGCCGTGCGGCCTGTAGTGGCGGTGCCGCGTCCGGTACCGCGGCGGTACTGCGCCGAGACTTGGAATGCACACGCGCAGGCAAGCGCGAGGGCGAGAATAACTTTGGCATTGGATTTCATTTTTTCGTTCCTTTCTGTTGAAGTTGGTAGTTGGTAGATGGTAGTTGGTAGTTGGTAGTTTCTGGTTACCTGTCAATTCGCTCCTTAGATCACTTTCATCTTGGGCAAGTCTTGAATGTCAACGAGGCCGACGACCTTACCTTCGGCATCGACAGCGGGAAGATCATCGATACGACGCTTTTCGAAGACCTTGAGCACATCGGCGGCGTAGGCATCGGCGCGGATGAAGAGCGGCTTGCGCGTCATGTGGGCAGAGACAGGCCGCGCAAGAATCTGGCTGGCCGAGCCAGAATCGCAAGCGGCTTGCGCGGAAAGAGATTGGCTAGATTTTCTAGAAGTTCTAGATAATCTAGATTTTCTAGAAGCTCTAGATGGGCTAGATTTTCTAGTAGAACTGGAGCCGCCAATGGCGCTGAGAGCACGACGGAAGTCGCCGTCGGTGAAAATGCCGGCCAGCCTGCCATCCGCATCCACCACCACGGCGGCGCCGCCCTGGGCCTTCGTCATCGCCATGAGCGCATCCAGCACCGTCGTCTCCGGTGCGACCCGCGCAAACCGCTCGCCCGTGCGCATGATGTCGGAAACCTTCAGTATGAGCGCCCGCCCGATCGCCCCCGCCGGATGGTTGAGCGCATAGTCCTCGCGATCAAACCGACGAGCTTCGAGCAAGACCATCGCGAGCGCATCCCCCATCGCCATTGTCGCAGTCGTCGAATTGGTGGGAGCCATGCCAAACGGACACGCCTCCGCGCCACAGGGAATCTCCAGCACGATGTCCGCCAGCTTCGCCAGTGTCGATTGCGCCTGCCCCGTCAGGGCGACCACCTTGAGGCCGTGGCGACGAATGGCGGGAACGAGGCGCAGGATTTCGTCCGACTCTCCCGAGAACGACAACGCCAGCAGCACATCGCGCGGCGCCACCATGCCAAGATCGCCATGCATGGCCTGCACGGGATTGAGCACGATGGAGCGCGTACCGGTAGAAGCGAAGATCGCGCTCATCTTCTCCGCGACATGCAAATTCTTTCCGACGCCGGTGACGACAACCAACCCGTCTTGATCCAGCGTCTTCTGGAGAAGTTCGACTGCGGCGGCAAACGATGCGCCAAGGGAATCGCGGGTCCTTTGCAGTCCCGCAATCTCCACGTCAAAGACTTGCTTCGCGCGCGCTATTGCTTCACCATCTGTCATCGCCTGTTTAACTTCTCAACTTTCTGACTCTTTAACTTCCTAACTTCTCAACTTTTCAACTTCTCAACCGATTCCCAGCCATCCCTGCACCACCGGCGCATATCTTATGACGACCGGCGCAAATACGATGGACACCATGCTCATGAGCTTGATGAGAATATTCAGCGAGGGGCCGCACGTGTCCTTGCATGGATCGCCCACCGTATCGCCAATGACGGCCGCGCCATGCGTCGGATTCTTGCTGCCGTCGGACAGTTTCTTGCCGCCATGCGCCCCCTTCTCGATGAACTTCTTGGCGTTGTCCCACGCACCGCCCGCGTTGTTGAGCATTGTCGCCAGCACAAAACCGCACACGAGGCCGCCCGCGAGCAGACCCAGAATGCCGGGAATGCCCAGAACCAGACCGGTGACGACCGGCACCACCACCGCCAGCAGGGACGGCAGCACCATTTCGCGCTGCGCGCCCGCCGTGGAGATCGCCACGCACCGTGCGTAGTCCGGGGTGCCCTTCCCCTCCATGATGCCCGGTATGTCGCGGAACTGGCGGCGCACTTCCTCCACCATCGAACCCGCCGCGCGCCCGACGGCTTTCATCGTCATCGCGCAGAACACGTAGGCCATCATGCCACCGATGAAAAGTCCGCACAGCAGGAGCGGATTCATTACCGTGAGATCGAAATTGGCCATGAACGCCTTGAGGTTCTGCGGCAGCAGCTGCGCCTTCGTGAGGCCCATGAAGGAGCCGCCGTCGCCCGCAAAGTTGCAGATCCAGATCTTCGCCTCCTCCAGATACGAGGCGAGCAGGGCGAGCGCAGTGAGCGCAGCCGAGCCGATGGCGAAGCCTTTGCCCGTGGCGGCGGTCGTGTTGCCCAGCGAGTCGAGCGCATCCGTGCGCTGACGCACCTGCGCGGGGAGTCCGCTCATCTCCGCGTTGCCGCCGGCGTTGTCGGCGATGGGACCGTAGGCGTCGGTGGCGAGCGTGATGCCAAGCGTCGAGAGCATGCCCACCGCCGCGAAACCGATGCCGTAGAGTCCGGACGTAAAATCGGAGAAGCCGCCCGCGAAGCCAAAGGCGCAGAGAATGCCGATGCAGATGGTGACGACCGGGATGCCGGCCGAGTACATACCGGTCGCAAGGCCGTCGATGATGGTCGTGGCCGGACCCATCACGGCCTGACCGGCGATGCCCTGCGTGGGACGATACTCGTCGGACGTATAGTACTCCGTGGCCTGGCCGATGATGACGCCCGCCGCGAGACCCGCGACGACGCTGCCGAAGACGCCCCAGCCTATGAAGCCCAGGAAGTGCAGCACGACGAGCGCCAGCAGAATCAAAACGGAACTGCCGAGCGTGCCCGTGAGAAGCGAACGGAGCAAATCCTTCTGCGAGGCGTTGTCGTTCTTGCAACGCACCATCAGCATGCCGACCACCGAAAGGACGGTACCGAGGCCCGCTACGATCATGGGTGCGGTGACGTACTTGAGCGTCTGCACCGCCGCATCCGCCGCACCGGCATGGAAGAGCTGCGCGCCCACGCTCGCGCCCAGCGCGGCCGTGGCGAGGATCGAGCCACAGTAGGATTCATAGAGGTCTGCGCCCATGCCCGCGACATCGCCCACGTTGTCGCCCACGTTGTCCGCAATCGTGGCCGGATTGCGCGGATCGTCCTCGGGGATGCCCGCCTCCACCTTGCCCACGAGATCGGCGCCCACGTCGGCCGCCTTCGTGTAGATGCCGCCGCCCACGCGCGCAAACAGGGCCTGCATCGAGGCGCCCATGCCGAACGTGAGCATCGTGGTGGTGATATGCGTCATCTTGGCGGCGAACGTACAGCCCGGCTCGACGAGCTGGAGCCCGAAGAGCGTAAGTCCCGAGGCCATGTTCGCATCGGTATAGACCAGCCGGTCAAGGATGAAATACCACGCGCAGATGTCCAGAAGCCCCAGTCCCACGACCACCAGCCCCATCACTGCGCCCGATCGGAACGCCACCTGAAGGCCGCGGTTGAGGGACGTCTGGCAACCCTGCGCCGTACGCGAGGAGGCCAGCGTCGCGGTCTTCATGCCGATGTAGCCGCACAGGCCGGAGAAGAACCCGCCCGTGAGAAACGCCACCGGCACGAACGGATTCTGGATACCCAACGCCGCCAGTACGGCAAAGACAACGAACAGCACCGCAAAGACAAGCGACACGATCTTGTACTGGCGCAGCAGGTAGGCCATCGCTCCCTGACGCACGTATGAGGCAATCTCCTGCATGCGCGCGTTCCCGGCATCCGCCCGCTTCATGGCGCGGAAGAACACCACCGCCATCGCCAAAGCGAGCAGGGAACCGAGAGGGGCTATGTACCAGAGGGGGTTCATGGGTTGATAGATGATAGATAATAGAGGATAGAGGATAGAGGTTAGTGGTTAGTGGTTAGTGGTTAGAGAATAGTGGATAGTGGTTGGTGGTTAGTTGATCATGGTTAGCGGTTAGTGGATTTGGGATGTTAAAGGATGGCTGTTCGAGACTAGTTGGTTCATGAAAGAAGTTGGCTCTGTCATCTATCCTCTATCTATCATCTATCCTCTATCATCTATCATCTATCATCTAATCTACTTTTTGCTTTCCGATTGCAGCAAGGTTACGCAGATGGTGCCGACGATGTCCTCGGCCGAGCAACCGCGCGAAAGGTCGTTCATGGCCTTGGCCAAGCCCTGCAGGTTGGGTCCGATGGCCACCGCGCCGCCCAGGCGCTGCGCAATCTTGTAGCCGATGTTGCCGGCCTGGAGATCCGGGAACACGAACACGTTGGCGTTGCCCTGAATGGCGCCGCCCGGATTCTTGAGTTGACCGACGGAAGGAACGATGGCCGCGTCAAACTGCAGTTCGCCATCCATCTTGATGCCCTTCTCGGCAAAGACGGGCTTTGCGAGTTCCACGGCCTTCTGCACCTTCTCGACCAGTTCGCCGCCCGCGCTGCCCTTCGTAGAGAAGGAAAGGAACGCCACGCGCGGCTCGTTGCCCGTGAGGTCGCGATACGTCTCGGCAGAGCTGAGGCCGATATCGACGAGCTGTTCGGCCGTGGGATTGGGGATGACCGCGCAATCGCCGAACGCCAGCACCGTGTCGCCCGACGGCGTCGGCTCGCGCAAATCGAGGATAAAGCAGGAAGACGCCGTCTTGACGCCCTTCTGCGTGCCCAGCGTGTGGAACGCGGCGCGGAGCATGTCGCCCGTGGAGGCGATGGAGCCGGCCACCAGTCCATTGACGCGTCCCAGCTTCACCATCATGCCGCCGAAATAGATGCGCTTCGTGCGCAGCGTCTTTTGCGCACCGGCCAGATCGATGATCTTCTGCTTCTCGGCCGGCTTGCGCGACTCCTTGGCGTTCCAAGCCTCGAGATAGGCGGCCTCCAGTTCGGCGTCACCCTGCGTGTAGTCGATTGTCTTGATGCCGCGCTCGGACAGCTTCAGGCCAGCCTTCGCCTCGGCGGCGGCGATTTCCTCGGCCGTGCCCAAGACAACGGGCGTGCAGATTTTGCGATCGACGCAGGCGCAGGCCGCCGTGATCACACGCGCATCCATGCCCTCGGGCAGGACGATCGTGCCGTTAAGGGCGGATGCTTTTTCAATTATTTTCTGAATTGCGCTCATAAGAAGTTGGTAGTTGGTAGATGGTAGTTGGTTAGTTGGTTAGCTAGTTAGTTGGTTAGCTGGTAGTTTCTGGTTTCTAGTTAAAGGCCTTAAGGGCGTTAGGGGCCTTATTTTGCCAGAAGAACCTCTTTCGTTTCGCGGGCGATCATCAGCTCCTCGTTGGTGGGAATGACGACGACAGGGATCTTGGAATCCTTTGTTGAGATCACGCCGGACTTGCCGCCGCGAATGGCCGTATTGGCCTTCTTGTCGAGCTTGACACCCAGCGCGCCCAGGCGCTTGACGATCTGCTCGCGCAGCTCGGCGGCGTTCTCGCCGATGCCGCCAGCCATGATGATCGCTTGCGCGCCGCCGATGAGCGTATTGTAGCCGCCCACATAGAGCGCCGCGCGATGGCCAAACATCTCCAACGCCTCGACGGCGTCGATATCGCCCTTCTCCGCCTTGGCCACGACATCGCGCGTATCGCCACCGAACGCGCCCGTGAGGCCCTGGAAGCCGGATTCCTTGTTGAGCAGCTTGTCGAGCTGCTCGACCGTAAAGCCCTGCTTCGCGAGATAGAAGAGCGCGCCCGCGTCGATATCGCCCGCGCGCGTGCCCATCACCAGGCCCGCGAGCGGCGTAAGGCCCATCGTGGTGTCGATGCACTGGCCATTCTTCACGGCGGCGATCGAACTGCCGTTGCCGAGATGGCAGGTCACGAGGTTTACCTTCGCGAGCGGCTTCTTGAGCCACTGGGCGGCGGCCTGCGTGAGGAACTTGTGCGACGTGCCGTGGAAACCGTACTTGCGCACGCCGTACTTGCGCGCGACCTTGCGGTCAATTGCATACTGGTAGGCGCAGCCCGGCATCGTCTGGTGGAAGGCCGTATCGAAGATAGCCACGTTGGGCACGCCCTTCGCGGCCTTCTCGCACGCTTCGATGCCCTGCAGATTCGCCGGGTTGTGCAGCGGTGCCAGCACGGCGCACTTGGCAATCAGCTTCTTGACGGCCGCCGTCACCTTGGCGGGGGCGGCAAACTTGTCGCCGCCATGCACCACGCGATGGCCGATCGCATCCAGCTCGGAGAGGGATTTCACGACGCCGCACGCGGCGTCGCACAGGACAGCCATCACCTGGCGGATGGCCTCCACGTGATCCTTCATCGGCGTTTCGCGCACGATCTTCTCGCAGCCCGTCTTCGTATAGACGAGGCGGCTGCCCGCGATGCCGATGCGCTCGACGAGTCCCTTGCAGAGCATCTTCTCGCCCTTCATGTCGAAGAGCTGGAATTTCAGCGACGAGGAACCGCAGTTGACTACTAGAACTTTATTGACTGTTTTCATGAGTTGGTAGCTGGTAGTTGGTAGTTGGTAGTTTAACCATACTATACTATTGCGCGAGGACCACCTTGAAGAAGCCGGATGTGCCAGAGGCGCTCATCTCCGCGATCTTCTCGCGCAGGACGGCGAGATCGTCCGCCGACAGCGTGACCGTCTCGTTCGCGCCCACCGTGAACGGCACGGACGCGACCGTCTCCCAGCCCGACTCGGCCAGCGTCGCCTTGTGGCGCAATTCAAGGCTGAACGAAACCGGTTCCGTACGGATGGACAGGAGACCCTGTGCATCCACGGCCGTGGCCGTCTCGACCTTGACGGACATGCCGTCCTCCAGCGAGAAGGACTCGATCGTCACCGCGATGCCGGAGGCGACCTCGACCTCGGGCGTGCTCGACATGAGCGCGTTCACCGCATTGAGACCTTCCGGCGACGACGCGGCGCGCATCAGGCGGAACACCGGGGCGGACTGAACCGCCATGGCCTTGCCCGTGTCCAGGTTCAAGTTCGCGTACGCGGAAAGTGCATTCTGGAGATCGGGATTGACCTGCGTGAAGAAGGTGTTGCCCGTAGCCGAACCGATCGTAGTAAGATTGCCCCTCTGGTTCCATTCATAGACATCCGGGAAGCCATCGTCGTCCGTATCCGCATCCTCAATGTAGATGGCGGCTTCCGGCACGTTCATGCTGTCACCATCGATCTTCAATCCCTTCGGATTGTACACGGCCGACTCCGAGGTTCCAACATAGTTGGCATAGCCCCAGGATTCCCAATCCTGACGGACGCCGTCGCCATTCGTGTCGATAAAGGCGCGCACGTAGTAGGTGCCGGGCGCAAGGCCGATGATGCGAGCATTGATCGGCAGATTGGTCGTGGAGGCCAGATCTGTCGAATCTGCCACGTACGCCTCGCCCGCCGGATCGCCCGTGAAGTCCGGCGTATCGAACGCTTGGATGCGAATCAGGTTGTTGCGTGAAGACGTGGCGACCGTCGAAACGGTGCCGGGGCCAAAGTACTTGACCTTGAGCGCGATGGTACCATAGTCACTGATGCTACCACTCACACCCGAACATTCAAGACGGAAACTCTTCCTGGTTTCGCTCGGATTAAATGCCGTGAACTTGGCGTCCAGCATCGACACGGCCCACCTGTAGTTGTTCGTCGTCGCGAACACCTGTCCCTGATCGGTGACCATGTTGGCGTAGAGCGGTGCCGTCCAGGTATAGACGCCATTGGCGTTGCGCGGCGGCGCCTTGCGAATGCCCGAATTATAGACCAGCGGCCCGTTCTCCCTCCAGACCATGAGCTGGAACGCCGGATAGGACTTGCCGATCGTATTGTCGTGGCGCCACGTGAATGTGGGACGTCCGGAATCGATCGTACCCTGAGGCATCAACGGCGTCGTCGGCGTCTGGTCGTCCAAGGGCTCGAACGCATTCGTGAACTCCACGGGCAGCAAATTATTTTCCTCAAGCGAAGAGTAAGAGGTCGAACCATTGCCGACAACCACACGATATGTGGCACTTTCAACATCCGCAAAAGATGCCGAACCGCCGCCGATGACATTACGCCAGACCGGCCAGATGCCACCCCAGTCCAAATCCAGCTGGCCGTTGGCCAGCAAATCGGCCTCGGTTAGGAGCGGCTTGAGGTTTACATTGAACGTACGATCCAGCACGACCTCGTCAAATGCCGGTGAACCTACGACACTCTGACCATTGACCGCAGTACGCACGACACGCAGACGCACCTCGTTCAACGGCGGTACAGTCAGGCTTGCGTCTTCCGGTATCGTATCCGCATATCGGCTGCCGTTCGCGCCGCGGTCCGTAATCGCCGCACTCGACTGCGAACCCGAGCTGCCGCTGGACGACGAGCCCGATCCCGAACTCGACGAACCGCCCAGCGCCGCCGAAAGATCAAAGCGCGCCATGGACGAATGCGTATCCGTCAGTTCGATTTCGGTTGTGGTCTTCCACCAGCCGACATCTACCGCAGGTGCGACGCCATAAGGCTCGCCCGCCGTCCACTTGCCGTCGCCGTCCAGATCAAAGAACGCGGAAACGATGTTCCGGCCTTCACGGACATAGCCGCTGTCCGGCTGCGACAGATAGACCGTCTGCGGCCATTCGACGCTCATGCGGTAGGAGTAGTCTACCTTGAATACAGACGCCTCAAGCTCCGCCGTAGAACCTTCCGCTGCGGCAAGCTTCGCCATATCGATCTCGAACTCGCCGGTACGGTAGTTGATCGTGCCGATCGATCCGCTCGTGGACGTCGCTGTGCCATTGGTCGTGGAAGACAAAGCGTAGAGGATGCTACCGACCGTACTGCCCTGCGCCGCCGGCGATGCCGTCGCAAAGAGTTTCCACGCAAGTGTCGTATCGATCAACTCTATGTGCGGATACTTCGCCGCTTCGGAAAGGTATTCCGCCATGTTGCCCAAGCCTCTGCGCGGGCCCGCATTGCCATAGGAGATTTCGACATTGGCATTGCCCCAGTACCAATCGTAGCTCCAGGTGTATTTGACATTGGAGGACAAGGTGACACGGTAGAACTTGCAGCCTTCGGACGAACCAGCCATGATGGAGCCCGGACTCATGTGACCGTGCAGAACGGCGTCTGAACGGTACGGTCCAATATAGGCGCTCGCCTTTTGCGCGGCGGACCCTGCGCCGGGGACGGTGAACACGGCATCCCTAATCTTGATGTTGTTGGGCGAGACATTCACGACCAGCTCCGCATCAGAAATATCCTTATTGCCATAGTAGGCGACTTTGACGCCCACAATAGGTTCGGGACGGCACGCCACGTGCGCGAGGCCATCGTCAAGCCACATGTCAACCAGATCCGATGTCGTGAGCGCCTTCCACAGCGAGTGGCGGCATTCCGCGAAGTTGCTCCATCCGTCCCAATCCGCATCCTTGAGCGGATCGTAGGAGAACCGCGAAACATACGCGACGTTGCCAATGTAGCGTTCCCACCAGTTTTCCATGAAGTCGTGGTCGGAGAACATCTCGCCCAGATAGAGCGACCCGACGCGAAGGAAGTAGTCGGGCACGAGCTGGCCCACGTCGCGATACGTGAACATGTCCATCGGGCTTATCATCTTGAAAATATCGTTCACCGCGTCGTAGCCGGCCTTGCGGTTGACGCCATTGACCCTAGTGAAGCATTCGCCGACTAGATATTCCGCGTAGTTGGAGAGTTGGTCGTTGTCATGGTCGGCAACGGCATCTTCGCCGTTGATGGCATAGAGCCTTTCCCACCAGTCCGCAACACCATTCTTGTCCTCGTCAACCTTGTTGGCGGCGTATGCGCCATCGACCGTGATGGCATCCGTATTCCAATCGTGAACCATACCTTCGGCCAGATCGCGCAGATACGCCTGCGCCAGCGTCATCTTGATGCCATTACGCCACACCATCGCGCTCCAGGTGATGGCTGCGGGCGGGAGCGGGTTGCCGTCGTCGCCGGCATACGCGATGTTGCCATTGCCGCCGGCAGCCACGAACGCTTCCCACCAGTTGGGCAAGCCATCGGCATCAGAGTCGTCCTCCGTCTGCGTCCAGGCATCGGCAGCCCCACCATCCCACATTTCGGTCGTACGCTTGGCGAAAGCGCCACCGAGCGGTACGAGGTCGCTCGTGCCCACGAAACCGGAACGGAGCTGGAAGGTATAGAGATCTTCAAACGCCTCATACGGCGAGTCCTCGCCCTCGGCGAAACGTTCCAGCCGCGTCAGATGCGCCGCCCGGTCGGTCAGATAGTTGTAGTAGGGATAGGGATTGGCCGAGTTCGGGAACGCGTATGTCGTGGAGGCGGGCATAAGGCCGCCAAAGTTCTCGCACCAGTACATCGAATCGGGCGTGGAGCCATCCATGAACGGCAAATGCACGCACGTGTTCTGCACCCACGGCACAAGGTGATAATTGGTGTACACACAGCTATGGACAGGAATTTCCCACCACCAACCGACTTTGAGCCCGTTCTCGCCAAGTGCAATCTCGTCCTCGCCGCCGATACGGACATTGTCCAGCACCTTTTCGGTGAACTGCAGCGGCTCCTGCGCCACCGCGCCGGCATCGATTGCACCGGGCAATGTCGAGAAGTCGTAGTGCTGCAGCAACTCCGCCGGCAGCACCTTGCCGACGACATTGTTGCGCGTGGCACCCGCCACCCAGCTCTGGTATATCGTCTGGCGGAGATTCTTGACGTCTTCAAAGCTGTAACGCTTCTGGCAGTCCGCCGCAATCTCCGCGCCCGTGCGGGCGCCGTCCCACACGCGCACTTCGTCGATCCAGCCCGTAAAGTAGTCGCCAAAGGCGTCCCACGAGGTATACTTGGACAACGCAATCGCATCGCCCGTAACCGCGCGCGCACCAATGATAAACGCACAGGGCGCAGCCGAGTAGCCCGCGTTCTGCACCGGCGTGGAGGAGCCGGCTTCCTGACGGATGATCACGATGCCGTTGGCGGGAATGAGCGAAATGTTCTCGGAACTCGCCACAGGCGTCGTGTCGTCGTTCACGTACATCGCAAACGTGGAGCCGTCGAACGTAAACGCAAGATGCGTCCATTCGTTCGTGGAAGCCGTGGTGCCGATCAGGCGTTGGACACCGGAATCGGCCGTGTTGCCCTCGAACTCGGCAAAGTACTTGTTGTCCGCCGTGATGCCCAGCCTAAAGTTGGCGCGGATTACCGGCGTATTGTTGGAGAGCGTCGAGGGGCTGTAGTTGGCCACGCGCTCGAGAATCACCTGCTCGACGCCCTGCGTCTCGGGTCGCACCCATGCTTCAACCGTAAACTGGCGCAACAAGTCGTAGCTCATGGACAACGGCTTTTGCATCGTGTCGCTGCCACCACGCGAGACGACAGCCGAACCCACGCCGTTCGCAAGCCCCGGCAGATACAGGGCCTGACGGCGGCTCGGATCGGAGAACACGAGCGGATCGGAGGCGTTCTCGACCATCTTGACGCTTTCGTTGCTGTCGCTGCGACGGTCGCTATCGGAATCGTAGCCTTCGTTCTCCTCGAACGAGAACATGTAGTTGGCAATCTGCCCTTCGCTGGCACCGACATCATCCTCGGACTCCCAGGCCCACGGATACATGTTCAGGTCGGGGAGAGCCATGTCGGGATCCATGCGGTAGTACTGCGACGTGAAGCTGGCGCACGTGGGCGAGGTCTTGTCCGTCATCCACAGCGGCGTCGGGTCCGTATGCTTCGGGCTGGGCGTCGTGATGTTGACGAAAAGTCCTTCCTCGGCGTTGCGGATGCCGTCGCCATCGGCGTCGCATTCGGGCGTACCGATCATCCACGGATGCTTGAACGCGTCGAACTCAGGCTGCGGTGCAAATATGGGGGACGGCCAACCCGTCCAGGCGTTCACCCAGGCGTTAATCGAGGGGGTGGGGTCAATACCACCGCCGTACTGCACGGAAATCACGTCGCCCAGCCCCATCTGAGCCGAACCCAAAAGCGGGTTGAGGCCATGGAAGATTTCCCAGTAGTCGTCAAGACCGTCGTCGTCCGTATCCCAGCAACGGGGATCGGTGGACACGTAGCCGGCCGCCTCAAAGCGCTTTTCGCCACGAGAGGTCGCCTCGTTGGAGAGTCCCTTCGGCGGCAACAGGATACGATAGCCCACGCCCTCATAGTCCTTGTAGTTCTGGCACAAATAATTGCCCTCGGTGTTGAGCGCCACGCGATCCCATTCGTGCGGCGGACGCGCGAAGTAGCCGAGTTCGCGGAACTTCCAGGCCGAAGTCGCCTTGAATCCGGCCTTGCGGCACGCGTCGTAGTAGGCCGTGCCGTCGAACGCCTGGAACGGAATGCACCGTTTGAAGGGACGTCTGCCGATCAGACCCTCCATGCCGAACTCGAGCTGGCAACCCATGAGCGGCGTCTCGCAGTCGTCGTACCGGAGATGGCGCAACGTCTGGACGAGATATTCCTGGAAGTTCTCAAGACCGTCATGATCCCAGTCGCAATCGCGACGCGTACCCGTGACAGGATCCGTGGCACCGACCTTGTCGTTGAACGCCGTAAAGGCGTCGCCAGGCTGCTGACGGCCCTTCGGCCCGTACGTTCCGTCCATGCCGCCCGTGATATAGTAGCCTGTCGGCGTGGACAGCGTATTGCCAACCGCATCATCGAGGCCATCGCTGAAGCGGAAGAGCTTCACAATCTCCTTTTTGAGCGCATTACCCTCGGGCTGGCCTTCGGCGTTGAACACCACACCCGCGAACTGGCGTTCCCATGCGTCGGGCAGGAGATCGAGGTCGGTATCGACCGTGCAGGGGTTCAAGCCGCCGCCACGTATGCAGCGCGAACCGTCATCGGCTTCCGGCATGCCGTGATCCACCCCATCTGCGGTGCGCGGACCGTAAATGAACGTAAAGGACGTCGCCGTCGTCTCGGTGTCGCCGCCCCCGCGGCCGACGGGGAACGCGCCCCTCCAGAGCTTCCCTTCATCGGAGTCCGAAATGCTGTCGCCGTCCGTATCGGGATTCTTCGGGTTGGTCGGGAAGAACTTGTTGTACCAGCCGGTCTTGTTGCCGGGATGGTTGTTGAAGATGGAGGGCGTATTGGAGTAGGCGTTGCAGCTGTCTGTGCCGGCGTACTCTTCGACAAGCGTGAGCGCGTCGTGTATTCTCGAGCCATCCTCGCTCATGTTCCGATTTGAAGAACCGTCCCTCCCGTCGTTGGGATTCGCGCCTACATACAGCTCCCAGCCGTCCGGCACGCCATCGCCATCCGTATCGGCGCCGTAGATGTCCTCGAATCCAAACGTCTCGGCAAAGTCGCCGTATGTAATGCCGCCCTTCGGCATGTTCGGTGCCGTGCAGCCCTTCCAGAGCAACGTGGCCGCCGTCTTGCGCGTCCCAGTGTAGGACGAAGCCAGATCGTCGCGCAGCTTTTCGCCGCCTGTCAACCCTGTCTCCTTGCGGTACTTGCAGAGGAGATACTCGTCAAGCGTGGTGAATGCCACCGTGTTGGTCGCACGACCGGCGGCGCCGTCCACGAACACATCGCCGTCGCCCCCCGCCGGCACCCAGCGTTCGCCGCAAACGCCCTTGTTGTTGGAATACCAGCCCGTGCGCGGATCGAAATCAAAGGCGTCAAACACCTGATCGTGGATCAGCCTCAACGCCTTGCCGCGCAACACGGTTGCGGTGTCGTTCGACGTCACGACAACCGACACGAAACTGGTAAGACAGCCCTCGCGTTTCTTGGGAACGGGCGTCGTGCCGTCCGCACCGTACCAGAACACGGGAATGGCGTTATCGATCGTGACGTCTTCGGAACTGGCATCGATCGTGCCCTCGTCCTTCTTGCTGCCCTCGACGTAGCCATTCAGGACGGCCACGGACTCGTCTACCGCGTATATGTTCTTGTCGTTCACGGTTATGACAGCCCATGTCTTGCCGCTCGTCCAGCTGGCCATGTAGTCGCCGTCGGGGTTCTTGTCCTCTGCCGCCAAGTCGAAATCCTTGAGCGGATTCAAGGCCCACATCACCTCGTAGAAATCGCTCACGCCATCGCCATCCGTATCCCAGTGGATGGGATTCGTGCCCATGGCGAGTTCCTCGAGGTCGGTAAGACCATCCTCGTCCGTATCGCGCGACTCGGCAGTCCCGCCCTTGACGGTCGGATTGAAGGCCGCCATGATCTCTTCAGGCGAAATCTCGATACCCTGGGCAATATTGTTCGGATTGAAGCGCACACCCGTCATCTGGGCGCCGTTCGCATCGCCCACGAGCGCCCGATACCAGAAATAGTATTCATAGCCATCGGGGAGGCCGTCTTCGTCGGTATCGTCCTTCGTCGGATCGGTACGGTTTTCCGGCGACCAGTCGACATCGGCCAGGAACCCGGCCGAAAACACATATTGCCCGTATGCGGCCTCCAGATAGGGTGCCAGCGCCTCGGGATCCGTCGGATCGCCTCCGCCCGCCGTGCAGGCGGCTTCCGCCAACGCAACCACCGCCGCATCGTTGGAGGAGACGATCGTTGCGCAATAGCGCAGATAGGCGTTCGTCTCGGCGGGCGTGAATTCGGGGTCGGACACCCACGCGCCACGCACGTTGCGATTCTTGGTGCCATCGGAACCTTTGCGGTAATTGAGGCCGTCGCCAAAGCCACGAATCTCGTAATAGGCCTTGAACTTCTCGCCTGTCGTGGCCCAGTTGGCGACCACGTTCGGAATGAGGCCATCATTGCCGCTGGACGTGGGCGCAGGCAGATAGTCCTCGTCGTCGTTGAAGCCGTCCACGTCAACAAGGTCGTTCACATCAACGCCAATGCCCGCACCGTCGCCCTCGCCACCGCCGCCACCGCCGCTGGCCAGTTCGTACAGCTTGCCGGCGCTCCAGCGCTGGATGGCGTACACGTCCGGAATGCCGTCCTGGTTGATGTCGCCCAGATTGTCGGCGCTCCGTTGTTCCAGGGCGAACACGGCCTCGATCGTCGTCTTGGGGAACGACAGATCTTCCACTTCCTGGGTGCCGATGACGCCAGCATTGTCATTCTCCAGCGTTTCCGTCGGCAACGCGAAGTTCTTGTAAACACCTTCCGTACCGACCTGAGGCGAAAGATAGGCCGTACCGATCATGGTCTTGGACTCATCGCTGGAATTGAATACCCATGCATACAGGAAGCTATCGCGATTCTTCGTTGCGCCACTAAGCCTGTCAAAGTTGTCGGGATACCGGAACCATGACGTAGCCGTGCTCGCGGCGCGGTTTCCATTGGGCGTTATCGCGACGTCGCTCTGCACCAGATTGCCGTCGTCAAGGTCTCCCACGCGGTATCCCCAGGCCCATAGCGGAGCCGTCGTGGCCTTTATCGTATAGCTCCAGAACTGACGGAATCCCTTGACATCGGTCAGTTCACCGGCATCTGAGAACAAACGTCCCGCGCCAAGACCAGGCGATTCCTTGTAATCGTTTGACTTTTCGGACTGTCCGTTCTGGAACGGCCCAAGGGGAATGAACTCCAAGTCCTTGGAGGGCTTTATGCGATAGACCCACATGAAGGTCTCGCTCTCCTTGCCGTCCTTGTCGCGGATAAACAGCGTAACCTCATGCCTGCCGCTTTCGGTGAACGAGAACTCGATTTCGCCGGTTGGCGACGTCTCCGACCCGCTTTTGTACGTGGCATCCACCGGCAGACCCGTCCATACGAGCTTCATGTTGTTGGCCATGTCCGCCGGCACGTCCACGGCGTCCCAAGATATCGTAACCTTCTGGTTCGCGGAAATCGAGGTTTGGTAGTAGCCATTCGTGTCGGACGCGGGGGCAGACGGAACAACCGTGACGCTCGGCGCGACATCCAAGACCATCACCCTGATCTGCGTAGCGCCATACACGGAACTGTACGGGACACCCTCGGCATTCGTGCTCTCGTTCGTTACGGTTGCGGTCAAGGTGAAGCCACCCATGCTGTTGGCGGAATTCTTCGTGCCGTCCATCTCCGCAAGGTCGATGCGTGCCACCGGCCCCACGCTGCCGGCCGGAATCGTGACATAGACGGCACCGTCCGCCTCAGCCCCGGCAAATTCGAATATGCCCGCATCACTGGTTGACACCGGCGTGCGCGTGACCTTGATGACGAGCGGATCGGTGGCAATCGAGGACAGGCCCACGTAGAAGTGATCATCGATGCTGTACATCACGGCCGTCTCGTTGAAGGTATAGCGCATCGTACCGTCCGAATCGTCGGGCATCTTGAACACCGTCTGCGGCGCGTTGCCCACATTGACCTTGAACGTGAACGGCACCCACTTGTTCGGATTCATGTCCTTGTCCTGAACCTCGACCTTCAGCGTATAGACGCCAGTCTGCTGGAACTTGTACTGGTAGTTGGTAGTGGCGGGATTGCCCTCTATCACCACGCCGTTGGCCGTGCCGTCTATGGCGCCCGAGGGATAGATGACCGTCCAACGCGACCTGAGACTGTCCAAGTCCGCCGCAACGTCATTCACCGACCAGGTGAATATCTTGAGAAGCCCCTGATCCGTTGTCTGGACTTCCGATCCGTCGCCCTGCGTCAGCGCATTGCCGCCAGACATGCTGACCGTGTTGAACCTCGGATCCCTGTTCAGGGCTTCGACGGGATCGTTGTCGGTATCTATGAAGACAATCTTCGGGTTGGCGAGAGATATGGCGACATTGATATCGTCATAGCCATTCGTGACGGCGGACCAACTGGACTCCGTGGCAAGTACCACCCAGAAGTTGAGGTCGCCGTTATCCTTGTCTCCGTCCAGCACGTAGAACGTGGAATTCGCCGCCGATGCGTTGGAATTCGTCGTATTGTTCGCGATGCGGATATTGCTCTTGGCATTGGGCGTGGTGGTGATGAACTTCGCGGCCGAAACATACTTGGCCGTGTCTTCCTGCGGCACAAGGAACGCGTACAGGTAGCCGCCCGTCTCGTTGCGCCAGCTCTGCAGGGCGATCTTGACATTGACGGGATTTTGCACCTCATCCTCGTAGTATTGGCGATCGCCCCAATCGACGCCGTCTGGAGCCGTGTCGTGGTCGGTCAGGAGAATCGCGCGCTTGGCGGCGGCGACCGTCGCGGTAAAGAAGAGCTCCGTTCGCGAGGATGCCAGGCCGTCCGGCCCCTTGACATAGATGTACGTATCGTATTCGCCCGAACTCGGATAGGACAGCTTGAGGTCAAGCGTATAGGTGCCGTCGTCCTGGCGCGTCGGCAGGACATTGGCCGACCCCAGACGCCGCCAGGACGCCGTCGCCGGCAGTTCGCCCGGCGTCACGTTGCTCCAATAGACCTCATACCCCTTCGTGTCGCGCAAATTGGCATAGCTGTCGGCAATCGTCAACGACAAGTCGTAGGGATCGTTGGCCGTGGCGGAAATG
>Ga0310690_10004038_pt1 | contig 21362 bp, 11 predicted proteins | sample AusTroGonzalo_MG_2_FD_207661 | JGI IMG/M metagenome (GOLD analysis project Ga0310690, IMG submission 207661) | Bovine rumen microbial communities from tropical cattle in Woodstock, Queensland, Australia - Gonzalo_04 (v2) (version 2) | ecosystem: Host-associated > Mammals > Digestive system >... | reverse complement strand
GACTCTATCCGGAAGTCGCTAATCGATTCGACACCTCCGCGAGCAAGGTGGAGCGAGCGATACGGCATGCCATTGAAGTCGCCTGGAACAAAGGAAAGATAGAGAATATCAATCAAATATTCGGCGTAAAGGTTTACTCGGGGAATGAGAAGCCGACGAATGGAGAGTTTATTGCATTAGTGGCGGACAAGATGCTGATTGAATGCGCATAAGTATTGACTTTATGTAAGACGGCATCTACTTCGTTTCTGACTTCGCTTTGACGAAATCATGTAAAGAAGTACGCTCATTCGCGCAAGGCTCGTCGAGCCTCGCATCTACCATCTTCTCCAAAGTCAATGGGGATTTTGCGAAAACGTTTTCAGAGTGCGTTTGCATCCATTCACTTCTCCGCTATCGCGGAGTAGCACAGTTTTGCCGCGCTTCGCCCTAATGCGTTCTCCACCTACAAGAAAAGAGGCGACCGTCGCGCCCATCCCACTATCCATTTATTTTATATGCGCTCGCGCGCGCGCACTTACGAGAGAGCACGGCGTGGCTCTCTCGGTGACGAGAAAAGCCTGCGGAAAAGGAGCCTCTTTTTAAGACTTTTCGCAAGAAAAATTTTTATAACTCGCTTCAAATTATTTGACATCATTATTCGGATATATTACAATAAAGCCAACAAAAGAATAATGCCAATATAATCAAGGATAATGGCCCTTGAGTTTCTACCGCACAGCCACAAGTGCGACTATTGGAAAAGCTGTGACAAGTAACATCGTCACGGCTTATGGTAGTTATTGGCAAGCAAGTTACAAGTGTTAACTTGCTTTTTCGTTTTTCTTTTGCGGCCGAAGGGCAGAAGCGGAGCTATGAAACTACTGGAAGACAAGATTCTACACGAAGGTAAGGTGCTGGCGGGGGATATCCTTAAAGTGGACGGATTCCTGAATCACCGCTTGGATACTGCGCTAATTACCGAGATGGGGAAGGATGTCGCGGAGAAATTCGCGAGTTCGGGCGCGAGCCTCATTCTGACCGTGGAGTCTTCCGGAATCGCCATAGCCTTTGCTGCGGGTCAAGCCATGGGGCTGCCCGTGCTGGTCGCGAAGAAGCACAAATCTCTCAATATATCGGACGGGGTCTACACAGCTCCCGTCTTTTCTTTTACCCACAAGACGGAGAACACCGTTCTGGTGAGCAAAGAATACCTCTCTTCGGAGGATAAAGTGCTCATCGTGGACGACTTCCTCGCCAGCGGCAATGCGGCGATGGGACTCCTGTCCATCGTGGAGCAGGCGGGTGCCGCGGCGGTCGGCTTCGTAGCCGCCATCGAAAAAGCGCACCAGGGCGGCAGAGTCCTCATAGAAGGGAAGGGCGTAAAGGTATATTCTCTCGCATGCATTAAGGAAATGCAGGCGGGCAATATAATATTCAATTAAAATGCCGAAAGGCAAAGGGAGGAAAAAATGAAAAAAATAGTAACCATTATCTTGGCACTCGCGCTTATTGCGGCAGTTGCGGTCGGAGTTATTGCTTGTAACAACGAAACCAATGTCGAAATGAAGGCTCTTAACAAGAACGCCGTCAAGACGACGACCACCGTGGATGGCGCTTCTGTCGGAACGCCTATTGCCCTTGAAAACCTCAAGGTCGGATTGATCTGCTTGCATGACGAGGCCAGCACCTATGACAACAACTTCATCGAGGCTTTCAAGACGGCTACCGCTGCTTTGGGCCTTACTGAGAACCAATTAATCATCGAAACCGGCGTTAATGAGGACGACGCTTGCTACAACAAGGCGGTTGACCTCGTTGATAAAGGCTGCAACATCATCTTCGCTGACTCCTTTGGTCATGAAACTTACCTCATCCAAGCTGCGAAAGAATTCAAGAACGTTCAGTTCTGCCACGCTACCGGCACCAAGGCTCACACCGAGAACCTTGCCAACTACCACAACGCTTTTGCTAACATCTACGAAGGTCGTTACCTCGCCGGTGTTGCTGCAGGCATGAAGCTCAACGAGATGATCGCGGCGGGCACCATCACTGCCGAACAGGCGAAGATGGGTTATGTCGGTGCTTTCCCCTATGCGGAAGTTAAGTCCGGCTACACCTCTTTCTACCTCGGTGCGAAGAGCATCTGCCCCTCTGTCACGATGGAAGTAAAGTTCACCAACTCTTGGTATGACGAGGTTGCCGAGAAGGCCACCGCAACCGCTCTTATCAATGACGGTTGCAAACTTATCAGCCAGCACGCTGACTCTTACGGCGCGCCTACCGCTTGTGAAGCTGCGGGTGTTCCCAACGTTTCTTACAACGGTTCCACCGAAAAGGAGTGCCCCAACACCTTCATCATTTCCAGCAAGATCAACTGGGCTCCCTACTACACCTACGCCATCAACAGCGTTTTGGCAGGCAAGGCGATCGCTACCGACTGGTGCGGCACGATAGCTACCGATTCCGTCCAGCTCACCGAGCTTGGCGCTAAGGCTCCCGCTGAAGGCACCGCTGCAAAGATCGCTGAGATCAAAACAAAGATCATCAGCGGCGAGATCAAAGTGTTCGACACCGCTACCTTCACGAAGGGCGGCGAAAAGCTCTCCAGCTATGCTGCTGATGTAGACGACCTTGGCGATTTTGCTCCCGAGACCAACGTTATCGAAAACGGTGCGTTCTTGGAGTCTGTCGGTCGTAGTGCTCCTTACTTCGACATCGACATCGACGGCATCACCATCAAATAATTGCGCAACAACGCGTTATTCTTAAAGAAAAAGAGAGGCGGGGTGCATTCTATGCGCTCCGTCTCCCCTGCTTTTATAAGATAGGAGGAATACAACGTGGATTATCCCGTTGCTGTAGAATTAAGAAATATTACCAAGACATTTGGGTCGGTAATAGCGAATAACAATGTAAATTTGGACATTCGCAAAGGGGAGATATTGTCCGTACTCGGCGAGAACGGCTGCGGCAAGACCACCCTTATGAATATGCTTGCCGGCATATATTATCCCGATAGCGGGCAAATCATTATTAACGGAACTCCCGTTATCATTAAAAACCCGATAGACGCTTTTCGCCATAAAATCGGCATGATACATCAACATTTTAAGTTGATAAACGTTTTTAATGCCGCGGACAACATCATTCTCGGTGAAAAAATACCCACTTACAGCATCGCCGAGCAGTTCAAAAAGCTAAAGACCGATTATTCCAAGTCTCCGAAAAAGGCAAAAGACGCCCTATTACTCGGGCTGAAGACCATCGCGCTGCCTTTTATAAAAGTCGGCAAGTTCTTCACCTTCAATCATTTGTCACGCTCAAGAGCCAAGGCTCTCCAACCCATCGTAGACAAATACGGATTCGATCTTAAATTAACCAAGAAAATTTACGACATGTCTGTCAGCGAGAAGCAGACTGTCGAGATCATAAAGGTTCTGTACAGAGGCGCAAATATCTTGATCCTTGACGAACCGACTGCAGTCTTGACCCCACAGGAAATCAAGAAGCTCTTTGACGTCCTGCGCGAGATGAAGAAGGACGGCAAGTCAATTGTTATCATTACGCACAAACTGAACGAGGTCATGGAGATCTCCGACCGCGTCGCCGTCCTCAGAAAGGGCGAGCATATTGCTACCGTTAATACCTCGGAAACAAACGAGAAAGAACTCGCCGATATGATGGTTGGCAAGAAGCTAGACCTCAATATCGACCGCAAAGATCCCGTCAACCCGAACGTAAGGTTGGAGATCCATAACTTGACCGTGCTGAATAAAGATGGGCTGAGAGCAGTGAATAACGTTTCCTTTGACATTAAAGGCGGTGAAATCCTCGGTATAGCGGGCATCGCGGGCAATGGACAAAAAGAGCTCCTCGAGGGCATCGCAGGTCTTCAAAGGGTGGAGAGTGGAGATGTGATATTCCACAATCCCAAGAAGGATAAGCCCGTTACCTTCTTCCACAAAGATCTGAAAAAGATCAAGAAGATGGCGGCGGAAGGGAAGTTCCATTATCCCGACGGCACCAAAGTGGACCTCACGGGGAAGAAGAGCAAGGAGATCACCGCGCTCGTGAACGAGGAGAAGATCCTCTTCTACGAAGACGAGATCATAGACCTCCGTCATCGTACTCCGCGTGAGATACAGGAGCTCGGGATCAAGCTCTCCTTCGTTCCCGAAGACCGCTTAAACATGGGTCTCGTGGGGAATATGTCCATCGTGGACAATATGGCGCTCCGTTCCTACCGCAAAGGTAAGTCCATCTTCGTCAACAAGAAGAGGCCCAAGACTCTCGCGGACAAGATCATCGCAGACCTCGAAGTGGTGACGCCGAGCGATCAAACGCCTGTCGGACGCCTATCGGGCGGTAACGTACAGAAGGTGCTCGTCGGACGTGAAATATCCTCATCCCCGAAAGTTTTAATGGTAGCATATCCTGTTCGTGGACTGGACATCAATTCTTCCTATCTGATATACGACCTGCTGAATAAGCAGAAGGAAAAGAACGTCGCCGTCGTGTACGTCGGCGAAGATCTCGACGTTTTGTTAGAGCTCTGCGACCGTATTGTGGTTCTCAGCGGCGGTATAGTTTCAGATATCGTGGACGCGCGTAACGTTACGAAAGAAGAGGTAGGTTTACTAATGACGAAAAACAAGAAGATCGATCGAGAGGGGGAAACGCAAAATGACTAAAGAAAAAAAACATGAGCCGTTATTCCATATCTCGAAACGCATGGAGATCTCTTCGTCCAAAAAGTGGGCGATCCGCATCGGTTCGGGCGTACTTGCCATCTTAGTGTGCGGCTTGGTATCTACGATCTTTACCGGTAATTTCGGCGGATTCTTCTCCTCCGTATTTTCCGGTACTTTCGGGACCAGTTTAAGAAGGTGGACGCTACTCGAGAACCTCTCCATATTGCTGTGCATTGCACTGGCTTTGACGCCTGCTTTCAAAATGAAGTTTTGGAATATCGGCGCCGAAGGACAAGTCTTGATCGGATGTCTATTCTGCGCGATCTGTATGTTTTACATTAAGAACAGCATTCCCGAAGGTCTTTTGCTCATCATTTGTCTTCTCGGTAGCGTGTTGTTCGGCATGATTTGGGCGGTCATCCCGGCGCTCTTCAAAGCGAAGTGGAATACAAATGAAACACTTTTCACCTTGATGATGAACTACGTGGCGATGTTCCTTGTCACTTTCTTTATCAGTGCCGCCGTTCGTTCCGGTTCCGGTGTCTTGGGCCTTCAGCCTTATGGCCATATGCCATTGATCAAGATCCCCGGGCTGAATGCCGCAGGACAAAAATATCTCCTCACCATTATATTGGTATTCGCGCTGACCGCTATCATGTATGTTTATCTGCGTTACAGCAAACATGGTTACGAGCTATCCGTTGTCGGTGAAAGCGAGAATACCGCTCGTTATATCGGCATCAACGTCAAGAAAGTCATCATTCGTACACTGCTTCTTTCAGGCGCCATTTGCGGATTCGCCGGGTGGCTACTCGTCACGGGTGCTCGCTTTACGGTAAGTAAAGACCTCGTAGGCGGCGACGGCTTTACGGCGATCCTTGTCGCTTGGCTCGCGCATTTCAACCCGATAGGGATGATCGTAACGGCATTTTTGGTCATCTTCTTAAAGCAGGGTGCTTCACAATTGGTAACCGACTTCAAGCTCGGAAAAGATTATCTTGGTGACGTCATCGTCGGCATCTTCTTCTTATTCATCATCGGCAGTGAGTTTTTCATTAACTATAAAATTTCTTTGAGAAAGAATAATGCCAAGGCAACGGACGATTCGCAGACCACAACGACTCCGGAAGACTCTGCATCGAGTCAAATTCCTTCTGCGGAAGAACCGTTATCTGATGCCGAACCTTCGTCGGAGGATAAAAATATCCCCGCAACGACATACAGTGAAGAGGAGGTAAAGGGATAATGTTTTGGGCTTTCCTACAGGATTCTATACGATTCAGTACTATATTCCTTTTTGGTTCTACCGGCGAAACGATCACGGAAAAGTCCGGGCACCTAAACCTCGGCGTACCCGGAACGATGTGTATGGGTGCACTCGGCGGCATTATCGGTGTTAGGATCTATTTGAACAGCATCGCAGCCGGTGGGCAGATCAATCCTTTCTTAGCGGTCTTGATCCCACTCCTATTTGCGATCCTTTTCGGCGCATTGGTCGGATTGCTGTATAGCTTCTTCACCGTGACGCTTCGTTGTAATCAGAACGTAACGGGACTTACGATCACGACTCTCGGCGTAGGTTTTGCAAACTTTGTCGGAAGTTCGATAGATAATACCGGTTTTGCAGAAGTCAATGTGATATTCCGCGGTGGCTTTGCTCCCGGCACGGAAGTGGGCGTCTTTAAACTCCTCTTCCTGTCATATGGACCTCTCGTGTATTTAGCGATCGCGTTCGCCATCGCGACCGCGCTCACTCTCCGCAAAACGAAGGTCGGTTTGAGCCTTCGTGCGGTCGGCGAGAACCCCGCAACGGCAGATGCCGCGGGCATCAACGTCACCGCGTATCGCTACATCTCCACCATTATCGGTTCGGCGATCGTAGCTCTCGGCGGTTTGTTCTATATCATGGACTACATCGGCGGCAAATGGCAGTACGCTATTGATGCTTTCGGTTGGCTTGCCGTGGCACTCGTTATCTTCTCTGTGTGGAGCCCCGATATCGGCATCGCAGGCGCGATCATCTTTGGTGCGCTGTACATTGCACCCAACTACATCAACACCGGTACACAAAGTTACATTAAAGAGTTGATAAAGATGCTTCCGTACGTCTTCACTATCGTAGTCCTCACCGTGACGAGCATCGTCGGAGGAAAGAAGGCGCAGCCGCCTGCTTCGTTGGGTCTTAATTACTTCCGCGAAGAGAGATAGCAAGAGTACATTAGAGCATATCTGCTTCGTATCCGACGACAGGGCGGCGAAATCACGTACGATAAGTACGCGCATTCGTCGCCCTTTATCGTGCCTCGCACCTGCACTCTTCCGCTTCCTTACTGTGCGAAACGCTCCTCTCTTTCCTAATTCCCTTTGGAATAATTCATTATTCCATATTTCCCCTCTTGCATTCGCGCACGTATTTATTGTATAATTATTTATTATGAGATAGTATAAGCTGTTTCATAGGGCGAAAGCATTTTATTGCGAGGCGGATATGTCGAGAGTCGGTAAAGAAGGCAGATCTAAGAAAAGGAACTGTTGCGTCACCTGTCTTATTATCAATCTTATCTTCATCATTATTTTCATAGCTGCACTGTTTATCGGCAGTAGCATTCTTTTTAAGTCGTACGTCAGCCCCCACATCGGCGGGGTGACTCTTTCCGAGGCGCTGTCTCTCGCGGGCAAGCTGCTCTCGGGCAAGGAAGCGAAAGCAGATTATACCGAAGAGGATCTCGACTCCTTCTACACGGAACTATCCGACGCGCTATTTCTATCGGATAAGAATGACTGTGACTTGCAGTACGACCTCGTTTCAAAAGCGGACAAAGCCTATCTCGCGGCGACGTACTCTTCCTCCGAGAGCGAGGAGGTTTCTGCCGCGGATGCGATCTACACAGAAGAGCCGAAGCCGTCCTCTTCCTATGACGAGTCCGCTGCTTATCAACATTTCTCCAAGCTCACGATAGAGGAGCGTTTCGCGCTGGTCCCCGACGAAGTGCGCGCGAAGTTCACTTCCATTTCACAGTTTGCCGCCCTCTCTCAGGATGCGCAGAAGGATCTGCGTGACGAGCTCGGGCTCAAGATGTACCGTTTGTCCGTACGCAGTTTGATGGAGGGCTTCACCACAGAAGACGGTGAGTTCACGACGGACGGCGCGGTGGAGCGCATCCTCACTTCTTTGGACTTCCACTTCGATATGCTCGCAAGCTACGATATCGATAATCCCGACGCCGAGATCAACACCAAGTTTAATTCCATTACGCTGGAAGGAAAGCAGGTGTCCGCTTTCATAAACGACGTCGTTACTTATTTACTTTCGACACCTTCCTCTCCCGTAAGAAAAATGCTGGGGGAGAGCCTCCCGTCCGATCTTGACTTGACGCAATACGTTCGCGTGTCGTCCGTCACCATCATGAATTCACCGCTTGCCACATCGGGGAGCGAGGCGCTCTATCAACAAAAGAATACGGCGCTTGGCATCCTCTTCAATATTAAACTGCGCGACATGGTGAATATGGCGTTATCTTCCATGCTGAAGGATCAACTTTCTTCGTTGCCTTCCTTCGCGCAGTCTTTACTCCCGCGACTCGTCCCGCAGAATTTTTCTGTCGGCGCCACGATCTATCCGCTTGCGGATGAAGGCGACGGTCGCGAGATGAAGATCAAGTTCAATAATTCCACCGATAAACAAGCCGCTACTCTTTCCAAACTCGTAAACGGATTGATGAATAACGGGTCGGATAGCGACGAAACGATTGAAAAGTCTTTCTTCGGCGAACTGAATAACAAGGTCGTGGAAGTATTCAAGTCCATCAACGAGAAAGTGAAGATCCAGTTCGTTGCCTCTCGCGACGAGAACGGGAACGCGCTCAAAGATAATAACGGCAATACCTACTCCAAGATGCGCATCATGACGGTGGAGACCTTAGTCTCCATGATAGACAGCTCGGGAGACCTCTCCGCGCATGACATTTTCACGGTGCTGAAGTGCTTGTACGTCAATAACGTCAGCGAAAACTTGACCCCCATCGATTTCGATACGAAAATAGACGACCTCCGCGAGGAAGTCAAGAAATACGGCATCACGGATACTTCCTTCATTTCTTCGGAGAGCGGTTTCTCTCTCAGCTCGCTGAATGGGCTTTTGGACCATATGGATCTGAAGAACGGCATCGACTATTCTATAAGCCCCGACAAGATGAAAGTGCGCGTCTCTGCGGAAGCGCTTGCTTCCTTGATGCTGAATATGATGTCTAAGTCGGATGCCTCCGAGTCTTCCGAAGAGAGCTCCGATTCTATCCTTGGAGAGCTGAATCCCAGCGTTTACGAGATATCCATTTCGCTTTTGGATGAAGGCGATCACATTTATTCCCTTGAGCTCCTTTTGTCCTCTTCTCTGTCCAACCTTATCAAGAAACAAGTGGGAACGGGAGAAGGCGTCACGGCGTCTTTAATGTCTAAGCTCCTTCCGAAGGGTGACAGTTATTTCGGGTTCAAGATCTACCTTGCGGAACAGACCGACGAGGCGGGCCATATCAAGCACGTTGTCGGTAGCAACATCGGGGAGAACTACGCTTCCAAGCTGAAGATAAACACCTTCTCTTATGACGAAACGGATAACGTATTGACCATCTTTGATAAGTTCTTAACGGTGCTCGGCGGACCGGATGATCTCATCAGTTCCTTCACTTCCACCATTGAAGAGACTCTCTCCGATCTTTTCACTAAGATGTCCGACAGCGACCTCTCTCTGAATCTCAGCCTGTACGCCAAGGACGATACTTCGAACGGCGGCTTCTTACTCCCGAGTATTTACGAGTTGATCTCCGATACCGTCCAGAAGCAGGGCAATCTCACAAAAGAAGAGTTCGGCGTGAACGACGCGCAGGAAGTGCTCAGCCTCGTATATAACGAGACCATCAGTACAGAGAAGAAATATTCCGCCTCGGATGCCGATCACTTCTTGAATGACGTCAACGAGAAATATTATATCAGCTATGCCTCCCGCTTGACGGCGTCCGACCTTTTCGGCGGCAAGTCCGACTCGGAAGAAAGCAACAGTTTAAATAGTAAGATCGGCTCTAACTCCATCTACTTTAAATCAAACACGGAAGAAAACGCGCTTTGGCGGGAAGAACTGCATAACGACTCGTACGTGAAGCCGGCGCTGTACACCGACAATACCGAGCTCGTGAATCTGCGCGTACCTCTCTCGGGTGCGGAAGTAGCGTCTTTGATCGAAACGGGCGGAGCATTCCCCACCGATATGGCGTCATCCTTCGGCAATATAGAGATCCTCGGCGCCGCCTTTAAGAAGGAAGGGGACAATACCTATCTCGTATTCGATCTCATTTGCACCTTCGATAAGAAGAAATCGGAGGAATCCGAGTCTTCGGAGGAAACGTCTGCGAATTTGCAAGCCCTTTTCCCGGATGCGCTCAAGATCACAGCGAAAGTCCTCCTCGACGCACCTGCCGAAAGCGGAGAGCAACGTTTCTCCTCCAAACTTCTCGTGAATGACGGGAATGCCGGCAAGATATTCCTGCTCTTAAAAGCCCTCGGCAGCGAGGACCTCTCCGAAGAAGCTATGTCCGATAAACTCAAAACTTCTATCAGCGGCATCTTCGAAGCGCTCGAGAAGAATATTAAGTTGTACTATCCCACCAATGAAGACGATACGAATATTTATCTCGCGGACATCTTTACCGCTTTGATAGATTCCTCTGCGGCACGCGGTACCCCCATCTTGGATCAGGATGAGAACAAGGCGCTCTCCATCGAGCAGATCGCCGCCGATCCTTCCTCTCTCCGCGATCGACTTCGCAGTTACGGCAAACAGCTTGTTGCCGATTCCAAAGAGAATGCAGAAGCCGAAAAGTGGGGCACAACGGACGACGCTCTCTATCTTGACTGGGCAAATGCGCTGGATCTTAATCTCTTTACCTCAACAGATAAAGACTACATCTCCATGATCATGCAGAATGCTTACTTTATGAAAGAGCCCAACTTGGATAACATCTATACCAACGTTGCAGGTCAGTTGAATTCCTTCTCGGTGTCTTCTTTCTGCCTGCACAATGTCAAGGACGATGACGGCAATATCATCCGTTACGGCTTGTATCAATATGCCGACGCCCCGCGTTCTTTGCAGATCAACGGAAAGGCGCTCGGCGCCATGATCTCCGCCAACGTAAGCAGTAATTCGGACTTCGGCGCCGCCGTCAAAGACAGCAGTATGACTGCCACACTCGTCGGACTGCGTTTGGAATACGACAAGGATACCGACGTGCTCTCCATACATACCGCGCTGCGCATCTCCTTCGCCTCCGATCCGATGATGCCGGAATACTTCTTCGTCAAAGCGGTAACGACCGAATCGGTGCTCGCTGAAGAGCGTATCTATCATACTTCCGTCTCTATCAACGATCTCACTCCGGAAGAAACGAAGTATTTCTTCAATAACATTTCTTCCTTTATGGGCAGTTCGGTAAAATTCTCCATCGTCGACATCGAGGACGCCATCAGCTCCTCTATCGGAAATGCTCTTGGAAACTTCGTCAACAGCGTAAAGGTAAAATACGGTACTTTCAGTGCGGATGACGATATGCCGTACTATACCGACACGAATTACTTCACCGCAGGAACGGCGATCCCGGAAACGGGAGAAGGCTATATCTCCATCCCCAATGTATATGCCTTCTTTGCGGATATCCTCTTTACCGGTGAATACGTAAATCAAAGACCGGAAGACGAAAGAGATATACAGAGAATGCTCAACGCCATGTATAAAGAAGACAAAGATCTGGAGCAGATCATCATACGCAATCCCAAGCCGGATAGCCAAGCAGAAACCTATTCTTTGATACCGGATGAATATCATATCTACACGCGCGACGATAATACTCATCCTTTCATGGCATATTCAGATACCTATCTCGCTTACTTGGTGTCGAATATGATCCGTGAACAGTCTTTGGATAGTAATAAGATCGCTCTGACGAACGGTGTGGATCAAATGATTATTCTCCGTGCTGTAAACAGCGGTGACTTGGAAAACAGTGTTATCCGTAAGGAACGTGATTATTGGGAAGAAAAGTTCGGCGAACTCAATGACGATCATAACTATCTTATCGCCACCATCACGCCTATGTTCAATAACTATTCGGTATCCGCTTCCTCAGGAGACGAAGAGAGCGTACTTCCCGAAAAACTGTGGTTTACCGTACTTATCGATCTGGATTCCGAATCCGCTACGAATCACAGCAAAGGTATGCTCTATAATATGAATTCCGGTAATAAGGAAACTTTACAGAAAGTTATGAATGCAAGTGACAGTCCTCTTGACGTAGATACCATCGCAAACGATCTCGGTACGTTGATCAAAGATTCTTTGGCAACGTTAGAGACCTCGTATGCGAACGTTGAAAAAGTATATCTCACCTATGAAGACAGTTACGCTTATCATTTGAACATAACCGCGGGCAATATCTCTACCGATATCGCAAAAGGTACGGACGCTGTGCTTACAGAAGATTCCGTGCCTTATCCTTGCATCGGCGTCATCGTGATAGAGGCTTCCTTTTAATTATCAAGAAAAAGACTATAAGGAGTCAGCATGAAAGATTACGAAAAAATTTGGTCTAATATTCTCGATAGGATCGCAGTATTGGTATCCCCGGCGTGTTATGAAATATTCTTCATTAAATTAAAACCCGTTGCTCTGCGTGACGGTAAACTTATCTTGATGGCGGAGCATTCCGTAAAAAATGCCATTATGAAGAATTTTTCCGCACCCCTTAATATGGCTGTTCGTGAGAGCATGGAACAGATAGAAGGCGTATCTATTATCGTGAAGGACCAACTTTCCGACTATGTGGAAGACGAAGTTATAGATAATAAAAAGGAGTTTGTCCCTTCTATAAAAAAGATCATTTTTCAGAAAAACTATACCTTCGATAATTTCGTTATAGGGGACAGTAATAAATATGCCGCCGCCGCGGCAAAAGCGGTAGCGGAAGCCCCTGGAACAAACTTAAATCCTCTCTTTATATACGGCATGCCCGGTCTCGGTAAGACGCATATTTTACACGCAATAGGAAATGAAATATTGCGCAATAATCACGATCTGCGCGTGTATTATACTACGGCGGAAAACTTTACCAATGACCTTATTTACAGCATTCGTAACAGTAATAATACAGAGCTTGCGCGTCAATTCAGAGAGAAATATCGTAATCTTGACGTTTTGATGATAGACGACGTGCAATTTTTGGCGAATAAAACAAGTTCGCAAGAAAGTTTATTCCACGTTTTCAATGATCTATATACTTCGGAAAAACAGATCATTCTCTCAAGCGACAGACCCGTTAAGGAACTTACTTATATAGAAGATCGTTTGACAAGCCGTTTTGCCAGCGGTGTCGTAGCCGACATTCAACCGCCTTCCTTTGAAACAAGAGTCGCTATTTTACAGAAAAAGGCATTCCATTATAAAATAGACGTTTCGCAGGAAGTTATAGAATTTATAGCAGAGAAAGAAAAATACAATATTCGTTTGATGGAAGGTATGCTGAAGACGGTGGGATACTTCGCTTCTTTAAATAATCGTCCTGCATATAATATCGACTTTGTGATGGAAGCGCTGCGTGACAGCTCAAACAATCAATCAAACGAAATAAACATCAATAAGATAGTAGAGGTTACATGTAATTACTTTAACGTCAAGTTTGACGACGTCTGCGGAAAGAAGAAGACGAAGGAACTCGTAGAACCGAGGCAGATGGCTATGTATCTCGTTACAGTACTTCTCCCGGAGATTCCCCTTGCTACGATAGGACAATTTTTCGGAGGGAGAGATCACACGACGGTCATACACGCACGTGATAAATTACAACAAAAAATAGCGGAAAATAACGCTTATAAAAAGAGGGCTGAAGATATAAAAAATCTCGTTTATAATAAGTAATCGTGAATAACTTGCACTTATATACATAATTCAACAACTTACGAACTTATTATGAACGAAGCTATTCACAAGGCTTAATAATATATTTACAATATTTGAACCTTTATGATATACTATATCTTGTGGTTTTGAAGTGTTTTCCACTTTTCCACAGACATTATTATTAAAGGTTGTTATTATCTACAATAAAAGATAAAAAGGAGTTCGCATGAAAATTACCGTAGATTCGCTTTCTTTATCCGAAGCCGTCAATAAAGTTATAAAAGCTATATCGGTGAAAAAGAATAATCCCGTGTTGGAGTGTATCAAACTCTCTGCGCACGATTCATCTTTGACGTTGACCGCCACGGATATGGAACTTTCTATTGAGAAGAAAATATTTGCCGAAGTGGTGATAGACGGAGAAGTATTAGTCCCTGGTAAGTTTTTCTCAGAGTTCATCAAAACGTTAAACGAAGAGAGTCTTGCTTTAGAGTGTTCCGATGGGATAAATCTCGAGATCAAGTATGGTGAGAGTTACGGCTATATTCGTTGTTTGAACGTGGAAGATTATCCAAACGTAGGAGAAGTTGCTGAGAAGTATGTCATATCCTTAAAGAATAAAGATATGAAGACGCTCATAGGTAAGACTGTATTCTGCGCTTCTACAGAAGAGAACAGACAAGTATTAAAGGGCTGTCTGCTTGAAGTAAATGGAAATAAAGCTACGATGGTAGCGCTGGACGGCTATCGTTTGGCTCTCTGTAACAAGGAGCTCATTTCTTCGTCGGAAGAGACTTTCAGTTGTATCATTCCGGCAAGGTCTTTACTTGAGATTAATAAAATGCTCGGTAGCGACGAAGAAGTTATCACGATGCGTATGGATGGAGAAAAACTTCGCGTAGAGATAGATAATACCGTGCTCGTAAGTCGTTTGATAAAAGGTGATTTTATCAATTACAGAAATATCATCAATAAGGACTTTTCCGCTATCGTTACTCTTTCCAAAAATCAGTTCAGCGAGTATATAGACAGAGCTTCTCTTATCTCGAGGATCAGTAAGAATAATCTCGTGAAGATAGAAGTAAGAGAGAGTTATATCAAAGTAGAGAGTAATTCCGAGCTCGGTAATTTGAATGAGTCTCTTCCCGCAAGAGTGGAAGGAAAGGATAATATCATTTGCTTTAACGGTAAATATTTGCAAGACTTTCTTTCTGTGATAGACGATGAATTTATTAAAATGAATATAAAGGCGTCCAGTGCTCCTTGCGTCTTTACACAAGTGGATAAGGACGACTATTTATTCCTCGTGCTTCCTATGCGCGTAGTAGGATAGGATGAAAGTAGAAAAGGTAATTTTAGAGAATTACAGAAATTATAAGAATGCAGAATTTACTTTCCGTGATGGGTTGAATGTTATTTGCGGTCGCAATGCGATCGGTAAGACCAACCTCATGGAAAGTATTTTTGTATCCGCCATCGGGCGTTCTCCACGTACGAAGAATGAGAAAGACCTTATTCGTATGGGAGAAGATAAAGCCTATATTCACGTTACGCTTGAAAAAAAGTACAGAGATCATACCATACACGTGGAGCTTGATCGTTCGGAAGGAAAGAAAGTAAATGTTGACGGTGCGAAGATCACTCGTCTTGGTGAACTGATAGGACTCTTAACGGTAGTATACTTTTCTCCCGATGAACTCAAGATGATAAAGGATGCTCCACAGGAAAGACGTCGTTTTACAGACCTTTCTCTTTCACAAGAATCCAAGTCATATTATCTTGCCTTGGCAAAATACAATAATCTCTTATTACAGCGTAATAAACTCATAAAACAAGCAGACTTTGCGGAGTTTTCACAAACGGCGTATATTTGGGAAACACAGCTTGCCGACGCAGCGGCGGATATCATTACGGCAAGAAATTCTTTTATTGAGAAAATAGGGGTTTTCGCCGATAAATATCACAGACAGATCGCAGGGGAAGGGGAAGACCTTACTCTGACTTATGAATCGTGTACCGAATATACTTCGCGTGAAAACATCAAGAAAGATATTTTACAGCAGTTGGAAGAGAGTCAAAAGAAGGATTATGAACTCGGCTATACTACCGTCGGGCCGCACCGAGAAGACTTCAAAATATCTTGTAAAGGAGTGGATCTCAGAAAGTTCGGTTCTCAAGGTCAGCAGAGGACGGCAGCTCTCGCCATAAAACTCGCCGAAATAGAATATTACAGACATGAGTCGGGGGAGAAGCCCGTCTTACTCTTAGACGACGTTCTCAGCGAATTAGACGAACACCGCCGTGCCGCCTTACTTGAAGCTACGAAAGGGACGCAGACCTTTATCACTTGCACGGAATTCACGGAAGGAGAGTGTGATAATCTTATTCATTTAGGAGATAGAAGTGAGGAATAAAGGTGCAGCAGCGCGATCCTCTTTTTTAATTTTCAAAAATAAAACCTAAAAAAAAATATTATTTATAACACGAGGTTATTAACAAAAAACCTATTATTTTGTGGATAACTCAAAAATATTAACAAAAAGGTATTTACATTATTATATATTTAATATATAATAAATATTATTATATACGCGCGCGTAGGCACGCGCGCGCACATAATATCAATTTGTAGAAAGAAAAGACGGAGGGAAACATGGAAAAAAACAATTCCTACAACGAAGACGCCATACAAGTACTCGAAGGTTTGGAACCTGTGCGCGTGCGCCCGGGTATGTATATCGGCTCGACGGATGAGAGAGGGCTGCATCACTTGGTCTCTGAGATCGTGGATAACAGTATCGACGAAGCTCTTGCGGGTTACTGCACGGATATCTACGTTGTGATCAATCCGGACGGCAGTGTGTCGGTGCAAGATAACGGAAGAGGCATCCCGACAGGCTTTAAGAAGTCGGAAGGGAAGTCGGCTGTCGAAGTCGTTCTTACCAAGCTTCACGCAGGCGGTAAATTCGGCGGCTCGGGCTACACCATTTCGGGCGGTCTGCACGGCGTTGGTCTGTCCGTAGTGAATGCGTTGTCCGAATGGCTCATCGTGGAGATCTGCCAGAACGGACACGTATACAAGCAGGAGTACAGCCGCGGCAAGCCGCAGTACGATCTGAAGATCGTGGGTGACAGCGAAGTGACGGGTACGAAGGTCACTTTCTTCCCCGACAAGGAGATCTTCGAAACTATCGTCTTCAAGTACGACGTGTTGAAGCATCGTTTGCGCGAGCTCGCTTACCTCAATAAGGGATTACATATCAATATCAAGGATCTCCGTCCCGAGACCCCCATTGAGGACGACTTCCGTTACGACGGCGGTATCATTCATTTCGTCGAGGATCTGAATTCCGCACACGAGAAACTCTTCTCCGAGATCGTGTACTTCGATGAGAAGATCGACACCAGCGAAGTCGAGATCGCCCTCCAGTACAATGAAACGTATAACGAGACCGTCTTCGCTTATGCGAATAACATCAATACCGAAGAGGGCGGCACGCACCTTGACGGATTCAAAGCGGCGCTTACCCGTATCATCAACGATTACGGTCATAAATTCAATATTTTGAAGGATAATGAGAAGCTTTCCGGTGAAGACGTCAGAGAAGGCTTGACCGCCGTTATCAACGTAAAGCTCACCAATCCTCAGTTCGAAGGACAGACTAAGACCAAGCTCGGAAACAGCGAGATGCGTACCATCGTTTCCCGCGTTTTGACTGAGTGCCTCGGCACCTACATGGAAGAGCACCCGAAGGAGAGTAAGGACTTGGTTCTTCGTTCCATCAACGCTCAAAAGGCGAAAGAAGCCGCCAGAAAGGTCCGTGATGAGACGAGGAGAAAAGGGTTCCTTGAGAATACCACGCTCCCCGGCAAGCTTGCCGATTGCACCGAGAAGGACGCTTCGAAATGTGAGATATTCCTCGTTGAGGGTGATTCCGCAGGCGGTAGCGCGAAGTCAGGCAGAGACAGACGTTTCCAGGCGATACTTCCCCTCCGCGGTAAGATCCTGAACGTTGAGAAGGCGAGGCTGAACCACGTATTGGAGAATGAAGAAATCAAGTCCATGATCACGGCGTTCGGCGGCGGTATCGGCGAAGAATTCAACGTTGAGAAGCTCCGCTATAATAAGATCATCTGCATGACCGATGCCGACGTGGACGGCAGCCATATCCGTATATTGATGCTGACCTTCTTCTTCCGCTTTATGAAGCCGCTTATCGAAGAAGGACACGTATACATCGCACAGCCGCCGCTTTACAAGGTGACGAAGGGTAAAGACGAGAAATACTTCTACAACGATGATGATCTCAATACCTACCTTGATTCCTTGGGCAGAAAAGGCTACGATATCCAGCGCTATAAAGGTCTTGGTGAAATGGACCCCGAACAGCTGTGGGAGACCACGATGAGTCCCGAATCGAGAGTGCTTTTACGAGTGCGTCTCGAAGATGCGATCAAAGCGGATGAGACCTTTACCATTTTGATGGGCGAGCAGCCGGAACTTCGCCGCCAGTTTATCGAAGAGAACGCGAAACTCGTCGCAGAGCTCGACATTTAATGAGGTGAGTTATGAAAGAGAAAGAAATACTACACGGAGATATTATTGATAATACCAAGGTCGTGGAGGTAGGCTGTGAGAGCGAGATGAAGAAGTCCTTCATTTCCTACGCAATGGCAGTTAACGTCAGCCGTGCCATCCCCGATGTCCGCGACGGTTTGAAGCCGGTGCATCGTCGTATCCTTTACGCGATGAATGAGATCGGCCTCACGCCCGATAAGCCCTTCAAAAAGTGCGCTACCATCGTCGGTGACGTGCTGGGTAAGTATCACCCGCACGGTGACAGTTCGGTGTATGATGCACTCGTTCGTCTTGCACAGAACTTCTCCATCAATATGCCGCTCGTGGACGGCCATGGAAACTTCGGTTCCGTTGACGGAGACCCCGCTGCGGCGTACAGGTACACCGAAGCGAGGATGAGCAAGATGGCGCTTGAGATGCTGCGCGATATCGACAAAGAAACGGTAAATTTCTATCCCAACTTCGATGATACCCGCATGCAGCCCGAGGTGCTTCCTTCCCGCTATCCGAACCTGCTCGTAAATGGTTCGGACGGTATCGCCGTAGGTATGGCTACGTCCATTCCGCCGCACAATCTCTCAGAGGTCATCGACGCTACTTGCGCGCTCATAGACGATCCGGATATCGACATTTTGGATCTCTTGAAATACGTGCCTGCGCCGGATTTCCCGACGGGTGCATTGATCCTCGGCAGTCAGGACGTTAGAAATGCTTATCTGACCGGTCGCGGCAGTTGTATCTTGCGTGCGAGAACGGAGATCGAGGAGTACAATAACGGAACGAGGAGCCGTATCGCGGTCACCGAGATCCCCTATCAGGTCAATAAAGCGAAGCTCATTAAGAGCATTGCCGACCTCGTAAAAGACAAGAAGATCGAGGGTATTTCCGACATTCGCGATGAGTCTGACCGCGTGGGTATGCGTTTCGTCATCGACATCAAACGCGACGCCAATGCTCAGGTCGTCCTCAATATGCTTTTCAAACACACCGAGTTACAGAAGTCGGTAAGTATGATATTCCTTGCGCTGGACGACGGCACGCCCAAGATCATGAATCTTAAGGAGATCTTGTCGGCATACGTCAAGCATCAGCAGGATGTTGTGGACAGACGCACGAAGTTCGACCTTGCCAAGGCGGAAGATAAGAACCACATTTTGAGCGGTCTTGTCATCGCACTTCAGAATATCGACGAAGTCATCGCCATCATTCGTAAAGCGAAAGATAGAGCGGAGGCACAGACTAAGCTTATGGAAGCTTTCGAGCTCAGTGAGAAGCAAGCCACCGCCATCTTGGATATTCGCCTGCACAGGCTCACCTCCATGGAGACGGGCAGTCTCATTGCGGAGATGGAGGAAACGGAGAAGAATATCGCGTATTACAAGAGCATTCTTGCCGATCCCGCCCTTCGCGACGGCATCATCAAAGACGAAATGCTCGAGATCAAGAGGAAATTCGGCACCGAAAGAAAGAGCGAGATCACCTATGCTTACAGTGGTTTGAACCTTGCGGATATGATCGCGCGTGAGGACGTCGTCATCTCCACCACCCATTTCGGGTACGTGAAGAGAGTGCCGCTCAAGGAATATCGGTCTCAACATCGTGGCGGCGTGGGCGTTACGGCTCACAAGCCCAAGGACGAGGACTTTGTGACAGACATCTTCACTTGCTGTACGCATGACGATCTCTTCTTCTTCACGAATTTCGGCAGGGCTTACGTCATTAAAGCCTTCGAGGTGCCCGAAGCGGCTCGTACCGCAAGAGGCAGAGCCATCGTGAATCTCCTGCAGCTGATGGAAGGGGAGAAGATTACCACGATCCTTCCTGTGACAGAGGCGCAGGGCAGAGACGGAAACCTCGTGCTTGCCACCAAACTCGGTAAGATCAAGCGCACCGCGCTCTCCGAGTTCGCCAGCGTCAGACGCACGGGTAAGATCGCTATTGCGCTCAATGAAGGAGATGAACTGATCAGCGCACAGCTCACGATGGGCGGAGAAGAACTCATCATGGCGTCCAGTCTCGGCAAGTGTATCCGCTTTAAGGAGGACACTGTTCGTTTAATGGGTAGAACGGCAGCAGGCGTTCGTTCGATGAAGATCGGAGAGGACGACTATATCGTGAATATGGAAGTCATCCACGAAGGGGATGAAGTACTGACCGTCACCGAGAATGGCTACGGCAAGCGCACCGATATCGAAGAGTATCGCGTGCAAGGTCGTGCGGGCTCGGGCATCAAGGCAGGTACATTCAATGAGAAGACGGGCCGCATCGCGGCGCTCAAGACGGTAAAAGTCGACGGAGACTTGATGCTCATTACCGAGAGCGGCGTCATCATCCGCACCCATATCGATGAGATCAGCAAGATCGGCAGAGCGGGTCAAGGCGTCAAGATCATGGCGGCGGGCAAGCTGAACAGCAAGGTCGTCGGCGTGGCGCTCAGCGAACGTTACGAAGAAGAGGAAGAGTACGTCGAAGGGGAAGAGAACACCACGACGGAGACCTCCACAGAAGAAGGAACGCCCGCGGAAGAATAAGTCCGCAGACGAGAACCGATAGGCAAGGGGTGCGCGCCGCAACCGAGAAAGCAGCGTTGCACCCCTTTTTCTATACAAAACCCTCCGATAAAAAGGCTTATTTGTAAAGAAACTCAGGGAAAGGCGAAAAAGAAGAAGAAATTCCGAAAAATTTTGAAAAATCAGGATATTTTTTTGAAAAAAGGTATTGACAGCCTTTTTTTCTTATGTTATTATAATTAGGCTGTCTATAAAAGACGGCATCGTAGCTTCACAACAGAATAGATTAGCAAGAAAATTAAAGCAAGTGATTTCCGTCAATTCATAATTTTATTATGAGTTTTGAGCGTGCACTGAGAGGTGCACGGAAAACCAAGATTAAACTTGAGAGTTTGATCCTGGCTCAGGACGAACGCTGGCGGCATGCCTAACACATGCAAGTCGAACGGAATAGGATTGGCTGTAGCGATACTTTTGATCCTATTTAGTGGCGAACGGGTGAGTAACACGTGAGCAACCTGCCTTCTACACAGGGATAACAGCTGGAAACGGCTGCTAATACCGGATAAGACCACACTGAGGCATCTCAGAGGGGTCAAAGCGATTTAGCGGTAGAAGATGGGCTCGCGTCCCATTAGCTAGTTGGTGAGATAACAGCC
>Ga0310690_10004037_pt1 | contig 21362 bp, 18 predicted proteins | sample AusTroGonzalo_MG_2_FD_207661 | JGI IMG/M metagenome (GOLD analysis project Ga0310690, IMG submission 207661) | Bovine rumen microbial communities from tropical cattle in Woodstock, Queensland, Australia - Gonzalo_04 (v2) (version 2) | ecosystem: Host-associated > Mammals > Digestive system >... | reverse complement strand
ACCAAATGCGACCAAATTTGGTGAATAGAAAAATTAAAGACTTTGTAAGTGCTTGATAATTAGCAGATTACAAAGTCTTTAATGTGCCTCGGGCGGGAATCGAACCCGCACGGCCTTTTCGGGCCAAGGGATTTTCTTACCACTATGGCTTCCGCCACCGTGTCGCACGTTGCGACTGTTTGTGGTCTGGACTATTCCTTCACCATGGAGCGGCGCTCTTTAGGTGTGCCGTGTCTAGTCTCTGCACCTTCCTCCTTTCAGAGGCTTGGCTCAAGATTGCCTTCAGCATTGCCTGTTAAGGTTTCCTTGAATTTACGGCATTCTACATCTCTCTTTTCAGAGAGTGCACTCAAAACTGGTCTAAGTCCCTCGTGTCTACCATTCCACCACCAAGGCGGGAGGTTGGGTTGGGACTGCAAAGATAGTGTGTTTTTGGGGATTTACAAAGCGTGAAATGTATTTAACTGAGAATCAGCGGGTTGGCAGAAAGGCTTCCAGTGAAAATAGGGGAAGCATTTTGGGTAAAGCGCTGATAATAAATACGTTACATTTCACGCGCGCGCCATGGCATGGCAGGGCAGGGCATGCCAAGGCAGGGCAGGGCGGGACGGGGCCGGGCGGGGCCAGGGCGGGCCAATAACACTTACCGTATGATAGTCTTTCCCCCAAGGCGGACTATGGCGTCCCACCAGCGGGTGGGGAGGATGTCGTGCCAGAAGAGGAGGGAGCGGGCGCCGAAGCCCACCACGTAGCGGGGGCGGGGACGGCGGGCGCGGATGGAGCGAAGTATGGCGCGCTGGACTACCACGGGCTCTGACAGGAGCCGACGGGAGTAGGCCCATTTCATGGTGCGGGCCTCATTGAAGGCCGGGACTTCGTAGGGCGTGCCCGCAGAAGAATCGTGCAAATGATCCGCGGCAATGGTGCCCCATGGCGTATGAATCCCACCGGGCTCAATCAAGACAACGTCAACGCCAAACGGCTTCATTTCGATTCTCAAGGCATCGGAAAACGCCTCTACGGCATACTTGGACACGTGATACCAGCCGCCAAAATACAGAACGCTGCGGCCGGCAACGGAACTTACATTGATGATGCGTCCAAAGCCGCGGGAACGCATCCCCGGCAGCACGGCCCTGCACAGGGCAGCCAGGCCAAACAGATTCACCTCCATCTGCTTCCTGGCATCCTCCAGGGGCACATTCTCTATGGCGCCAAAGTAACCATACCCCGCATTGTTTATCAGCACATCAATCGGCCCAACAACCGAAAGGCATGAAGTGATTGACTCAGACGAAGTCACATCCAGATGCACCGGCGTAACCCCGAAGGCCTTGAGGGGCTCCATCAGCGAAACCCTCCTGGCAGCAGCAAACACCGTATGTCCTGCGGCGGCCAGAGCCTGGGCAACGTCATAGCCGATGCCGCTGCTGGCCCCGGTCACAAGTATCCTAAAAGTATTTTTTCTCATCGCGGTACAACGCCAAAAAGATAAATATCAGAATTGTGAATGCCCACAGCGAGGACCCGCCATAAGACAGCAGCGGCAGCGGAATCCCAATCACAGGCATAAGGCCTATTGTCATGCCAACATTAATAAACAGATGCATGAAGATGCACGCCGCAACGCAGTACCCGTAAATGCGCGTAAACGCCGACCGGCACCGCTCGGAATCCAGAATGAGCCGCACTATCAAAAACACGTAAAGCAGTATCACCACAAGGCATCCCACAAAGCCCCATTCCTCACCCACGGTGCAGAAAATGAAGTCCGTGGACTGCTCCGGCACAAAGCCGAAGGTTGTCTGCGTCCCATGCAGGAAGCCCTTTCCAAACAGCCCTCCGGAGCCGATGGCAATCTTGCTCTGGTGCACGTTATATCCAACTCCCGCAAGGTCCTCCTTCATGCCCAGCAGGACCTCTATCCTGCTTCTCTGGTGAGGCTGCAGGACGTTCTGGAATATGTAATCAGTAGAAAACACAAGTGCAACACCCACCACAAACGCTGCCGCAAGAAGAAGGACCGTTGTATCCATCTTCCTGTACGCTTTCCATACTATGGAAGGCAGAACGGCAAACCCGGCAATCAAAAGAAGGTAGAGCGGCTTTATCTTGAGAAGGAAACTCCAGAAGAAGTCCTGAGTCTCTCCCTCCTGCGGAACCCAGGCAACGGAAGCTATCCAGTCAAGCCGCCCCTGGACAGCCCCCTGCAGCAGTCCCCACAGCCATGGCAACAGGGACATCACGCCCACAAACAATGCCCCCTGTCCAAGCCGTTTCCAGAACAGTTTTTCCGGTCCCAGAAGGGCGGCGCATATAACAAGAACGCAGATCAGCAGTATAACGGACCAGTACGCCCCAAGGGTAAGTGTGCCGATAAACAGCCCTATCACCACCAGCAGCAGCCCCAGCCACCAGCCGGAAAGCCCCTCCCTGTAAAGCACAAAAACGAACCCCGCATACACCAGGGCAGACCCCGTCTCGCTTTCCCCGATAATCACAAGCATTGGCAGTCCAATCACCGCCGCCGCTATGAAGAAGTCCTTTATGCGGCTCATCTTGAAGTTCTGCTGGCTCATTATAAGCGCCAGCACCAGGGAGGTTGTAATCTTTGAAATTTCCGCCGGCTGGAACTTCACCGGGCCCAGCTCGAACCACGAGTGAGAGCCCTTGACGTCCTTGGAAACAAATATAACCAGCACCAGCAACGCCAGCACGCCAAGGTACATTGGAATGGACAGCCCCTCCCACAGCTTTGGCGGCAGCACAAACAGAATAATCCCCGCAAGGCCAAACGACGTAAGCATCCATATAAACTGCTTCCCGCAGCGTGCGCCCCAGTCAAATATGGACGATGGCTCCGTGGAATGTATTGAAGCATAGATGTTTATCCAGCCAATGAACACAAGCGCCAGGTACACCCCGACGATTGACCAGTCCACAGACTGCCGCAGGCCCCTCTGATGTGAATTATCCTCAATCATGCTTCACACGGGACATTAAATCGGCCTCTTTCATCCTCTTTTCCAGGGCGGGCCGGGAGGTTTCGCCGCGGAGATACCTTTCCACCATGAGCGATGCCATAGGGGCTGCATAGGAAGCGCCGAATCCGCCGTTTTCTACGTATGCTGCAATTGCAATCTGCGGATTGTCCATAGGCGCAAAGCAGATGAAAACGGAGTTGTCCGCTCCGCGTGGATTCTGCGCCGTGCCGGTTTTGCCGCAGACGTCAAGCGAGTCAATGTGCGCAATCCATGCCGTTCCGCCTGCGCCCGGGCCGGAATTCACCGCCCGCCACATACCGTTAATAACCTTGGGGAACTGCTTCTGCGACACCAGGGTGTACTGCTTTTCTTTGAAGCGGTCGTCAATCTCCACACCCTCGGACTCTTTGATAATGTGCGGAATATAGTAGAATCCCCTGTTGGCGATGGTGGCGCAGAGGTTGGCAAGGTGCATGGGCGTAGCCAGGATCTCTCCCTGGCCGATAGACAGGGAAATAACCGTGGTGGAATTCCACCGTCCTTTCCCGTAAACTTTGTTGTATGTCTTGGACGATGGTATACTGCCGGCCAGTTCCGCCGGGAAGTCGCTCCCCAGTTTGCGCCCGAAGCCGAAGCTCATCACCATCTCCCGCCAGTGGTCCAGGGCATCGGCCACGGAGTCGTACTTCTTGTTGTCCAGGATGTTCTTGAGCACGTAGCAATAATAGGCGTTGCAGCTCATCATGATGGACTCCTCCATGTTGATGGGGCTCTTGTGCGCGTGGCAGCCCAGTTTGCGTCCGGCGCCAAAATGGTAGCCCTGGCTGCACGGATAAGTCATCTCCGGCCTCAGGACGCCCTCCTCCAGGCCGATAAGCCCGTTCACCAGCTTGAACACGGACCCGGGAGGGTAGGACGCCTGCACGGCGCGGTTGTACATGGGCTTGTAAGGGTTGCGGGAGATTTCCCCGTAGTATTTGCCGATATCGGCAAGCTGCTCGACGTCGATGCCCGGAGAGGACACCAGCGCCAGGATTTCCCCGGTGGAAGGCTCGATGGCCACTATGGACCCCACCTTTCCCTGCATGAGCTCCTGCCCGTACTGCTGAAGGTCCGCGTCGATGGTTGTGACGATGTCTTTTCCCGGCACGGCCTCCTTGTCCTCCGCCCCGTCAAGGTACGGCTGCTCAATCTGGTTGCGGGAGTTGCGAAGGTAGATGTGGTAGCCCTTCTCCCCGCGGAGCTCCGATTCGCGCGCAGCCTCTATGCCCGTCATTCCGGCATAGTCTCCGCTCCGGTACTCTCCGGGATGCCTGTCGATATAGGCCTGGTTGACCTCGGAAACATAGCCCAGGAGGTTTCCGCCGGCGTTTATGGGGTATTGCCTTATGCCGCGGACCTGCCCCTTGAAGCCGGGGAATCTGTACTTGACCTCGTCAAAGCGCATGTATGTTTCCGACGGGACGGTGCGCATCATGGTTACGGCCTGGAAGCCTATGGCGCGGCGCCTTCTGTTGAAATCGGCCATCTTGTCACGGATGAAATCCGGGGAAACGTCCAGGACTGCGGCAAGGGCCAGGGTGTCGAACTCCTTGACCTCCCGGGGGGTGACCATGATATCGTAGGCCACCTTGTTTCCTACCAGGATGTTTCCCTTGCGGTCATAGATGATGCCGCGGGTGGGGTACACCGTTTCATATATGGTGGAGTTGCGGTCTGCGTCTTCCTTGAGACGGGGGGTGAGGACCTGCAGGGAGAATATTTTTCCCAGCAGGATGAGTACAACGACTCCCAGGCCGACGAGCAGTCTGATATGCCTGTAATCCTGCCTCATCACTTTCTGGTGTCAGGAGCCAGGTTGGGCAGGCAGGCCAGGGAAAGAAGCATGCTTGTTGCCATGGATGCGGCCCAGCGGGCGGCGTTGAACCAGAAGGGGCGGGTGCCGGCGCCATCGACCCAAACGTAAATCAGGACGAACACGGCCGTTGCCATGAAAACTACCACGGAGGTTTTGCCAAGGCCGTTGCGCTTGGTGCAGAAGTCTTCTCCCCGGGCAAACAGTTCCTCACCGAACAGGAGCCGGATTATGGGATACCTGAGAAGCGCCACGGGAACAAGGGCCAGGGCGTTGAGGCCAAGGAGTCCCTCCGAAAGAAGGTCCACCACAAGGCCGCTGGCGAAGGCTATGACCATGGCAGGGACCGGGCCGATGCGTATGGATATGCACATCACCATGACCGGGAGGATGGTGACCATCACGTAAGGCGATACGTTGCAGTAGTTTGAAAGCAGCAGCTGTGCAAGCAGGAGCAGCAGGTAGGCCGCCCAGAATCCGGGTTTTCTCATAGGCCTCCCTCCTCTATTTCTTCAAGTGAAATGTTGTGGACCACGCTCACGTACCTGATGCTGGAAATGTCCTGGAACAGGGTGACTTTGATCTCGTTGGTGGCGCCGTTCACTATCCTAGCCTCTTCTGCCGTGCCCAGGGGGATGTCCGGAGGGAACATGAGGGAGTGGCCGCTTGTGAAGACGGTGTCTCCGGGGGAGAACCTGTACTGCAGGGGGATTTCCTTGAGGATGGCCTTGTTGGGATGGATGCCGTCCCAGACAAGGGGACCCACGGCGCCCTCTTCCCCTCCAAGGCGCGCGCTGATGGAAATGTCGCTGTTCTGGAAGGAGAAAGCGAATGCGTGGTGGGCGCTCACGGCATCCACAATGCCTACTACGCCACGGGCGGTGATTACTCCGGACTTTTCCCTTATGCCGTCTTCATAGCCCCTGTTCAGGACTATGTAGTTGTGCTGCTTGTTGCGGCTCCTTTGGATCACTTCCGCGCTTATGTGCTGGAAGCCGCGTCCGGAGGGGGCAACCCGCATGGTGTCTATGCGCGCCTGGCGGAGCAGCTCCCGGGCCTGCATGAGCTCCTTTGTGAGCTGGTAGTTCTGGTCCGACAGCTCCTTGTTGGTCTGCCTCAGGGAGAAGTACTCCTTTACTGACTGGGTGCTGCCCCATACCGCTCCCATAACGCCGTGGGCTCCTTTTGCAAACCATGCCCGCTGAAGTTCCGCATTGCGGGACAGCATATTCAAGCTTGCGGCCTCCAGAAGGATGAAGACCGCAAGGTTAGCAACAACGGGAAGCCAGGAGCGCCTTCTCATGTCCTAGCGCATGAGGAAGGAGTAGTTGTCCGTGTTCTTGAGGGCGATGCAGGTGCCGCGTGCAACTGCGCGCAGGGGATCTTCCGCCACATGGAAAGGAATGTTGACCTTTTCCGACAGGCGCTTGTCCAGGCCGCGCAGCAGTGCGCCGCCGCCGCTGAGGAAGATACCGTTTTCCACGATGTCCGAGTACAGCTCCGGAGGAGTCTGTTCCAGGACCTGCTGGATGGCGGTTTCCAGACGGGCGATGGACTTGTCCAGGCAGTGGGCGATTTCCTGGTAGGGGATGAGGGCCTCTACGGGGTGACCGGTCATGAGGTTGGGACCGCGAACAAGGAAGGGTTCCGGTTCAACGTCCAGCTGGGGTATCACAGAGCCAACGGCAATCTTGATGCGCTCCGCAGTGGTTTCACCCACCTTTATGACGTGCTGCTGGCGCAGGTAGTTCTGGATGTCTGCGGTGAAGACGTCTCCGGCAACACGGATGGATTCCTGCTGGACTATGCCACCCAGGGAAATCACGGCAATCTCCGTGGTGCCGCCTCCGATGTCCACAACCATGTTTCCCTTAGGCGCCTCCACATCCAGGCCGATACCAAGGGCTGCGGCCATTGGTTCGAAGATGAGATATACGTCACGGCCACCGGCGTGCTCCGAGGAGTCGCGGACGGCCCTGATTTCAACTTCCGTGGAGCCTGAAGGAATGCCCACCACAAGTTTGATGTTGGGGGCGAAGAGGCTGCGGTGACGGGAGTTCACCTGCTTTATGAACCCGCGGATCATCATCTCTGCAGCGTTGAAGTCTGCGATGACGCCGTCCCTCAGGGGGCGTACGGTCTTGATGCCGGGGTTGGTCTTTTCATGCATCAGTTTGGCCTTTGCGCCAAGGGCGATGCACTTGCCTGTCTGGTTGTCTATAGCGACAATGGATGGTTCGTCCAGGGCGATCTGGTCGTTCTGGAAAATGACGGTGTTGGCCGTCCCAAGGTCCATTGCGAGTTCTTGGTTCAGGAATCTAAATGCCATGCCTAACGGGTACAAAAATTATCGTGTAAAATTACTAAAAAAATCTTATATTCGCCCAAAGTTTTTGCTATGGACAGGAAGAAATTTTTGGTAATCCCCGCAGGGGGCTCCGGAGTTCGTATGGGGGCCAGCGTTCCCAAGCAGTTCCTGGAGCTTGACGGCAAGCCCATACTTCGCCTAACAATAGAAAAGTTCATGGAGGCGGTGCCGGATGTGCATGTGGTGACGGTGCTCCCTCAGTCCCACATGGAGTGGTGGAGACTGTACTGCGCAAGGGAAGGATTCAACTGCCCGCAGAAGCTTGTGGAAGGTGGTTTTACACGCTTCCATTCCGTGAAAAACGCACTTGCACATATCCCTGACGGCGCCATAGTGGCGGTTCACGATGCCGTGCGTCCGCTTATATCGGCAGGGAAAATCCGGGAACTCTTTGCGGCAGCGGAAAACGCCCCGGCCGTGATTCCCGTGACGCCCTGTACGGATACTCTCAAAGTGCTTGAGGAGCGTGAGGACGGCGGCCTTCAGGTGGCCGGCAAAACCATTGACCGCAGCATTGTATGGGGCGCCCAGACTCCTCAGCTTTTCCACAGCGAAGTTCTCCGCAGGGCCTACGACGCCGGCTATGACACTCTGTTCACGGACGACGCCTCGGTTGCCAGCAAGGCAGGAGTTCCGGTGCTGTGCCTTCAGGGGGAGAAAACCAACATAAAGATCACCACACCGGAAGACCTGTCGCTTGCCGCTGCCATCATGCAGCTCAGATAAGCTCCAGGACAAGGTCAAGGTCTCCGAACCTGCAGGACTGTCCGGAATACTTTTCAATAAAGTTCCGGGAGAGGGATCCTCTCCAGACTATGTCGTCCTTTGAGTTGAGGGGGAACTCAATCTCCACGCCGTAACTTTTGGAGTTTATCTTCACTACCGCGTTGCATTTCCAAGTGGTCTGGGTGCCGCCGTCGTCCTCCGTGATCATGAATGCGCAGATGCTCAGATTCTTTGTCCATTCAGACACAAGGATGGCGTTGAAGGGCACTTCCTGGTCCATCTGGCTTCTTTTCACAACTATCATGAAATCCGTAACAGAGGGTTTGTACTGCTTCAGCTCCGCTTCCGTACGTGCGTTGAAATCCTCCACAGAGCCTATCTTGCAGAAGAACTCGCTTGCCCCGGAAAACCAGTTGTCAAACTGCCGGTGGGACCTGAAGGAGCGCAGGATCAGCGTCCTCAGTTCCGCAGTGGAAGCGGCGCGGTGCTTTACCACTATGTCTCCTCCGCCGTGCCCCCAGTCCGGGTCCTGCCTGCGGAGCATTTCCAGCGAGGTATAACCGGCGTCCGAGTTGTTGGAAACAACCCATACGGGGCGCTCCCTGGCCATTTGCTCGTCCACAAGCACCTTTTCCCCGGTGGGCAGGTATCCAACGTTCAGAGAGTCCGCGGGATCTCCCGGGTCATAGGTGATGACCGGCAGGGCTTTCCCGTCCCAAAGCTCCGAATACGGCCAGTAGATCTGGATGTCGGAGGCGGCAAGGGAGTCAAGGAGCGGCTGCACGTCCGCGTCCTCCGCCTTAGTGGCGATGGCGGCCTCCCTCAAAAGCTCCCTCAGGGGCCTGGCGTACTCCTTGCCCGATTTGGTCCCGGGGGTGTCCCCGACGCCCGTCCCGGGGCTGGAGAAGATGTCCCTCATCAGGTATTCTTCATCGTAACCGTTGGCCACGGAGGCGGTCACGGCATCGTTCACTTCCTCCATCTGGGCGGCCTCAAGGGGTATGGCCGACAGAAGGCGTGCAACATCGTCCAGCGAATAGTACCTTACCCGCCGTGCCCTGGCGGGAGCGGGCTCTTCTTCCGCTGCCTTTTCACATCCGGCAAGGAGGGCTGCTCCTGCCATCAAAAGCAAAACTTTCCAATTCATAATTCTCAATCCCGGATTACAGCCCGGTTCCTTGGGACAAAGAAAAGAAGACTTATCCGTTTACTCAAGTGTGACACGGATAAATTTTTAAATCGGCCCTCCAGATATCCAGAAGGCCGATTTTTTGAATCGTCAAAGTAAAAATGTCCAGAAAAACACCCCTCAAATCCCAACATTTGCACCTGAGGGGAAGGGCCGGAAGCCGCGGGACCTACCTCGCGTAGAAGACAAAACGGTTCTTGTCGTAGAAATCCTTGACCAGTTCCGCCTGGGAGAAACCGGAATCGGCAAAGAGCTTTGCGGTTTCCTTTCCAAGGACTTCGTTGATTTCCGTGAGGCCTTTGCCTTCCGGGGCAAGGAAGCGCTCCGACCACCGGGCTATGGCGCGGTAGAAGACAAGAGGGTCGTCGTTGCTGACGAAGAGGGCGCCGGCTGGTTCATAGTCCACCACGTTTCTGCGGAGCTCGGACTTTTCCTTCTCCATTATGTATGGAGGATTGGAGAGGACAAGGTCGAATTCCCCGTAGTTGAACTCTTGCTCCGTGTCCAGAATGTCCGCTGCCACAAAGGTCGGGGCAAGGGCGCCGGTGGACTTGAGCTTGGCGGAGAAATCCTGGCCGCGGGCAACGTCGAGGGCGGCTTCGGAGATGTCCACGCCAACAACCTTGGCGCCGGGAACGGCAAGGGCCAGCGACCATGCTATGTTGCCGCTGCCGGTGCAGAGGTCCAGTATGCGGACCGGTTCCGCCGACTTGCCGTAGGGTATGCGCCTGCGCTTGGTCCTGTCCGCCACTTTAATGGCCTCACGCACAAGGAGCTCTGTCTCCGGGCGCGGGACAAGGACGTCGGACGTGACCTTGAACGTATGGCCGCAGAACTCGGTTTTGCCGATGACATACTGTATGGGCTCCCCGCTCTGGAGGCGCAGCAAGGCCTCTGCAAGCGGCTGTACCCATTTCTTGTCTATCTGGTACTGCGGCTCAACTATGTGGGTGTAACTCTTTGTGCCTATCAGTTCCTCGCACAGCATGAGCACTATGCTGCGTGCCTCTGCCGTGGGGTACAGCGGTTCAAGCGCCGTTACGCCCTGTTTGATAAAGTCGGAAAGGAGCATTTCAGGCGTTCTCTATTATCTGTGAAAGGAATCCGGTTATGTCCATGCCGGCGGCGCGCACCATCTTGGGCACCAGCGACGCGTTGGTCATGCCCGGGATAATGTTCACCTCCAGGAAGTATATTCCGTCCGGGGCCGATATGTAATCCATCCTCACCAGGCCCTTGCAGCCAAGCTGCCTGTAGATGCGCCTGGAGATATCCTGGATCCGGTCACGGAGGGCGTCCGGAATCTCTGCGGGGCATACCTCGCTGCTGAGGCCGTTGTACTTGGCGTCGTAGTCAAACCAGCCGGTCTTTGAGATAATTTCTATGACGGGGAGAGCCTTGACGTCGGTGCCGTCGAAATACACGGCGCAGGTGAGTTCGTGCTCGCACTTCACGGCGGCTTCCACAATCACGGTGCTGCCTTCCGTGAAGGCGTAGCGGATTGCGGCGGGGAGATCATCGGCCTTGTCAACCTTGGAGATTCCAAAACTGGAGCCGCCGTTGGTGGGCTTCACGAAAAGCGGCAGTCCAAGCTTCTCCACGGCCTTTTTGCTGATGGAGTCAACATCGTCCCCCTGGCGGACAAAAGCGTCCGGGGCCAGCTTTACGTAGTCTGCTTCGCGGAGGTAGCTCTTGCAGGAATACTTGTCAAATGCGACGGTGGTTACGAATGCGCTGCAGCTGGAATGCGGGATACCCAGCATTTCCAGATAGCCCTGAAGGAGACCGGTCTCTCCGGGAGCGCCGTGCTGCATGATGTAGGCAAAGTCGAACTTTATCTTTTCCCCGAGCACCATCACGGAGAAGTCCGTCTTGTCCACCTGGGGCTGTGCGCCCTCAGGGAACGGGACCCTCATGGAGTTGGCCTTGCGCATTGCGACCAGCTTCCAGTCGCCCAGGCGGGCGAAGATCTCATACACGTCGTATTTGAACTCGTCTATACGGGATGCGGTGAATTCCCCGCTGCGGCAGGAGACTTCCCACTCGGAGGAGTCGCTCCCGTAAATAACTGCTATGGACTGATATTTAGCCATTATTCGAAGTAATAATTTTCAAGGTCTGATTTTTCCGGTGCGCCTTCTTCCTCTTCCTGGCCGCAACCCATGCCTGTGAGGTTGTCCGGGAAGACGTCTTCCTCCGATATGCCCAGAGTACCATCGGCCAGGACTTTTTTCATCCAGAGGGCCCAGATGGGCAGGGCCATGTTTGCCCCCTGGCCAAGGCTGTTGTTGGCGAAGCGGACGTAGCGGTCTTCCGCGCCCACCCATATGCCGGCGGTGATCCTGGGGGTGTAGCCGATGAACCAGCCGTCGGAGTTGTCGTTGGTAGTGCCGGTCTTGCCCGCGATCTGGCCCTTGAGGCCGTACTTGAGGCGGAGCCTGATACCGGTTCCGGAGTCCACCACGGCGCGCATCATCCGCACCATGTTGGCGCAGGCGCGGTTGGAGAGGGCTTCGTGCTTGCGGTCGCTGAAGGAGCCAAGGACGTTGCCGTCGCTGTCCTCGATGCGGGTGACGAATAGGGGATTGGTATAGACTCCTCCGGAGGGGAAGGTGTTATAGGCGGTGACCATGTCATAGACGCAAAGGTCCGCGGCGCCTACGCAGAGGGAGACAACAGGGTCGATGAACCCACCTATTCCCATCTTGCGCATCATGGACACCATGGCCTCCGGTCCCAGTTGCTTCATGAGGTAGGCCGATACGGAGTTGGAGCTGTTGGCAAGGCCCCAGGTGAGATCGACAATGGTATCGTCCGCGTGGGGATCCTGGGGGGACCAGGTTTCTCCGTCCCGGTTGATGACTATCACCACGGGCGAGTTGAGGACCTTGTCGCAGGGCGTCATGCCGGATTCCATGGCAAGGGTGTAGATGAAGGGCTTGACGGTGGAGCCAACCTGACGCTTTCCCTGGCGGACGTTGTCGTACTTGAAGTAGCGGTAGTCCGGGCCGCCCACATAGGCCTTGACGTGGCCGGTACCAGGCTCGATGGCCATGAACGCCGCCCTGAAGAAGGACTTGTAGTAGCGGATGGAATCGTCCGGGGTCATGAGGGTGTCAATGTATCCGGGCTTGTCCCAGCTGAATACCCTCATGTTAACTTTTTCCTTGAAGGAGGCCTCAATCTCCGCGTCCGTGTGGCCGGAGGCTTTCATCATGCGGGTGCGGTCGCTCCAGCGGCGGGCCTGCCTGAGGGTGGTTTCGATGACCTTCTTGTCCGTATCTGCCATGAAGGGCGGGTTCCTGCGGTATTTGAGCTCCTTGAAGAAGGCCTTCTGGAGGTCTTTTCCCAGGTGCTCCGCTATAGCCTCTTCAGCATAGCGCTGCATCTTGATGTTTATGGTGGTGTAGATGCGGAGGCCGTCACGGTCAAGGTCGTACGGGGTGCCGTCGCTCTTGGTGTTCTTGTTGAGCCAGCCGTAGAGGGGGTCGTCCGCCCAGAGGAGGGAATCCACCTGGTAGTCCTCCACCGTGGGGTACGATGAGCGCTTGGGTTTGGTGGCGTTCATGGTGCGGCGGAGCATGTCCCTGAAGTAAGGGCCGGTACCGGTGGTGCGGTCCCCGTGGCGGGTGTGCAGGACGATGGGTAGTGTCTGGAGGGAGTCGCATTCCGCCTTTGTTAGGTAGTTCATCTCCCTCATCCTGGAAAGGACCAGGTTGCGGCGGTTGAGGGCGTGCTCCGGATTGATGGAGGGGTTGTACCTTGTGGGCTTGTTCACCATGCCCACCAGAACTGCGCTCTCTTCCGTTAGAAGCTCCGAGGGGTGTTTCCCGAAGAACTGGTTTGCCGCCGACGATATCCCGTAGCTGTTGGAGCCGAAGAAGATTGCGTTGAGGTACATGTCCACAATCTCTTCCTTAGTATAATTGCGCTCCAGCTTCACGGCCGTTATCCATTCCTTGAGTTTAATCCACACCAGGCCAATTTTGCCGACGCCTTCCCGGCGGGGGTACAGCGTCTTTGCAAGCTGCTGGGTGATGGTTGAGCCGCCTCCCTGGGAAGAATCCCTTGAAAGCAGCGTTTTGAAAAGCACGCGGGCCAGGGACTGGAAGTCCACGCCGGAGTGCTTGTAGAAGCGTTTGTCCTCCGTTGCCACGGCGGCCTGGACCAGGGAGGGAGCCAGTTCATCATAGCTTACGAAGGTGCGGTTCTCAATATGATAAGTGGTGAGGATTTCGCCTTCTTCCGCGATGACCTGGGTGGCCAGCTTGGAGTCCGGATTCTCCAGTTCTTCGATGGACGGGATGTCCGCGAAAGCCCATACGATGGCAAGCAGGCCGGCAACTGCCAGCACCGGGGCCACTATGAGTATCCACCACCAGAGTATGATTCTTTTCTTTGTCTTGTCCGTCATCTGCTAAAATTTTTGGTCCGGCACAAGACCTTAGGTCTTGCAAAAAATCGGATTTACAAAAGTAATCAGAAAATTTGGAAAATTGCCCCGATTCTGCTTTACTTTGCAAAAAAATTAGGGCTGCACTGCCCAAAAACGATAAGATTTATGGAGGGAAAACAGCTGGTCATAGTGGAGTCTCCGGAAAAGGCGAAGACTATTCAGAAGTTCCTTGGCGCGGATTATCTTGTCAAGGCGTCGATAGGTCACATACGCGATCTGGAAGATCACAGCCTGAGCGTTGACGTAGAGAACGGGTTCGCTCCCACCTATGTCATTCCCTTTGGCAAGAAGAAAGTGGTTGCGGAGCTCCGCAAGCTTTCCTCTGCCGCTCCCGTGGTATGGCTGGCCTCTGATGAGGACCGCGAAGGAGAGGCCATTTCCTGGCACCTTCGCGAAACCCTTGGCCTTTCTCCGGACAAGGTTCACCGTATCGCTTTCCATGAGATTACAAAGAACGCCATACTGGAAGCCATCCAGAACCCCAGGGACATTGACATGAACCTGGTGGGTGCCCAGCAGGCACGCCGCGTCATGGACCGCCTGGTGGGTTTTGAGCTGTCTCCCATCCTTTGGAGGAAGATTCAGCCTAAGCTGTCGGCAGGCCGCGTGCAGAGTGTGACTCTCCGTCTTATCGTGGACCGGGAAAAGGAAATCATGGCCTTTGTCCCTACACCTTATTATAAGGTGGAGGCGACATTTGCCCCGGAAGGCAAGTCCGGCAAGGTAAAGGCCGCCCTGGACACCAGGTTCGACACCCTTGAGCAGGCCCGTGCCTTCCTGGAAGATTCCATCGGCGCAAAATATACCGTGGACTCCGTGGAAAAGAAGGAGGGACTCCGCTATCCGGCACCGCCTTTTACCACTTCCACGCTTCAGCAGGAGGCTTCGCGAAAGCTCCGCTTTCCCGTGTCCACTACCATGAAGGTGGCCCAGGCCCTGTACGAAAGGGGTCTTATCACCTACATGAGGACGGACTCCACCAACCTTTCGTCCCTTGCGCTGGGAACGGCCAAACAGTTTATCCTTGACAACTTCGGGGAGGAGTATTATCACTTCCGCCAGTATAAAACCCATTCCAAAGGCGCCCAGGAGGCCCACGAGGCCATCCGTCCCACCTTCATCGGCGATGTGAACATAGAGGGCAACGCCCAGGAGAAAAAGCTCTATGAACTCATCTGGAAGCGCACCATTGCCTCACAGATGGAGGAGAGCAAGGTTATGTACACAAGCCTCAAGATAGGCCAGGACCACAGGAGCGAAAAATACAGCGTCCAGTCCATGGAGCTCCTCTTTGACGGCTTCATGAAAGTATACCTTGAGAGCAGGGACGATGACGACCAGCCGGATGCAGAGGCCGTTATCCTGCCGGAGATGTTCCCCGGAGACGTTATGCTGGAGCACGGCGTAACCGCCCAGTGCAAGTACACCGCACCGCCACAGCGCTACAGCGAGGCCACTCTGGTGAAAAAGATGGAGGAACTTGGCATCGGCCGACCTTCCACTTATGCCGCTACCGTGGATACTTTGACACATGGCAGGGGATATGCCGTGAAGGGGGATAAGCCCGGAACCGCGTACAAGGTGACCAACCTGACTCTGTCCGGAAGCAGCATAAAATCGTCCTCTAAGACAGAGGTCGTGGGAGCGGAGAAGGGGAAACTCCTGCCGCAGGATCTGGGACTTATGGTCACGGAATACCTTGTGGGCAATTTTACCGACATCCTGGAATACGGCTTCACGGCCGCCGTGGAGGAGGACTTTGACAAGGTGGCGGAGGGCAAGATGCCCTGGGTAAAGGCCATCGAAGGGTTCTATCGTCCTTTCCACGCACATGTGGAGCAGGTAATGGCGGACCGCAGCTACGGCAACAAGGTCACAAGGGAGATAGGCGTTGCTCCCGACGGGGAAAAAGTCATAGCTTCTTTTGGTAAATTCGGAGCCTATGTCCAGAAGGGAGAAGGGGAGAACAGGCAGAGCGCATCCCTTGCAAAGGGACAGCTCATTGAAACCATTACCCTTGAAGAGGCCCTGAAACTTCTGGAACTGCCGCGCAAGGTTGGCGTTATCAAAGGCGTTGAGGTCATTGCAACAAAGGGAAAGTTCGGCCCGTATCTCAAGTATGGGGACAGGAACATCAAGATGCCTCGCGGCACCGATCCCCTTACAATTACGCTCTCAGAGTGCCGTTCTCTTATTTCCGACTCCAAATCTCAAAGCTCTGCCCCCGCAGTCATTGCAGAATTTGGCGATATCCGCATCCTGAAAGGCGTTTACGGGCCATATATCAAGCAGGGTGATTCAAATTATAAGATACCGCACAACCTCAAGGCGGAGGCTCTTACGGAGGCTGACTGCCTGTCCATAATAGCTAATACTCAGCCCACTGGCGGATCCCGCCGTATGCGAAAAAAATAACGGGACCCGTTCTTTTTTCAATTTTTTTGCTATTTTTGCACTTGGTTAGTTATAAAGTGTAAGTACAATGGCAAGTTATCACGTAGACGAAATAGACCAGAAAATACTCTCTTACCTGGTTAAGAATGCCCGTATGCCGTTCCTGGAAATAGCCCGCGAATGCGGCGTTTCCGGTGCTGCAATACACCAGAGAGTCAAAAGGTTGGAGGCTAACGGAGTCATCACCGGCTCACGCCTTCTGGTCAAGCCCCAGGCGCTGGGACTCAACGTTTGCGCCTTTGTGAGCATCTCCCTGTCGGAATCCACCAAATATCCAGAGGTGATTTCAAGTTTAAAGAAGATTCCGGAGATTGTGGAGTGCCATTTTGTGACAGGCCGTCACGCCATCCTTGCCAAGCTCTTCTGCCTGGACAATGACCATCTTATGGAGGTTCTCCTGAACACCATCCAGAAGATCCCTTACATCCAGTCCACAGACACCATGATCTCCCTCGACGAACCCATAGAACGTCAGGTCTGGGTGAAGGAATTCAAAAACACCAGCTACTCCGGCCGGGACTAGCTGGCTGCAAGAATCTTGAGGGCTTCCTCGTAGTCGTTTTCGTTAACCTTGACCTCAATGGGCCTTGCAAAGCCCAGGGAGGGGTAGGAAGAATCCGCGCCGAACACGCCGGCGGGGATGCCGTTGTCTCCCAGAAGGGCGGCGCAGAGGTCTGCCTGCACCTTCTCGTTGAACGTGGCAACGGTCTTGAATTTCTGGGTATCAGTCATAGCTGTTGATATTGTGGTCTATTGACATAGCAACCCTTGCAAGGTCCCTTGTGAGGCCTTCTGCCTCAAGGACACCAAGTGAAGGGGTTATGGTTATTGTGTCTTCCCAAAGGCGGAAAGCCCTTGCAACCGGGGAGGCAAGATGATACTTGAGAGCGCCGCCGGGCTCTTCTGACTCAAGCACATATCCTCTCTGCTTCATGGATTCCTCTACGGCCTTGCGGATTTCCGGAAGCTCTCCTTTGGCGCGGATGGTGCGCTTGCCGTAACCAAAGAAAGGATACACAAGGCTCACCACAAAGAAAACTCCCGCTATGTATCCAATGGAATGCCATCCGTTGCGGAAAGCCACGTTTACATCTGACGACACCAGCCCGGAAAGCATGAGTGCGCCAATTATAACCGTGAAAATCAGTACAACCTGGATAAAGTATTTGAGGGCTCTGCGGATGTATTTCATATTAGTTCCCTGATTATTTCGTCCGACACAAAGAAGTGGTCTTCCGGAATGCGGTAGCGGCGGCCTTCCTTGACAAGTGCGCGCTCTCCAAGAAGGTTGTCGATAACCTTGGAGTCGCAGTTGCTGTGAAGGAATTCCTCATCTATGCCGCGGGAAGTGCGGAGGGCCAGCATGAGGGTTTCAACCTTTTCGTCCTCCACGCTGAGGGGCTCTTCCGTGTGGATGTAGTTTTCTATTTCCGGGCTGTTCCAGCTGCGCCCGCGCCCGCTGAAAGAGTGCGCGGCGGGCCCCAGGCCCACATAAGGCCTGCGCTGCCAGTAGCCCCCGTTATGGACGGCCTCAAAGCCCGGCTTTGCAAAGTTTGATATCTCGTAATGCTTGAACCCTGCGGCCGCAGCCTTGCTGCACAGGGTGTAATACTGGCGCCAGCACTGCTCGTCGGACGCCTCCGTATAGTCCCCGTTTTCCAGCATGTGGGCAAGGACGTTGTCCCCCTCGATTGTGAGCTGGTAACAGGAAATGTGCTCCGGTTCCAGCGACAGGGCCTTGTCCACGGTGGCATTCCAAGTCTCGTCCGACAGGTTGGACAGCCCGAAGATAAGGTCCAGGCTTATGTTTTCCACTCCCGCATCCCTGACTATATGGAAGGCCTGTTCCGCGCGCTCTGCATTGTGGCGGCGGTTCATCCAGCGGAGAAGGTCATCGTCAAAAGACTGCACGCCGATGCTCACGCGGTCCACGCCCAGGGTCCTCAGGCTCTGCACGTAAGACGCTCCTTTCTGGACGATGTCCTCCGGATTCACCTCCATCGTGAACTCCGCCCAGGGGCCGCCGTGGCCGCATTCCTCCAGCGTCAGAAGGATTTTGGTAAGTGCCGATATGGGGAGTACCGACGGGGTGCCGCCGCCGAAATAGAGCGTACGCAGGGAGTTGTCCATCTCCGGTGCGCGGCGGCGGATTTCATCACAGACGGCCTCCGTGTATTTTTGCACGAGGCCGTCTGTGGCGATTTCCGAATAGAAGTCGCAGTAGGTGCAGAAACTTCTGCAGAATGGTACGTGGATGTAGATCATCAGATCATCGGAGCATGCACTCCGCCTTTCCAAGGAGACTCTTTTCCGTATAAACTTCCAGTGTGTAAATACCCTTCACGAACTCTCCGGTGTCTGTGATGTACACTGACAGGTCAACTTCCTGGCCTTCGTAGTCAATCTCACGGGAGGCTGTTGCCTGGAGAGTCTGGCCGGCGCAGGAGAATTCTGTGGATTCGTTGTTCATGAGAAGGATTCCTTCCGGATCCTTAACCCTTACGTAAACCCTCACGGGGCCGCGGTCTGCAAGGGAATTCTCAACAAGCGAGAGGTTGGCCAGCATGTAGCGTACGCGGGTGTGGCGGTCTCCGGGCTTGTCGTTGTTGTACATTGCAGCCAGGCTTATGCCCCTGGCCTTGATTACCTTGCCGGTGTTTACCCTGGCGGAAAGCTCGTCCACCTGGGCGGAGAGCTCTTCGCTGCGCTGGCGGCTTTCCGCTGCCTCCCTGCGGGCTGCTGCGGCGTCTGCCGTGAGTTTCTTGTTAAGGGTGTTAAGGGAATCAATCTGGACTATGTAGCCCTTCATGATTGTGCGGAGGGTGCCGAGCTCTTTTTCATACTGGCGGATTTTGGCGCGGTTGGTGGCCTCTGTCCTGGACAGTTTGTCTATGAGCTGTGCAACCTGCTCGCGGGAGGTGTCCAGCTGGTGGTTGATGGACTCGTAATCTGAGTTGAGGGAAGCAAAGTCGTTCTGGAGTTCGCTCATCTGGGCGGCCAGTTCCGTCTTTTCTTCTTCCAGCTGGGATACAAGGTTGTTTCTCTGATAAAGCATGTAGCCAAGCACTCCGGCGAGCGCAAGTGCCACAATTATGAGGATGGTAAGGGTGGTCTTGAGACCGCCGTTTGCTTTACGTTCACGCTCTTCGCGTTCGATTCTCTCAAGGGGATCTTCTGCCATGACGGGATGAGTTTTTAATTAATGCAAATATAGCTATATTTGTCTTCAAAACAAATGCCATGGAATCAATAATCGTTCAGAGGCTGGAGGCTGTGCGCTCCATGATGAGGGAGAACAAATGGGACATCCTCATAATAACCGGAGCGGATCCCCATTTCAGTGAATACCCCGCAGGCAGGTGGTCGCAGGTGCGTTTCCTCACAGGTTTCACCGGGGAGGCCGGGGACGTGGTAATAACCGCGGACCATGCCGGCCTGTGGACGGACACACGCTACTTCATCCAGGCACGCAGGCAGCTGGAAGGCACCGGCGTTCAGCTCCACAAGATGAGGGTTCCGGAGCAGGTCCCCATCCCCCAGTGGATAGCGTCCCTTGGCCTTGACCGGCCCGTCATAGCCGTGGACGGCCTCTGCCAGAGCGTCTCCCGGATAAACGAGCTGGAGGAAGCGGTCCCATCGGCAGTGATTATTCCGGTGGCCGATATTCTCTCGCCCCTCTGGCCGGACAGGCCGCAGATCCCGTCGTCCCCGGTGATAACACTTGGGGAAGACATCGTCGGGGAAAGCCGGGAAGCCAAGCTCCGCGCCCTGCGCAAATGGCTGGTCCTGCGCGGCTCGGACGCCATCTTCATCTCCGAGCTTGACCAGATTGCCTGGCTCCTGAACGTCCGCGGGCAGGATGTGGAATACAACCCCGTGGTGATATCGTACCTGCTGGTGACAATGGACGATACCTTCTGGTTCGTCCGTAAAGACGCATTTGCAGACCTTGACTCTGAAACGGAGGACTCTTTTGCGGAACTTGCAGCGGACGGAATATCGGTCCGGGACTACTCGGAGGCCGCTTTTGCGCTGGCCTCTCTGAGGGAAAGCGGAGTGGACCGCATCTGCCTTGACCCTTCCGGCATCAGCCTCACCATGAGGGACGCCATCGAAGACGGAGACTCCCTGCCGGAGGTTGAATACTGCGCATCCCCGGTACCGCTGATGAAAGCCGTGAAAAACCCCGTGGAAATTGACGGAATGAGGGAAGCGCACCTTGAAGACGGCCTTGTGATGGAGCAGTTCCTCTTCTGGGTGGAACGCAACGCAGGGCAGGTGGACGAATGGCAGGCCGCACAGTATCTTGGCTGGTTAAGGGCGCAGGTTCCCGGCTACAGGGGGGACAGTTTTGAGACGATATCGGCCTACGGCTCCGGCGCAGCACTGCCGCACTACGTTACGCCGCATACCGGCTCCGCACTCCTTGAACCTCACGGACTGTATCTTGTGGATTCCGGCGGGCAGTACCTTTTTGGCACCACTGATATCACGCGTACAGTGCCCCTGGGTCCCTGCACTGCCCTTGAAAGGGAAGATTATACGCTTGTTCTAAAAGGACACATAGACCTTGCAATGGCCGTCTTCCCACGCGGAACGGCAGGCTGCCAGATTGACGCACTTGCACGTGAACCGCTCTGGAAGGCAAAGCGCAACTTCGGCCACGGAACCGGCCACGGCGTGGGCTTCTATCTTAACGTTCACGAAGGCCCGCAGGACATCCGTCAGAACTTCAATTCTCAGCCATTGCTGCCAGGCATGATATGTTCCGATGAGCCCGGCATCTATCGTGAAGGCATGCACGGCATCCGTCACGAAAACCTGATACTGTGCCGCCCTGTGGGTGATAATGAGTTTGGCTCATGGCTTGGCTTTGAAACTCTCACGCTGTGCCACATAGACACATCATGCATTGAAATCGGACTTCTTACGGAAGACGAAAAGCAGTGGCTCAACTCCTACAACCAGCATGTATATGAGTCGCTCCACCATCGTCTCCCTGAAGACGTAGCAGAGTGGCTGAGGCTTAAAACTGCTGCGGTTTAGAACTGCTGCGGTTTAATAATGACGCCAACAACCGCATTTTTGGCGTTTTTTGCGGGTTTTAACGTCAAATGTGACGCCAGTAACCGCAATTTTGCCCATTTTTGCGGGTTTTCACGTTATTTATTGTTAACGAGGCGGGCGGCGGCGGAGAGGGCGTCGTAGAAATCGGAGCCAAAAGCGGCGATCAGGGGCTCGCGGAGGAATTCATAGACGCGGATGCCGTCGCGACGGCCTTTGGCGTAGGCGTCCTTGCAGATGTGCCAGCGGTGGAGGTTGAGGCCAAT
>Ga0310690_10004036_pt1 | contig 21363 bp, 19 predicted proteins | sample AusTroGonzalo_MG_2_FD_207661 | JGI IMG/M metagenome (GOLD analysis project Ga0310690, IMG submission 207661) | Bovine rumen microbial communities from tropical cattle in Woodstock, Queensland, Australia - Gonzalo_04 (v2) (version 2) | ecosystem: Host-associated > Mammals > Digestive system >... | reverse complement strand
CGAATTCCACAACGAGACGAAATTGCCGGTCATCAGGAGCTCCCGGACCGGGTGCACAATACGGCCATCGCGGAAAAGGAATCCCTCCACGCCATACGAGAAGTCTCCCGTGGCGGAATTGGAGTTTCCACCGTTGAAGCCGGTGATAAGGATTCCTTCGCCAAGGGCTGCAATCAGCTCCGGAAGCGTCTTGCAATCCCCCACTGGCATCAATCGAACCCTTGTAGAGTCCTCCACCGTGGGCTCCATACCCATCTTTCCGGCTATATATGTATTAAGGAAGAAGGTCTTCACAACGCCATGGTCGATGACAGGCATCTCGCGGGTAGCCACGCCTTCGCTATCGAAAAGACGCGCTCCCAGCCGCCCGGTCTCCCGGGGAAGGTCGACCAGAGTCATATGCTCCGGAAACACCTTCTGCCCCAGTTTATCGGCCAGGAAAGAATTCTTTTGCTGAACGGCGAAGCCTCCGAGGGCCGATAATACCGGGCTCAGCAGCCTGGAGGCGCATTCGCTGTCCACGACCACATTGTATTTCCCGCCGGGGACGCCAACCGGGTTCATCTGCTCTACGGTGCGCTCCAAAGCCCTGCGGGGGCAGGATTGAGGGTCGATATCGGCAAGCCGCCACGACGCATCCCACCAGTATCCGGAGAAAAGCCTGCCGTCCGGAGCGGCTATCGTATATTCAGTGACGATTTCAAACGAAGTCTCGCTATGCCTTGCAAACAGGCCCTCAGAATCCAGGACCACCATATCGGAAACCGTATCGGAATACTCCGCCTCCTCGCCCAGGATGGTGAAGCCCTTCTCCAGGGCCTCCTTTTCCTTCCACAGCGAAAGCTTCAGCGCCATATCCCTGCGGAAAGCCTCATCCACACCGGAGCAGGCCGGATCATACAGCCCGGGCTCCATGCCCGTGAGAGCATCCTTCACCTTCCTGTCCGCCTCCGGAAGCTTGCGGAACCTATCTTCCTCCAGCATTTTCACCGTGCCGATGGCCTTGAGTATGAACTCCTCCAGTTGCTCCTTATCCAGGCGGTTCGATGAGAACGTCCCATACCGTCCGTCCACAAACAGCGCAATCTGCAGGCTCCTGTCCAGCGAATGCGAAACCTTATCCACCTCCCCGTTCAGTATACCCACCAAATCCGTTAACGCCTTGTTCAGCGTTATGCGCACACCACCGGCACCGCTACGGAGGGCGAATTCCAGGCATTCCTTTGCCAGGGCTATGTCCTTAGGGCTCAAAAGCTTGTCCATATCATTCTCCTCCTACAGTCAAACTTTTCACCAGCACCGTGGGGATGCCGCAGGAGACGGGGACCGACTGCTCTTTGCCGCACACCCAGGTGAGGGGGTCGATGGCGAGGTCGTTGCCCACCGCTACGATATCGCGGAGGGCTTCAGGGCCGTTTCCTATTATATTAATGTCTTTCACGGGCATCGTTAGGTGGCCGTCCTCGATGAGGTAGCCGGCTTTCACGTAGAAGGTGAAGTCGCCCTCCCCTATCTTCACCTGGCCGTTTGCGAATTCGTCCACGAAGATGCCGTGTTTGACTTCGGCAACAAGATCTGCGGGATTCGCCGCGCCGCTTTCCATATAGGTTGCCCTCATCCTGGGGATGGGAGCGTAGCGGAAGGATTCGCGGCGGCCGTTTCCCGTTGGCGCCACGCCGTAATGGGCTGCGCTTATGCGGTCGTGCAAATAGGAGCTCAGCACTCCCCTGTCCACCATCACGGTACGTTGGCCGGGAACGCCCTCATCGTCGAAGTTCAGGGCGCCGCGGTTGCCGGGCAAAGTGCCGTCGTCCACGATGGTTATGTCTTCGGAGCAGATTTTCCGCCCCATCTTATCGGCAAAAATCGATATTCCCTTGCGGTTGAAATCGGCCTCAAATGCGTGCCCCATGGCCTCGTGCAAAAGGATTCCCGATGCGCCTGCAGCCATCACCACGCTCATCCTGCCGCCTTTGGGACGGCCCGCCTGGAAGCGGGCGTCAAGGTTCTTCACTGCGGCATCGGCAATCTCCTTCACCAGATTAGGGCCAAGCATTTCCGCGCCGATGCGCCAACTGCGGGATACGGAATTGTTCTCCACGCGTGAGCCCTGACGGAACACCACCGATACGTTAACATTTCCCATCGGCCTGGTTTCCCATTTGAGTTCGCCAAGGGTGTTGTACATGAGCACATCCGTCTCCTGGAAGCTAAGCACCGCGGTGAGTTTCTCCACACGCGTATCACGGCGGCGGATTTCCGCATCGACATCGCGGAGGAAAGGCAGGAAGGAATCCATGCTGCGGGAGGTCCACTGCTCGCGCACTGGATAGCGGTCGGCGGCGGGATTGGGCACTCCGCGGAATGCGGCGCGGCTGGGCTGGTCAACCACGGTAGCAGCCCCGCCGGCTATTGCCGATGCGGCCCGCGCACAGGCTATCATATCGGCCCTGGAAGTGCTCTCCGAATACGCGTAGCCGGTTTTTTCGCCGTCCAGCACACGGATGCCCACGCCGAAATCCACGTGCGAGCCTCCGGTTGTGACGGCCCCGTCCCGGAGCACAAGATTGCCGTACAAGGTGTTCTCGAAGTACAGGTCCCCGTAATTGCCGCCACGTGAAAGGGCTTCCCTCACCAGCATCGCCAGCAGGGCCTCATCCACGCCGAATATCGACAGGTAATAGTCTTTCTCCTTAATCATTTGGTTTGTCGATTGCCGGTACGCCGTCGTGGCCCACCGGGGCTTTGGCCGCGGCAACGGCTATCTCCCGCAATGTGTCTTCGATACGGCTCGGGCCTTCATCTGAATCATCCACCATCTGGCGGATTGTTTCGTAACGCTCAAGGTCCTTGATTACCAGACCCTTGCGTGTGCCTTCCGCAACCAGTTTGTAGGGAGGGGCGCTGTTATCCGCCAGCATCCATTTGTCGCAGGCGGGCATATAGTCGTGGAACAGATAGCTCAAGCCCACTCGATAGCGCCGCCTTATAGTCTCTTCCGGGATATCGTGCCCGCCGGAAGCAACGCGTTTGGCCACCCTTTCCACAGCCATATCCGGCGAGTTCAGCCAGAAATACAGCACGGTCACGAAATAGCCCTGGCTCTGCGCCTTACGCACCATCTTCAGGAGGGAACGCGTGGCCAGGGTGCTCTCGAGGCAGAAATCCGCCCGCCTGTCGAACAGGTAGTCGATTTTCTTCATCATAAAGCGGCTGGCCGTGATGTAGGCGCTTTCCGGGGCGAAGGGCGACAGGTGCTTGGCGAACTCGTCGGAATTCACGAATTCGCTGCATTCCAACAGCTCCGGGAGGAGACTGTAAGATGCGGTAGTCTTCCCGGAGCCGTTGCAGCCTGATATGATATACAGTCTGGGCAAATTATTCCGCGGTTGCGGCGTTGATGCGCTTCATCATTGCGAACATAATGAGGCCCGCAACAACGCAGAGCGCCATAAGGATTGCCCAGTTGGCCCACAGCGGAACGGCTTTCCACAGGAGGCCGGGAATCGAGCTGAGGTAGTTGCCCACCGCGGTGGAAGCGAACCACAGGCCCATCATGAGACCCTTCAGCTTGGGAGGAGCCACCTTGGAAACGAAGGAGATGCCCATAGGGCTGAGCAGCAGCTCCGCGAAGGTGAGAACAAGATAGGTCGATATCAGATACATGGGCACCACCGGATCCGGGGATACAGTTCCGCCGAGCTGTGCAGGAGACTGCTGGCCCAGCGAGCCGAAGATCATAATCAGATAACCGAGTGCAGCCACGAACATACCCAGGCCGATCTTGACGGGGGCCGACGGCTCCTTGCCCTTCTTGGCAAGCGCGCCGAAGATAGCCATCGAGATTGGCGTGAGGAACACCACATAGAACGGGTTGAACTGCTGGAACAGCTGGGGCTGGATCTCCAGAGGGTTGGGAAGGCCGAGGAAGATGGCCACCGCGCCACCCCACAGCGCCAGAGTCACCACGCCGCAGATAATCTTGGACTTCAAGGATTCGCTCTGGAACACGGCGAACAGCGTATAGATGCTTGCTGCCACGAGTGCCAGGATCCAGATATTGAAGCCGAAGCGGGTCGCGCCCACGGCCTGGCTCTGGGTGTAGTCACGTGCGAACCAGGTGAGGCTCTGTCCGTTCTGATGGAATGCCATCCAGAAGAAGATAACCACGGCAAACACCATGATGAGGGCGGTGACGCGCTCGCGGGTCTGCTTGGGAGTGAGTTCCACAACATTCGCGGCATTTCCGGCCTTTGCAGCCTGCTTGGCGTTCACATCGGCGTGCTTGAACCAGGAGCGGCAGCAGAAATAGATTGCCACGGACACAATCAGGGAGAAGCAGGCCACCGCGAAGCCCATATTATAGGCCGATGACAGATGCTCGATATAGAACTGACTGAACTGCACGGGGTCCATCGCCTGCACGGCGGCGTCCGGCATCATGGCCTGGAGATCCGCCAGCTTGGTGGCGTTCTCCGGGGTGATGGTGCCGCCGATGAGCTGGTGCGCCAGGGCGGGGATATCGGCCTTATAGATAAGTCCGGCTTTGCCCAGGAACTTATTTGTGATTGCAGTTGCCGCCGACGGGGCGAACATTGCGCCGATATTGATTGCCATATAGAACAGCGAGAAGGCGCTGTCCCGCTTTGCCGAATACTTCGGGTCGTCGTACAGATTGCCCACGAGCACCTGCAGATTGCCCTTGAACAGGCCCGTGCCCACTGAGATCAGGGCCAGGGCGCCTATCATCAGGCTTACCCCAAGGGCATTGGCAGCAGTTGGAATCGACAGGGCCACATAGCCCACAAACATTACCGCGATACCGGTGACGACGCATTTGCCGTAACCTATCCTATCGGCCAGCCAGCCGCCCACAACCGGCATAAAATAGACAAGGGCAAGGAAAATTGAAAAAACCTGGCTCGAAAGTGCCTGCTCCCAGCCGAATTTTGCCTGGAGGAACAGCATGAAGATGGCCAGCATCGTGTAGTAGCCGAATCGCTCGCCCGTATTGGCAAGGGCAAGGGCGAAAAGGCCTTTTGGTTGTCCTTTGAACATATCTGATTTTAATTAAAGTGTTATCGTTCCAATCGTACAAATATAGGAAAGATTTTGTATATTTGTGCTCTGTATGGAAAGAAAACGCGTCATATACCACAACGGTGCGGGTGCGATTGCCTGGCTGCTGCGCAGCGTCCTCCACTATCGCTCACAAGAGGTGATGATAAATCTTTCCCGCAGTTTCCCGGATAAAAAGTATAAGGAACTCAAGGACATACACAAACAGTTCTACCGCCATCTGGGAGAAATAATCTCCGAAGCACTCTGGTTTGGTAAATGCCGCGGAAAACGCGGCTGCAAACGCCTCCACCGCAGCCACATCTGCGAAATCACAAATCCGGAAGTACTCAACCGCCTGTTTGAAAACAGCCCCCAGGTGATGGCACTTGAAAGCCACACCGGCAACTGGGAATTGGTGGGCGGTTTCTTCAACTACAATTACACGGACACTCCCCTTTCGATGGGGCCGGAGCATATCGCCGTAACATACAACCGCCTGCACAGCGCCAGGTGGGACCGTTTCATGGCTAAGAACCGCTGCGCCCCCCTCAAGGGCACGGACTTCGACGGCTACTGCGAATCCAGGGAGATTCTCCGTTACGCCGTGAGCCACCGCAGGGACAAACGCGTTTACGTATTCATCACGGACCAGTTCCCCTACAAGTTCGCCACCAAACACCACCTGGGCCGCTTTATGAACCAGGACACGGAAACCATGAACGGAGCCGCGGTGCTGGCCTGCAAGATGAATATGTCCGTGGTGTACCTGCGTTTCGCCTGCAGGGAAGGCGGCGGATATTCCCTCACCCTCATCCCTATAACGGAAAACGCCGGTGAAAGCACGCCGGAAGCCATAATGGAACAATACTACAAGCTGCTGGAGGAAGATATCAACGCACAGCCGTGGAACTACCTCTGGAGCCACAAAAGATGGAAATGATATGAAATCACTCAGAGCACTCATCATCGCCCTGCTGGTACCCGTGGCCGCCTGGTCGCAGGTAACGTACTCACTGCCTTCAACCGTGGTCACCGTTGAGGTTACCACCGTCAAGGAAAGCTACGTCGCAGGACCATATGCCCGTTTCGCCCAGCCCTTCCTGGGAATAGACGTGCCAATGACGGACTATTGCATAACCACCATAACGGAAGTCAAGGCGGGAACCTCGCTGGTTGCCGATCTGAGTTCAACCTACACGCTATCCAAATGGAACAAGAACGACAAGTTCCTGGCACTCACTTCCCAGGGCCTTGTAGCATTCCAGGAAAAGGATGACGCCCGGAAGAACACCTGGTTCGTTGTTCCCGCCACGGGACAGGAGGGCGCGGTCCTTTACAATGCCAAAGCATCCGAATCCGAAATCATGGCGGCTCCAATTCCCTGGGAAGTGGACCCGGCCAAATCCGTGGAGGAACTGGCCAAGGACGCAGCTGAGATTATCCTGGCGGCCAGGCGCGAGCGTTACAACATTTCTATCGGCAACACCGACGCCACTTTCAGCGGAGAAGCCCTGGGACACGCCCTTGACGAGCTCAAGAGACTGGAAGACGAGTATCTTCCCCTGTTCGTAGGAACGAAAACCGTTGAAGAGCAGCACGGCGTCTACACCATATGCCCCTCACAGGCCAGAATGGAACACCACTATCCGGTATTCGCCATCTCCGACACTGAGGGCCTGGTCTCCCCCGGCAATGACGACGACGAAGTCTATTACCTGGACATATACGTTTCCCCGTCGGCATTCCCTGGAATCATTCCTGCCGCCCCGGAAAACAACAAGCCAGTGATCCATTACAGGATTCCGGTACTGTGTGCAGTCAAACTCGCAAGCGAGCACCAGGTACTGTTCAACACCCAGTACCCCGTTTATCAGCTTGGCCGCGAGGAAACCCTTCCCGTAAAATAATTCAAACAGCATAATTATGTCACAAAGCATCAAAGACCTCGAGCCCAAGGTTGTATGGAACAACTTCTATGGACTCACACAGATTCCCCGCCCCTCAAAGCACGAAGGAAAAGTAATCGAATACCTCTACAACTGGGGTGTGTCACACGGCTTCGAAACCATCAAGGACGAAACCGGCAACATCATCATCCGCGTGCCCGCAACTCCCGGCTTTGAAAACCGCCGCGGCGTCATCCTGCAGGGCCATATGGATATGGTTCCCCAGAAGACGTCGGATTCGGACCACAACTTCCTCACGGACCCCATCAAGGCCTATGTCGACGGAGAATGGGTAACGGCCGACCGTACCACTCTGGGTGCCGATAACGGCATCGGCGTATCCCTCGGCCTCGCCGCCCTGGAAGATCCGTCCGTGAAGCACGGTCCCATCGAGGTGCTCGTAACCTATGACGAGGAAACCGGAATGACCGGCGCCAACTGCCTCAAGCCCGGCGTGCTGAAAGGCGACATCCTCATCAACCTGGATTCGGAGGAAGAGGGCGAACTCTGCGTCGGCTGCGCCGGCGGTCTGGACGCATCGGCAGAATTCAAATATCTCAAGTACAACACCAAGCCCGGACACGACGGCCTCCGCATCACCGTGAAGGGCCTTCAGGGCGGCCACTCCGGAATGGACATCTCCCTGTACAGGGCCAATGCCAACAAGGTGATGGCACGCATCCTCCTCCCTCTGGTGGAGATCTTCGGCGTAAAGGTGGTGTCGTTCAACGGCGGTTCCCTCCGCAATGCCATCCCGTTCGAGGCCGTGGCAGAGGTGGCCATCCCTCACGAGAACACCGAATCGGTTAAGAAACTCATCGGCAATATCTTCGACGAAGTAAAGGCCGAATTCAAGGAAAGCGATCCTTCAGCTGCATTATATGTCGATGACGTCCCCGCAGCCCCCAAGCACATCCAGACTTCCGTGATGCTGCGCGCCATCAAGGCCATCATCGCCTGCCCTTCGAACGTGATCCGTATGAGCCGCACCATGGAAGGCCTCACGGAGACCTCCATCAACCTGGCCATCGTGCGCACCGAGCGCGGTCGCATCACCGTGCACTCGCTTATGCGCAGCGCCGTGGACAGCGCAAAGGCCGACCTTGCCGTGCGCGTCCGCTGCATCTTCGACCTCGCAGGGGCCGATGAAATCGAGTTCAAGGGCGGCTATTCCGGCTGGACACCCAAGCTGGACACCCCGATGAACAAAGTGATGATGGAGCAGTACCAGAAAGTCTACGGCAAGCCGATGAAGATCATGGCAACCCACGGCGGACTGGAATGCGCCCTGCTCGGCGCCAAGTATCCCAACTGGGAAATGGTGTCTGTAGGACCCACCATCAAATATCCCCACAGCCCGGACGAGAGGGTGAACATCGCCTCCGTCGCCCGCACCTGGGAATACCTGAAGGCAGTACTCGAAAATATCCCTAAAAAATAACTTAATCAAACTATGGTATCTTACAAAGAAATCGGCCTTGTGAACACCCGTGAGATGTTTGCAAAGGCAGTAGCAGGCGGATACGCCATCCCCGCATTCAATTTCAACAACATGGAGCAGCTCCAGGCCATCATCCAGGCCGCAGCGGAAACCAAATCCCCGGTTATCCTCCAGGTGTCCAAGGGCGCACGCAACTACGCCAACCAGACTCTCCTCCGCTACATGGCAGAGGGTGCTGTTGAATATGCAAAGGAACTCGGCTGGGAGCATCCCCAGATTGTCCTTCACCTGGACCACGGCGACAGCTTCGAAACCTGCAAATCCTGCGTTGACATGGGCTTCAGCTCAGTGATGATCGACGCATCCGCCCTTCCTTACGAGGAAAACATCGCCCTCACCAAGAAGGTCGTGGACTATGCACATCAGTTCGACGTAACCGTCGAGGCCGAACTCGGCGTTCTGGCAGGTGTTGAGGATGAGGTTTCCGCAGCGGAATCCCACTACACCAAGCCGGAAGAGGTCATCGACTTCGCAACCCGTACCGGCTGCGATTCCCTGGCTATCTCCATCGGCACCAGCCACGGCGCATACAAGTTCACCCGCGAACAGTGCACCGTCGACCCCAAGACCGGCCGTCTGGTTCCCCCGCCGCTTGCATTCGACGTCCTTCACGAGATCGAGAAGAAGCTCCCCGGCTTCCCCATCGTCCTCCACGGCTCCAGCTCCGTTCCCCAGGAGTATGTGGATGAGATCAATGCCCTGGGCGGCAAGCTCCCCGATGCAGTGGGTATCCCCGAGGAGCAGCTCCGCGAGGCCTCCAAGAGCGCAGTGTGCAAGATCAACATCGACTCCGACAGCCGTCTTGCAATGACCGCCGCCATCCGCCGCGTCTTCCACGACAAGCCCGGTGAGTTCGATCCCCGCAAGTACCTCGGCCCCGCCCGTGACGAGATGAAGAAGCTCTACAAGCACAAGATCATCAACGTGCTCGGCAGCGACGGCAAGGCTGAATAATCATTGTGGCGGCCAAGTCATTGGTCGCCAATGCTTTACGTAAAGTTCCCCTGGTAAAAACTCACCAGGGGAACTTCTTTTAATCCTTTGATATTCAGGCCGATGGCCGCCACGCGTGAGCATTACTGCTCGTCGGGACCCTGGTCGGGGTTGGGACCGCCGCCGGGCTGGCCGCCGAACGGGCCGCCGGGGTTACCGCCGCCGAAAGGACCGCCGCCCTGGCCAAAAGGACCCTGAGGACCGCCCTGAGGGCCGCCCTGCTGGGCACCGGCGCTGGCCTGGTACATCTTCTCGAAGGCCTTGTTCAGAGCCTCGGAGTAGCGGTCGATATCGGCCAGGTTCTGGGCCTTGACGGCCTCCTTGAGCAGATTGACATTGCTCTCGACCTCGCCCTTGATGTCGGCAGGAACCTTGTCGCCGTTCTCGCGGAGGAACTTCTCCGCCTGGAAGGCGAGACCGTCGGCATTGTTGATCTTCTCGATGCGCTCCTTCTCAGCCTTGTCGGCCGCTTCGTTGGCCTTGGCTTCGTCACGCATCCTCTGGATTTCGGCATCAGACAGGCCGCTGGAGGCCTCGATGCGGATGTTCTGCTGCTTGCCAGTGGCCTTGTCCGTTGCGGAAACGTTCAGAATACCGTTGGCGTCGATGTCGAAGGTAACCTCGATCTGAGGTATTCCGCGCGGTGCGGGTGCAATGCCATCCAGGTGGAAGATGCCGATCTGCTTGTTGTCTTTCGCCATCGGCCTTTCACCCTGAAGGACACGGATTTCCACTGAAGGCTGGTTGTCGGCCGCGGTGGAGAAGATCTGGCTCTTCTTGGCGGGGATGGTGGTGTTGGACTCGATGAGCTTGGTCATCACGCCGCCCAGGGTCTCGATACCCAGGCTAAGCGGAGTGACATCCAGAAGGAGAACGTCCTTCACGTCGCCGGCCAGGACGCCGCCCTGGATGGATGCGCCGATAGCAACAACCTCGTCCGGGTTCACGCTCTTGTTGGGCTCCTTGCCGAAGAAGTTCTTCACGAGTTCCTGAACGTAAGGGATACGGGTGGAACCGCCCACGAGCAGGACCTCGTCGATGTCCGACGGATTCAGGTGTGCATCGGCCAGAGCCTGACGGCAAGGGGCGATGCTGCGCTGGAACAGAGCGTCCGACAGCTGCTCGAACTTCGCACGGGTGAGGGTCTTCACAAGGTGCTTGGGAATGCCGTCGACAGGCATAATATAAGGAAGGTTGATTTCGGTCGATGTCTGGTTGGAGAGCTCGATCTTAGCCTTTTCGGCGGCTTCCTTAAGCCTCTGGAGGGCCATAGGGTCTTTCTTAAGGTCGATGCCGTTATTCTCAGCGGCAAACTCCTGGGCCAGCCAGTCGATAATCACCTGGTCGAAGTCGTCACCGCCAAGGTGGGTGTCGCCGTTGGTGGAGAGCACCTCGAACACGCCGTCGCCAAGCTGGAGGATGGAGATATCGAAGGTACCGCCGCCGAGGTCATAGACCGCGACTTTCATGTCCTTGTCCTTCTTGTCAAGGCCATAGGCAAGAGCCGCAGCTGTGGGCTCGTTGATGATACGCTTCACATCCAGACCCGCGATGCGGCCGGCCTCCTTTGTTGCCTGCCTCTGGGAGTCCGAGAAGTATGCGGGAACGGTGATGACCGCCTCCGTAACCTCCTGACGGAGATAATCCTCGGCAGTTTTCTTCATCTTCTGGAGAATCATTGCCGATATCTCCTGCGGAGTGTAAAGTTTTCCGTTGATGCTCACGCGGGGAGTATTGTTGTCGCCGCGGGTTACATCGTAAGGCATACGTGCAACCTCTGCACTCACCTGGTCATAAGTCTCGCCCATGAAACGCTTGATGGAGAACACCGTGTTCTTGGGGTTGGTAATGGCCTGACGCTTTGCAGGATTGCCGATCTTACGCTCGCCGCCGTCCGTGAACGCTACCACGGAAGGGGTTGTGCGCTGTCCCTCATTGTTGATGATGACGGTAGGCTGGTTGCCTTCCATCACGGCCACGCAAGAGTTCGTGGTTCCAAGGTCAATTCCGATAATCTTTCCCATAATATCTAATGTTTTTTGTTTACTTTTCACTGCCACCCACCTCGGGCAGCCACCAGGATTTATCGAACTTCGTGCCACCTGCTTTTCCCTGCCAATTTGGCAGAAAAACTTGTCATTTCGAGCGAAGTCGAGACCCGAGCTTGCGAGAGATAGCTTTATAGCTAAAATCTCTGTGATTTTTTGTATCTTTGTTGAGTTATGACACAACAGGACGAAAAATGGATGCGTGAGGCCCTCAGGGAGGCACTTGCGGCAAAGGCGGAGGGGGAAATCCCCATCGGCGCAGTAGTGGTTTGGGGGGATCGTGTGATAGGCCGCGGCCACAATATGACGGAGCGCCTTCACGACGCCACAGCGCACGCTGAGATGATAGCCGTAACGGCCGCAACGCAGACAATGGGCGGAAAGTATCTGGCCGATTGCACGCTTTACGTAACGGTGGAGCCCTGCCCTATGTGCGCAGGAGCACTTAATTGGTCGCAGGTTGGCCGCATCGTGTACGGAGCACCGGATCCACGTAGAGGCTACACTCTTTTCCAGCCATCTCTCCTTCATCCCAAAACCTCAGTGGAAAGCGGTGTCCTGGCCGATGACTGCTCGTCCCTGATGCTAGAATTCTTTAAAAACAAACGATAAATGAAAGGCGTAAAGATTTTTCTTGCCGACGGCTTCGAAGATATGGAAGCCATTTCCACGCGTGACATCCTCGTGCGCGGCGGTGTAGATGTGGAAACAGTATCCCTCAGGGAAGAGGACCCGTTCGTGGTAAGCTCCCACGGCCTCACGGTTGTGGCCGATCTGGACCGCAGCTGCTTCGCCGATGCCGGCGGGGCATCGCGCAACGATGTGATGATCTTCCCCGGCGGAATGCCCGGCTCCAAGACCCTGTCAGAGGATAAGGAACTTATGGCGCTGATGGTGGAGCACTACAAGGCAGGCGGCACTGTAGCAGCAATCTGCGCTGCCCCGGGCCTCGTTGCATCGCAGCTCCCCGGCCTTGGCGGCAAGATGTTCACCTGCTTCGAGGGTTTCCAGGGCAGTATGGAGGCTCAGGGCGCCGTCTACTGCCCCGTGAAGGGCACCGTCACCGACGGCCGCCTCATCACCGGCAGGGGCGCAGGCTACGCCGTGGAGTTCGGCCTGGCCATCCTCGAATACCTCAAAGGGCCCGATGTGGCAGCGATGGTAAAGGCCGGCGTAATGGTATTATAAAAAAAGTGAGTATCTTTGCAGGATACTTATGATGCAGGCCGACGACTTTTCCCGCCTGGAACTGGACCTTGAAGGTTGCGTGGGAAACTACCGTTATTTCCGATCCCTACTGGAACCGGACACGCGTCTGCTTGTACTCGTGAAGGCCAACGCCTATGGCCACGGCGCCGTGGAATTCGCCGCAATGATGCAGCGCGCGGGTGCCGATTATCTTGCAGTGGCATACCCCGTAGAGGGGCTTGAATTAAGGCGCAACGGTATCTCGCTGCCCGTTATGGTACTCACTGCGGGCACGGACTTTTTCCCGGAAATCATCGAAACCCGCCTGGAGCCCAGCATTCCCAACCTGTACACCCTGGAAGCCTTCTGCAAACATCTGCGTTCAGCAGGTTTGAAGGACTATCCGGTTCACATCAAGCTGGACACCGGAATGCACCGCCTGGGCTTCGTCACCAGCGAAATCCCTCAGCTCACGGCTTTCCTGTCGGAGCATCCGGAAGTGAAGGTGAAATCCGTTTTTTCACATTTATGCGTTGCGGAAGACCCGGAGCAGGATGCCTTCACCCTTGGCCAGATCGACCTTTTCCAGCGCAATTACGAAACCATCGCCACGGCGGTGGGCTATCGGCCTTTAAGGCATATCCTCAACTCCGCCGGAATCGAGCGATTCCCTCAGTATCAGTTCGATATGGTCCGCCTCGGCATCGGCATATATGGCGTCAGCGCCCTTCCCGGCGTCAAGCTCCATCCTGCCGCATCGCTCAAATGCAAGATCCTGCAGATCAAAACCCTGCACGAAGGCGACACAGTGGGTTATGGCCGATGGGGCAAGGCCAAGGAAGGCACCGTCATCGCCACCATCCCCGTTGGCTATGCCGACGGCATCGACCGTCACCTCGGTCGCGGCGCCGCCTCCTTCTCCCTCAACGGCCACCGCGTCCCCACCATCGGCAATATCTGCATGGACATGTGCATGCTGGATGTCACCGGCGTCCCCGCCTCCGTTGGCGACACCGTCACCATCTTCGGCGAAGACCCCACCGTCACCGAACTGGCCAACATCCTCGGCACCATCCCCTACGAAATCCTCAGCTCTGTCCCCCGCCGCATCGAACGCATCATCGTGCGGTAGAGCGCGTGGCGCCTAAGTGCCTGAGCCACAGCGACATAAATAAAGCTCCCCTGGTGAAAACGCACCAGGGGAACGCTATATAAAACGCTGGCTATCAGCAAATTAGCCGCCACGCATCAATTACGCCTTGTACGCAGCAGCCTGCTCCGCTATCAAGGCGGCGTCGTCGAAGTAGTTGATCTTCATCGCGTCCTTCATTTCGTGGAGGGTGGCGGCGGCAACTTCGCGGGCGGCCATAGAGCCCTTGCGGAGAATTTCGTATACGCCGGGGATGTCCTGCTCGTAGAAGTGACGGCGCTCGCGGATTGGCTGGAGGCGGTCGTGAAGCACATTAATCAAAAACTTCTTGCACTTCATGTCGCCCAGGCCGCCGCGGCGGTAGTGCTCCTTAAGTTCATCCAGCGAAGCATACTCAGGCCAGAACTTCTCGAAATCGTCCGGCTCCACAAACGCGTCCAGATACGTGAACACGGCGTTGCCTTCAACCTTGCCGGGATCCTCGACGCGGAGATGTCCGGGATCAGTGAACATCGACTTCACTTTCGCCTCCATCTCCTTGGGATCGTCCGACAGATAGATGCAGTTACCAAGGCTCTTGGACATCTTGGCCTTGCCGTCGGTTCCGGGCAGCCTGCGGCACACCATATTCGCAGGGAGGTAAATCTCCGGCTCCACAAGCACGGGTGCATATGTGCTGTTGAAACTGCGCACGATTTCCCTGCATTGCTCAAGCATAGGTTCCTGGTCGGCACCCACGGGCACCGTGGTGGACTTGAAAGCGCAGATGTCGGCTGCCTGTGAGATGGGATACGTAAAAAATCCCACGGGAAGGCCGCGGCGGTTGTCGTCCTCCGCTCCGTCGTGGAAGCCGCGCTGGGCCATCTCCGACTTGACGGTAGGGTTGCGCTGAAGCCTCTGCACGGTTACCAGATTGGAGAAGAACTGCGTCATCTCGTGCAGTTCAGGGATCATGCTCTGGATGAAGATCGTAACCTTGGAAGGGTCCAGGCCGCAGGACAGATAGTCCAGGGCCACTTCTATGATATTCTGGCGCACCTTCTCAGGGTTATCCGCGTTGTCCGTGAGTGCCTGGACATCGGCAATGAACACGAACATCCTGTCATATTCCCATGTGTTCTGAATAATGACACGGTTGCGGAGGGAGCCCACATAATGGCCCAGATGAAGTTTGCCGGTAGGACGGTCGCCGGTAAGGATTATTCTACCCATATATATACAAAAAAAGTTGAGATGCAGCGATTCGAACGCTGACTAAGGGAACCAAAATCCCTTGTGCTGCCATTACACCACATCTCAAGACGAGGGCGCAAATTTACCTCAAATAATTCAAATATACAAACTGCGCATTATGCGCACGAGCTGGTCGGAACAGGAAGTACCACGCTCCTTGCAGTTTATCCCCGTGAGCCGCTCAAAGGCGAAGTCCACGCTCTGGCCTTCCAGCAGCGCCCCAAGCGCCTGAAGGTTCCCGTGGCATCCCCCCATATACCGGAGATTGTGAATCTTACCGTCGATGATGTCGAAGTCGATCTGACGGGAGCATACCAGGGCCGATGGCTGCGCGCTGACGTGGCGGCCGCCGCCCTCCAAGGGCACATCGGCAATAATCTTGAAATCGTCGCCCAGCATAGCCTAGAAAAGCGTGGGATGGTTAAGGTCCAGTTCCTCCATCATCATCTCCATGATCATTCCCCTCATGATGGCCGATTTGCCACGGCTGGTGTTGAACCGTTCGCAATAAGACTCGATCACCGACTTTTCGTTGTCGTTCAGATAGAGGACATAGCGGTGACGCCGCAGCATGGCCCTTCTCTGTTTCTCCAGAAAATCCGGGTCTACGCCGCTTACGGGCAGTTTTTGCTTCTTTCTTGCCATATTATAACTGTATGTACTTTTGCTCAACCACCCCGCCTTTGCCCAACTTGAGCACAAGCGGCATTGCCGACAGGTCGAAAGTCTCCAGCAACCTGGCGCCTAGATCCGGATCCGACTCCATAATGGCGTCGGTATTCACCAGAAGCACCTTTGCCTTCCGCTCCCTGGCAATCAGAGAATCCACTGCGTCCAGCGTTTCCTGGCAGGACGAACAGCCCTCGCTGTAGAACACCACATAAGCGCGACCGATCTTTACCAGACGGAACTCCCCTTCCTTCGCACCTTTGCGGAACAGGCACGGCCTGCGGCGCAGAACACCGGGAACCGTAAGGTCTGAAGGTACGGAAGACCCTACAGGAGTGCGTGAAAGCAGATCCTTCATCATCACGGCCAAAGACAGGACATTCACCGTATCCTCCTTCTCCGTCCAAATACCGGTAGTTCCAAGGATATACTTGTCGATGAACGGCAGCGCGCCGGCCTTTAGGGCCTCATCGGACCTGGAATAGAGGAAGTAGAGAAGGTCTCCCTCCATCTGCTTGTACTGCTCCAGATCGCCCTCTCCAAGAGTCTGCTCAGCGATATATGAAGCCACTTCCTCAACGGTATCGGCCGACAATTCCTTACCATACTGCGCAAACAATTCCGTGAAGAAATCCATCTGGAACTGGGCGCCGTAGGCATAATCGTCCCCACCCGTCTCAAAGGCAAGCAGGGTTTGCAGCGCGGGAGTATCCAGCTTGCGCCCCAGAATCTTTCCGGACGGGGCCACCAGCACCATCTGGGGAGTGGACAGCACGCCGTACTGAATCTGGAAGTCGGAATCCATCTCCGGGTCCCACAGATGCACGGCCCCGTCGACATTCAGTTCATTCTCCCTGTAGCGCTTCCAGGCGGCCGCGTCGGAGCCCACGTAAACCGCGCAAAACTCCAGCGGGAAAGTATTTGTCGATAAAAAACTCTTAAGATGGGCCGATTCCATCCTGCACGAAGCGCAGGAGGTATCGTAGAAATACAGCACGGAGTATTTTCCCTTCTCCGGCACGGAAACCATGGCCCCGCGCGCGTCCTGGAGCGTAATCACCGGAGCCTGAAGACCCACCTGCGAATTCTCGTTGAACTGCACGTAGATCTTGGCATTCATAAGGTCGATGTCGCTGGCCATCGGAATCTTTCCGCTGAGGAACCACTCCTTAGCCGTATGAACCGCCACAGCCTCCTCTCCCATAATCTTGGAATTGAGGTAATGGTCGTACACATACAGCGCAACCCACTGCTTGACGGCAGGGTCCGTGCACGAGGAAATGATGAAGTCCACCTCAGAATTCTGCACATCGGCACTCTCCCCCTGGAGGGCGGAGAAATACTCGTCCAGCTTGGCGCCAAGGGCGGCAAAGCGGGACGTATCGGCCTGTTGCGCCAATGCCGAAAAAGCCAAAAACAGCGCTGCCGCAATGCTCAGGATCCTTCTCATAACTGTACTCCTTCCGGGATAAAGGCCGAATAGTCGCCCCCGTGGCGGAGGATATCCCTTACGGCCGATGACGAAATATGCGCAAACTCCTGCGCGGTTGGGATGATAATGGTCTCGATGTCAGGAGCCAGTCGACGGTTTGCGTCGGCAATGGAGCGCTCCGTCTCAAAGTCGATCATATTCCGCACTCCCCTCACGATGTGACGGATTCCCAGCTCCCGGCAAAGGTCGATGGTGAGTTTGTCGTACTCCACTATCGACACGCCATCCAGGCCGGAAGTGGCCTGACGGATGATGTCCAGCCTCTTCTCCATCGAAAAGAAACCGCGTTTGTCCTGGTTGATACCGGCGGCCACCACAACCTCGTCGAACATTGTGAGTGCCCTCTTCAGGATATTCAGATGCCCGGCGGTGAAAGGGTCGAACGAGCCGGGGAACAAAGCTTTTGTCTTCATAATTGCCAGTCGATGGGAGCGAGCCCCTCGCTCCTTAGAATCTCGTTTGTCTTGGAAAAATGCCTGCAGCCGAAAAACGCCCCACGGGCCAGCGGCGACGGGTGCGCGGCCATCAGGACCGTATGCTTGTCATGGTCGATGAGTTCTGCTTTTGTCTGGGCATATCTGCCCCAGAGCAGGAAAACCACGCCGGAACATTTCTCGGAAACCGTGCGGATGACAGCATCCGTGAACTCCTGCCAGCCGATGCGGCTGTGGGAAGTAGGAGCCCCAGCCTGCACCGTGAGCACTGTGTTCAGCAGCAGCACGCCCTGCCTGGCCCATTTCTCCAGGTCCGGGCTGCCGCTCATACGAATGCCCAGGTCGGTTTCAATCTCCTTGAAGATATTCACCAGGGAAGGCGGAGCGGGCACGCCGTCCGGCACGGAGAAACAAAGGCCCATAGCCTGACCGGGGCCGTGATACGGGTCCTGCCCCAGTATGACCACCTTCACCTCCGGCAGCGGAGTGAGGTCAAAGGCCTTGAAGATGGCCCCGCCCGGAGGATAAATCACCTTTCCGGCGGCCTTCTCCTGATGAAGAAAGCGCACCAACTGCGCGAAATACGGTTTTTCGAATTCGCCAGACAGTGCGTCTTTCCAAGATTTTTCGATTTTTACGTCCATTGTGGTGTCCTAAAATACGGCTTCGACAACGTCGCCGATATTTTTAACATACACAAAGGTAAGACCTTTTACGTAAATTTCCTTAATATCTTCGATATCTTTTTTATTATCCTCCGACAAAACGATGGTGTGAACCCCCGCCCTCTTGGCCGCAAGAATCTTCTCCTTGATGCCTCCAACCGGCAATACACGGCCCCTGAGCGTCATTTCGCCCGTCATCGCATAGCCTTTCTTGAGGCCTTTTCCCTTAAGGGCCGATACCATCGAACAAACCATCGTAATACCTGCCGACGGCCCGTCCTTGGGCACCGCGCCTTCCGGAACATGCACGTGGATGTCCTTCGCCATGAATTGCTCGGTTGTCATTCCCGCCATTTCCGGATGGGCCTTGATGTACTGCCAGGCAATCTGGGCGCTCTCCTTCATCACGTCGCCAAGGTTACCAGTCATCGACAGGTTGCCCTTGCCGCTCGACACGGAGCTCTCCACAAACAGGATCTCGCCTCCCATCTCGGTCCAGGCCAGGCCGGTGACCACGCCGGGGCCCTCGTTGCCCTTCACCTTGTCGTGGAACGACACGGGCAGGCCCAGATACTCCTTCAGATGCTCCTTCTTCACGGTCTTGGGATACTCCTCCTCGAGGGCTATCTTCTTGGCGGTGACACGTGCAATCTTGGCAATCTGCTTCTCCAGGCCGCGAACGCCCGATTCGTGGGTATAGCTCTCCACAATCTCAGAAAGCGCAGGCTTGTCAATCGACAGCTGTCCATCCTTCAGGCCGTGCTCCTTAAGCTGCTTGGGGATGAGGAAATTCTTTGCGATTTCGAGCTTCTCCTCCGCCAGATAGCCAGTTACGTTTATCATTTCCATCCTGTCCTTCAGGGCCGGCTGAATGGTGGAAATACCATTTGCGGTAGTGATGAACAGCACATTGGAAAGGTCATAGTCGATGTCCAGATAGTTGTCGTGGAAAGTGGAGTTCTGCTCCGGATCCAGGGCTTCCAGCAGCGCGCTGGAAGGGTCGCCCTTGAAATCGGCCCCCAGTTTGTCCACCTCGTCCAGCACTATGACGGGGTTCGATGTCCCCGCCCTCTGGATGCCGCTCAGGATCCTGCCCGGCAGTGCACCGATATAGGTTTTCCTGTGGCCGCGGATCTCCGCCTCGTCGTGGACGCCGCCCAGCGAAATCCTCACGTACTTGCGACCGAGAGCCCTCGCGACGGACTTTCCGAGCGACGTCTTGCCCACTCCGGGAGGGCCCCAGAGGCACAGGATGGGCGATTTCATATTGCCCTTGAGCTTCAAAACCGCCAGATACTCGATTATCCTGTCCTTCACCTGGTCCAGGCCGAAGTGGTCCTCGTCCAGCACCTTTCGGGCGTTTTTGAGGTCCAGGTTGTCGTCCGACATCTCGCCCCAGGGCAGGTCCAGGATGAACTGTACGTAATTATACTGGATGCTGTAGTCCGGGGAAGACGGATTGTACTTCTCCAAGCGGGCCATCTCCTTGTCGAAGATTTCCCTTACCTGCTTCGACCACTTCTTTGAATCGGCCCTCTGGCGCAACTTTGCGAATTCCTCCCCTTCGTCCATTCCAAGCTCCTCCTGGATAGTGCGGAGCTGGTTGTTAAGGTAGTATTCCCTCTGCTGCTGGTCGATGTCGGATTTAACCTTCTGGTTGATCTCCTGCTTGATCTGGAGCAGGCGAAGCTGGGTGTCCAGCAGCTTGAGCAGCGCCAGGCCCCTCTCCGAAAGCTTGTCCCACTGAAGCAGAGCCGCCCTGTCCTGGAAATTCTCCACCTCTATTGTAGTGGCGATGAAATTCACCAGGAAACGGAAACTGTCGATGGACATAAGCGCCCCCACAGCCTCCTTGGGCACGAAGGAAGACGACTTTACAATCTGTGCGGCCTTCTCCTTGAGCGACTCCATAAGCACCTTCTTCTCGTCCTGGGGCATCTCGTCCTTGATATCTTCACGATAATGCACACGGGCTACGATATAAGGTTCGTAGGAAATGATTCCGTCCAGTTCCAGGCGCTTCACGCCCTGGAGTATGGCAGTGAGCGATCCGTCCGGCATCTCCAGGGTCTTGACCACCTTGCACACTGTACCGAACTTGTAGAGATCCTGCTCTGCAGGCTCCTCCACATTCACATCCGTCTGCGGCACGGCGCCAAGGAGGCCGTCCTTGGCCTCTACGTCACGCACCAGCCTCACCGACTTGGGCCTGCCAATCGTCACCGGAAACACAGTCCCCGGGAAAACAACCGCATTGCGCAACGCCAGGATAGGGATTGCGTCCGGCAAAGTGGACTCGTCCACGTTAATCAGCCCTTCCCCCATCACGGGCATGATATTCACCTCCATCGAGGTTGGGGAAAACATATCATTTGTCTTCATAAATCGTTATCTGAGCGGGCACGGATATACCTTACTGCCAAAATGGCAGAAAATACCCCTGTCTAATCCGAGGGCATTATATGGTCAATCATTATGCCAAAGGCACAAATATCCCAAAAAGGGCTCCCAATGTTTTGGAAATCAAAAAAAAAAGTCTAAATTTGCACTCCGATTTGCAAGAATACACACTAACCTACATAATAATAATTTTTTTGAGTTATGACAAAAGCAGACATTGTCAGTGAAGTTGCAAAAGCGACAGGCATTGAGAAAGTACAGGTACTGAACGTTATTGAAGAATTCACAAAGGTCGTCAAGGGTTCCATCATCGCCGGTGAGCCCGTTTATCTCCGTGGTTTCGGCAGTTTCATCATCAAACGCCGCGCAGAGAAGGCCGCACGTAATATTACAAAACACACCACCATCACCATTCCGGCACACAACATCCCGGCTTTCAAGCCCGCAAAAGTGTTTGTGAACGCGGTGAAGGAGAAATAAATCACCAAACAACTATTAATTATGCCTAGCGGTAAAAAGAGAAAGAGACATAAAATGGCTACGCACAAGCGTAAAAAGCGCTTGCGCAAAAACAGACATAAGA
>Ga0310690_10004035_pt1 | contig 21366 bp, 41 predicted proteins | sample AusTroGonzalo_MG_2_FD_207661 | JGI IMG/M metagenome (GOLD analysis project Ga0310690, IMG submission 207661) | Bovine rumen microbial communities from tropical cattle in Woodstock, Queensland, Australia - Gonzalo_04 (v2) (version 2) | ecosystem: Host-associated > Mammals > Digestive system >... | reverse complement strand
GAACAACTTAATAGACTTATACAAGAAAAGCCAAAACTTGCTAATATCATAGATAGACTTCGCGCAAATTATGCTAAGTTTAAAGCAGATTTTCCAACTTATTTACAGAACCAATTCGATTCGTATATATCTTCTATAAAGACGTTAGATGATTTTATAGAGATTGTAGGAAAAGAAACACTTGAGCAGAATCTGGACGACGATATAAAAAATAGACGTTCTAAGAAAACTCCAAAGTATAAGGTGCAAGCGAAACGTTTGTTTGAGGCTAAAACTGAAGAGGATAAAAAGAAGCGTGACGAGTTACTTAGACCGAAGTTCGATTCTGAGAACGAAGAAAGTTTTATAGAACGTCTTACAAAGAGTAAGTCTGCTTTTATAAATAATAAAGTAGTACGAGATCTTGTAAAACATAGAGCACTTCCATTTGAAGAAGGTATCACAGCGTATCTTAGCAGAATATACGACACTGATGAAGAAGAAACTCAAACTCTCATAAAAGAGGCAGCTACAAATAAAGATCAAATGAAAGACGAAATGTCCTTCGTGATAGATCAAATACGCATGCTGCATAATCTCAAAAAGAGAAAAGCTCTTGAAAGAAATCTTGCGTGGGCTGGAGATCAGGCTCAAATATTGTCTGAGATTCGTAGAATAACAGGTCTTGATGTAGATCCGTCTAAAATACAAGGATGGGTAGATAACTACAAAGACAAGTTACAAAAACTTAAGGAGAACGAAGCTGATTTCGTAGGGAAAGATTCTGACTTTGAGCAATATATTGGTGGTAACTATGAATTCGACGATGAAGTAGCGTATAACAATACTTTAAGTGATCATTTTGTAAACTCTGCTATATTAAAAGCACAAGGAAGAGTAGCAAACGCATACAGATCTCTGAGTGAAAATCCGACTGTGTTAAAGAATGCAATATTCGGAAGATCTGCAACAGGTACATCTTTAGATGATATAGTTAATGATTATAATGCCATACTAAATAAACGTCGTTCTAGAAGCGAAGCAGAACAAAAAATTGGTGTAGATGATATTACCGATCTGGAAGACATGGCTCAACTTTCTAAATAGGCCGCTTGGAAGATCATCAACGATCGTATAGAAGAAGCTGAGAACAGAAAGAAAATAGTACATCGTTCTTGGGAAGATGAACAAGAACAAGAAGTTGTATCTAGACCCGAACAACCTGTGGAGGAAGAAGAGGAAGAGGAAATACAACGTGAGGAAGGTGTAGTAGTTGAATCTCAAAGTTCTGCAGAAAAGGAGCTTAGAAAAAAGTTTTATCACGACGACGGCAAAAAACAAGATGTAGCAGAAGAAATAAAGAAACGCAAAGAACGTCTAAAAGAAGAAGCTGAAGAAGAGGAAGAAAAATCGGAAGAGCCGGAAGTTGTCGAAGAAGTACAACGTACAGATAATACAGAATCTGTTGAGGATGAGTACACCGGTGAAGAATCTCTTGAAGAGGAAACTCCAGATGTAGCGCATCCTGTAGATATAGAAGAATAGGAGCATGATACTTCTGATGATGATCCTTAGAATCTTATAGAACCGGATGTAAATGCTGAAAATATAGAGAAAGCATTGCAGGATACTGTAGAACAAGATGATGACGAAGGTATTGCCAGACCCGAAGAATCTATAGAACGTACAGATGCCGAAATAGCCGAAGATATATTAGAAGACGATCCTCAAAATCAATTAGATCCATCGTTCCTTAATGAGAATGAGTTTGGAGAATTGGAGTATGATGGCGAAGAGTTACCAGACGATATCTCCGATAGTGTGCAAGATGAAATAGAAATGCTGGATTAGGCGGATAAGGCTCCTATCGGAATAGATGAAGCTACAGACATGGGTGATGCTAAGAATGTAGAACAAACTGTAGGCGATCCAGCTCCAAATCTGATATGGTAGACGTTATTCTATGCTTATGATGAAGAGAAAACTCCTATAAAACTTTCTGTAAACGGAAAAGCTATTACAGAATTCAATGGAAAACCACTTCGTCCAGGAGCCGAATTGTCTAAGAAATTGTCATAGAGAGGATGGCTTAAATCGGTAAAAGCATATTTTGTTGTCACTGAATCTCTTCAAGCCAAGAATACTAAAAACAATAAAGACGCATTTACAGTAGCTCTTATTCTTGAAGATAAAGATGCTTCCTATGCGTGTACTTATAGGTAGATTGGAGAAACAATATCTGTTTCTAGTAAATATGTAGGTAGAAATAAAGAGCCGAGGGTATATCATATAAACAGCAGACAAATTTTGAAGAACAAACTACTTCTTCAAAATATGGATATAAAGAAGCTTCTTGATTTCGTAGGCGGTATAGAAAAACAAGAGGACGATGCCAATTTATATGAGAAATAGCTTGTAGATGCATATAAGTTGGCTGTGAACGCATATGCAAGAGAATTATATGCTCAGAATTACGCACAACTTCATTATAATAATCCAAACGCTAAAGACAAAGCGTATAAGGATTGGGATTCTATACAAAAAAAGTATTCTGAAGGTGATCAAGAATACGCCGACAGAAAAGCAAAATGGGACGCTGACCATGAACAATATACATACATGGCCAGAAGATACTTTTCCAAACCAGACAGAATTGTATTTAGTGATTCCGCAATCGATAAGGAAATAGATAAATTAAAATAGACTAGGGATGAAATAATAGATGCGTATCTCGAAAAGAACGGAGAAGATTATATATTCCCAAGTACACCTCATATAGATAAGATAAAACCATTGCATCTAGCTCAGAATAATGGAAAGATAAATTCTATAAAGACAGAAGGCGGTCTACCTATATTTAAAACTATTATTGATCCAAATGCATCTATGGATGATATTCAGAAGATGTTAGATGATGATTAGTTAGTAATAGGTATAGGCAAAGGTTTACGTCCCGTAAGAGGTGGTCAGAAGTATATCATAAAATACGGATTTAGTAGAGTTGCAGACGAGGAAGTATTATTTGAGAAGGGCGGACTGTCTGGTAAACTGTATTTAATGGTCGATGGCGTCGATGGGAAGAGTAAGATTCCAGTAATGCTATCAGAAGAGAAATTTGATGTACAATACAGGCAAAAAAGTGACGGGTCTGTTGAACGGGTTCCTGTAAATAATACTAGAAAAGTTGTACTATGTATAGATCCACAGTCAAAAGAGTTATTAGCTGGTATTAAAGAAAAGCCTAGTGCAGCAGAAGTGTTATTATACATGATACTTGGCGAACTCAATTTACCTGGATTCCAGAGTGGACAACATAGAGATAGAGCTTCTGATGATGAAGATGCGCTAGTTTCTCTGTTTATCAACGCTAGTGCAAAGACAATGCTTGAGACACAACCAGATCCAAATAGTGATCTTATGCAGAATCTTGCTTCTAAGCAACTGTATTATGGTGTACCTCCAGTAAAAGTTAGAAAGAAAGCCACTAACGGAAAAACAATAACTGTATGGGAGCAAGGTACTGGAACTAAATTGTTCAATATAGGATTACCAGAGATGGTTGAGGTTGAACGTGTTGGTCTTGATGGTAAACCTGTAAAAGTAAAGAAGAAGGTATATAGAAACCATTAGTTTACTAAAGAGCAAATTTTAGAAAACGAAGACCTGCGCCAGAGAATAGTACAAGCTATAGCTACACAGATGCACTGGAATACAGACGACTATACGTTTGGAGAATCAGCATCAGTAGATGCTTCTAAAAGCGTACTTGGAAGTCTTGTTAGATATTTAATTGAGCAAGATTTTAAAGCTGGTGTATTTGATAAAATGACCCCTCCATAGATACTTGATCATAATGTATCTATAATGGGGTGCCCGCAATTATCATTCCGCATCGGAGATTTCTACTCTATTCCAGAGAGTGGAGCTACTTAGATGGGAGATTTTAAAGAGGCTACTGGTAGTGTTCTTGCATGGATGATTAAATCCGGTAGAATAAAAATAGATACTGGAGATAATTACTTTAGAGACCCATATGTATTTGCTCACGGAATTAAGCCAAACGGTAAAAACCCTGTAAAGAATACTGGTACTGGATTACAAATTCCAATACAAGAGAAAAAGACAGGAAACAAACCGTAGAATGTTGAACCGACTGTTGATGAATCATAGAATCAATTCTACGACGAATAGAAAGAATAGAATTAGGTATCTAGACTCAGTAAGAATACAAGAGGTTTAAACGAATCTGGAATAGGTATACCAAAAACTCTTGTTGCCACAAAGGAAAAGATAAAGCAGTGGATAGACTTTTTAACCGGAAGCACTGCAAAGAATAAGAAATTTGCAGATAGAATAGATGTAGAAAAGAATTAGATTCTTGATATGATCTTATTCTAGCAAAGGGATAAAGAAGATATTTGTAATTTTGCAGAAAACAATGACGAATCTGGTCTTGGTATATCCGAAGATGACGACGAAGCCTTGGAAGTATGGGATGCTAAATTGAGAAATGACCAACTTGATAGATTTGTTGACAGTTATAACAAGTCTCATTCAGATAAGATATCTAAGGAAGATATAGAAGAAGGAGTTCTCAAGGCATATGGCAAGATGAAGTCTGATGAAGTAGAAGCTATAATAGTATATAAGGATAAAGCTACCGGTAAGGTAAAAGCATTGTTTGATACTATAAACGCATCTACGGCACAAGATAAGAAACCGCTGCCGTTTGAACAGAGACACTATATAGTAAAAGCTGCTACTGGTGTGTTCTCTAGAACCAAAACTCGTGGTAAATTTGAAGAGAAGAAAGCTCGCGCTTGGTTATCTGAAACACTTGGTATAGACCAGGAGAACGTTGTTGTATGGGATGCTGTTAAGAACGCACACATAGATCCAGAACTCCAAGGTGCTGTAGATGTTGTTACAAACATTATGACAGGTACTTTGGTTGGAACTATAGGTCTTAATAGACAAGGTGGTGCTAGTGTACATTATCATGAAGCATGGCACTATGTAAATCTTCTGATGCATTCTGAACAAGAACGAGCAGAATTATATAGAGCTTACTTAAATACTCACAAAGGATTTGCTAAGAAACATCCGTCGAATAGAGACATCGAAGATCGCATGGCTGAAGATTTCAGAAAATGGGTTCTTCTATAGGAAGATATGTCTATTGTTGGATCTGTAAGGAGAGCTTTTGCAAATATGTTGGATTTCCTTCGTATATTTAACAAGAAGGAGCAATATAGAAACGTATTCAACAAGATTATAGCTGGAGATTATAGAGAAAATAAGATATCTTAGTAGAATCTTGCACACTTTAAAAAAGAATGGGCTAAAGGTGCGCCGTTCCTTGGGTATTACACCCCCGGTATACCGGCAACAAGAAAAATACAAGAAGACGGATCTGTAATAAATGATTATGGCGAATTTGAATACATATCCAATCACTAGCAGTACTTCGATGCTTCTAGAGCTATTGCCAAGAAGGTAATACAGAACGCAGGTATCCATACGGAGAAGGATGTTCGTAAGATGAACCACAGAAAGTACGATGAAATCGTACAGGAGGTGAATGAGTGGATAAAGAATTCTGAAGACTTATCTACCGATGACAAAAACCTTCTCGAAGACGTGATGAAGAACGAACAGCTTGTAAGACGTGCTATAACAGAATCGTTCGAAGAACTTGGACTAACAGCTAAGATTAGAACCTTTAAATCATACGTAAAGAAGACTCAGGACACCGAAGAGAATACTACAGACGACGATTTTGATAAAGTTTCAGACGAAGCTTTAAATAAGGAAGAGGCTCCAGATAATACATGGGACAGATTTGACTTATCTATATCTAAGAAAGATAATGCTTCTATAAGAACTAAATTATTTATGCGTCAAATACCAGTTCTTGAGCGTAGTTATGATGAAGAAGGAAATGTAACCTTTACTGAAAAAAGAGATAGGTTTGGTTTAGTAGAAACATATTCATTTAAAGAAGCTTGGAATCTTATTGTAGATAGATTGTGGCAATGCGAATCTATAGACGATAAAGACAAGAATGGGTATAAAAAGACATCTCTGCTTGGTATGATTGAATCCCTTAGAGCTAGTAATGAATTCTACGAAGCTTTATATAGAGCATTATAGGATATAGAAGGTAATAAATGGGAAGCAATTGTATTGAGAAGTTAGATATTCTCTACTATAAATAGTAATAGGCCACAGGTATCTTATTTAAGAATAAGTAATCCCTTAGATAATGATTATCAAGGAGATGATCTAGAAGATGGATCTTTTGATGAATCCGAGATCGTAAGAAACGGTGCTGTAGCAGATGTTGAGAGAGAATGGAGCATAAAGAATGATAACGAAGAAGAAGTATCTAGGAATCTTCCTAGAGAATGGTCAAAGGCTCTTACAGCACACGGTTTGCTTGATATGGATAAAGATGGAAATAATGTTGTTTCCAAACCGTTTGCAAATGCGTTAAATAAGAAACTTAGAAATCTTCGTGAAATATTCAACAAGGCATATAGTAAGAAAGAACTTTCATCGTAGATAGATGAAATCATGGACAAAGTGATAGAATTTTATAATGATTTGGCTATACCTCTCGATAAGGATTCTTTACTTGTAATGTTACAATTGTCTACTAAGAAAGAGAAACTTACCAATACTCGCATGTTTAATCTGATGAAACAGTGGTTTATCACTGAAAAATAGTCTAAAGATAAAGATGTAGAGACATAGACTCTTATGCAGGATACTGTTCCAAGAATGGCAGACGCAATTATAGCTGCAGCGAATACGTCTAAGACATCAGTTACTTATGATGGAGATAAGCGAGAAAGGCAATTAGATGAACTTTTCTCCAACTTTAGAGAAGGTACCCATATATATAAGTTAGCTGTTGCCATAAATACAGTACATCCTTCTGCTAAGGAATTCTCTATTAAGTCTCCTAATGGCGATAGAATATATCCTATAAGTCAGAACAGCTTTGTATCGGATAGAGTTAGAAAATTATCTACCAGCGGCCCAGAGTTTGCTAAAAGCATGAGAGAGGCTTCTAAGTATTGTGCAGTAAGTATTTTGTTAGATACAGCTGAGAAGTATACAAAACCTCTCGATCAAGTATCCCACTTCAAACTCAATGCGTTTGTTGGTATCAAAGATATGAATAGGGCAAAAGGTGCTGATTATTTTGGTATAACTCCGATGGAAGATTATATTGACAAAATGATTATGACCGAGGATGATCAAATTATTTTGCCCACCATGGCAGATAAAAAGACATGGTACTCATTGTCTCATAAAGACATGAAACTTGTCCACGATGCGATGTTGGTAATGCCGTATGAAGATACATTAATGGAATATGTGTATAAGGCATACGAAGTCGAACATCCAAAACCAACAGATTCTGAATATGATAAAAAAGGCTGGGAAATAGACGCAAAAATTTGGTACAAAGGTCTTGACATAGATAATGAGCAACGAAAAACTATAGAAAAAGATGCTACAGATGCTTATGTAAAGCAAAACCGCGGTATATCGATAATGAGCTATAGCGATGATACTCTTACTAGGTTTGGTAAATATATGATGTCAGAATTAGACGCCCTTATTTAGTACTATTCTGAGAAAAATATATAGAGACTTATAGAGAATCCTCATATGTTGATAGATAATTATCATGGAACTATTTATGAAGATAAAGATGGAAAGAAAAAACTCAGTTTCTCTGGAAACGGTGGTAAATTCAGATACTTCTATGATATTATCAAGTATACAGATAAGAACAGAAAAGAATACAACCTTAACTAGCGTCTACAATATTTATACGAATTACAGAAGAAAATAGAATCTGGAAAAGTAAAGAATGTAGCAAGTTCAGATCCTTTATATAAATATATAGGAACTGGATCACTTGGCACAATGGGAGAAACGGACGGTTTCGAACTAATAAGAGAAGAACTTAGACGTATAAAAGAGGAGCATTTTAAACAAGGTATGTTTATATCAGATGATATAAAACAAAATATAAACTCCATGTTGATAAAATTAACAAAATAGGAGTTAAAGAAACTGTCTGATAAGAACAGTCCTTATAGAATGGTTCGCGAGAAGAATGGTAAGTATCTGCCATACGGTATACCTACTCAACTTATTAGAACTTATGCAAATAAGATAACTAAGACATTATCTGATAAATCTTCTCCGATAAGTACAACACAAGGTATGGATGAAACCCTTGCCCAAGATGCTCTATTCTCATTGATAGCAAGTTATGTTGCAAATTCTGCAATATCTACTATAGAATTTGAAAAGGTATTCTCGGGAGATCCTGCATTCTATGCTAGAAAAAAATCTCAAGTTAATCCTACAGTACAAATTGAATCTGAAATAGAATTAGCAGACGGAAAAGTGGCATCAGAAATGATTCAGGTTGAGAATCTTGATGATACATATTCAGATAAGATTAAACGTCTTGGTAGTACATTATCTCCAGGAGACGAAATGCGACTTAACTATACAGATGAAGAAATATCTAAATATCCAGAGTTATAGATATCTGATTATACGAATATGAACGTAGAAGATATTAAAGCTCAATCTACATATAAAGACTATATCAAATCTGTATTTAAAAAGTAGTTATTGATAGACTATATAAGATCTATAGATAGTGAAAAGTTTGATAGAATATGCGATGCGCAGAATTTAAAATTTGAAGAGGCTATTCAGAAAATATATTCTGACGATGATTTCTTTAATAAAGTATACGATAAGTATGAAGACATTCACAAGAATATAGAGAAAGAGCTTGCTTCTCAAATTGGACCCTATGACGATATAACTGTCAGTGACGCTCAAGTATTTGTTAGACCTGAATTGTATAGAAAGATACGAATCGGACTTGGTCAATGGTCTTACGACGATGAGCGTGCGTACTAGATAATAGAAGGAAAGGGATCTAAATTCAAAGAGGGTGCAAAGACAGGAGAATGGTTGGCTGATGATGAGTTATACAAAGCTGTAAGAAAATTGGAGTTATATCCGCTTAAAATGTCTTACTTCTAGAACGATCCGAATAAGTTCGCTGGAGCTGCTATTCCAATGCTTAACAAAATGGCTGTATTCCCATTGTTTAAATTCCAAGCTACCAATGATACTGGTCGCAAGTTATATGAACGAATGAATAAGAGAGGTAACGAACTCGATATGATATCGTTCAAATCAGCTGTAAAAGTAGGTGGCCATCAGGGCGCTGTAAAGATGAGTAAAGACGGTGCTTCGGTAGAAGATCAAGTATGTACCATAGACGAATTATTTGACCTTGAAAGTAGTAATTATATAAATTACGATAAAAATGATATTTCTAAAGAAAACGGTGGATACGGATCTATAAATCATCGCAATAATGGGAAATTTGCACCTGTACAAATCCAAAGTCTATCCAATTTGAGAATGTAGTTGAATACAGAATCTCACTCTGCTGATAGTAGAAATATTGGTACGTAGATGTTTAAACTCGCGTTCTCGAATATTATAGACGAAGCAGTATATAACGGAAAGACCGGAGAGTTTATAAAACAGGATATTATTCGCATAATAAAAGAGCTCACAGAGATGGGCGACACTAAGATACGAAACCGTTTCTTCACCATGAATCCCGATGGAACTAGTGGTGCTATAAAGATGGACGAGTTACGTTCTTATATATCGACTATAATATAGAACAACGGTCTTGGTGTATCTGCTGAGGAAATATTTGGAGATGGTGGCGTTGCTGCATGTATAGCATCGAGATAGGTATTTGAAAACAGCGTCACATCTTTAGTAGATTCTGAAGTTGTAGATATAGACATGCCTGGTGGAACTGCCATACAGCAATCTGTATTTGGTTTTGTCGGACATGGAAATAATACCGTTCGTAGCCAAACTGGAGCATATAAAATAAGTTATAACAACGGAGAAGAACTCGAATGGAGTCTTGAAAACAACTCTATGGAGGTTATAATGTCTATAAACTTCTTTAAGAGCGTTCTTCCAAGTGATATTAAGAATAAGTCGTTTACTGAACAGAAACAATGGCTTATTGATCACGATATTATAAAAGGAAAGAAAACTTCTGGTGATATGTCGAATCCGTCTCCATACGGTATGGGTTATCGTATTCCTACTTAGGGCATGTCATCTATGTTTGCCTTTACGGTAGCAGACGTTATGCCGCCACTTGTAGGAGATCTTATTATAGTTCCAAGAGAGTTCACAGCACAGACTGGTTCTGACTTCGACGTTGATAAATTGTTCTTAGCTACATTCTCATATAAAGATGGTGTTAAAGAACAAGAAAGTGCTACAAATAAGACTAAGGGCGCTCTTACTAATAGCCTGCTTACACACTATCTTAATCTGCTTACGGATGAGAAGAACTATGCCAATGCCAGAGCTTCTATTGATGTGTTGACGAATAAACTTAAGAAAGAGTTTGTGAACGGTGTAATTAGAAGTGCTGAGAAAGGATATTTGCCTGGATTTACAGAACTTACACCAAGCTTCTAGATAGATAAGAAACGAGAATTCTCTATCGGTAAGGCTGGTATTGCTCCATTTGCATTGAATGTAACCAACTTATCACTTACACAGCTATGTCATTTGACTATGCGTTATGAAGGTAATATAGCTCAGTATGGATTTGGTGCATTAGATCAGATTTATGGAAGAGACGGCAGACGTATAGCAGACTGGTTATCTGCAATGGTGAATGCTCATGTGGACGTAGCAAAAGACCCATATATATTCGATCTAAATATTAATCATGCTACTTATAACTATGCTAACTTCTTATTGCGTGCTGGTATGGGAATGTCCACTTTTACATTCCTTGCACAGCAAAGTTTGAAGAATATAGCAGATGAAATAAATAATGCAGGTGGTATATATGGAGGTAATATAGATGGTTCTACGCCGGAATCCGAGTTATACAAGAAACGTAAAGCGAAGTGTATATTACATGAATATAAATCTATATACTTTGCTTTAAGTGGTATAAAGAAACGTCTTACAAAAGACGGAGAATCCACCTTATCAAAAGAAGAAGCTGCTAGGCTTGATAATCTGATAGCATTTGCAGATAACGAATCAAAGCCGAGCGGTAAATATTCTGGAAAGAAAGAAGGCAAAGAAGCTCCTACTCTTAGTTATAACCGTTCTAAAGTGTTTGACGAAAGAATTGGTGAACGTATGATACGAAAAGGTAAATCTTCTAAAGATACAGACTTAATAGATTATTACGAACATCAACTCGCTTGTATAAGATGTTTCTCAGAAATATCAGAACATGCTCAAGCCATATCATCCTTGGTTAGTGCATCTCAAATCGATACAAAGAAGTTTGGTAATACAATTAGACACCAAATAAACTTTAGAAATAAGATGCAGCATCTATATGAAGATGGTGTTTTATGGACTATTAATGAACCTGGATTTGATTCATAGTTTACTAAAGAAAGCGGAAAAGGTACAGATAAGAAAGCTGCTCAAAGAGAGGCTATTAGAAGATATTTTGAAGAATCTTATCTTGATGATAAATTTACTAGAGCTACAAATCTTATAAGAGATATACTTAAAGGATAGCTATTTACTGCTACAGACGAATTTGAAAGCGTATTTAGAACAATATTTGCTACTATAAACGGTGGAGAAGTCGATATGTATGAAAAAGAATTAAGCGCAGATAAAATTGATTCTATGGGTAATGCTATAGATAATATAATGCGATTTAATGCTATGTTCAATGGTAGTATGTAGTTAGACCAAGAAGTACCAGAAGGATCGATCGACTTTACTTTTGGAGGCAATAAGGAAGAGATTGTTAAAAATTGGAGAAGAATACTCTTTGGAGACGATAATACTCTTCCACTATATAGAAGACTTGCAGATCTTTAGAAGAATCTTAAAAATAATAAAAAGAAGTGGGATTACTTTGATATTATTGATGAAAAGGGAGAACTTCACAACGATTTGTTAGATATACTTGTTCCGCAATCTCCAAATAGCAAATTCAGTATAGGCAGAATAACGTTAGCTACTTCTCTTATAGATAAAGATTCTTAGGGTAGAAGAAAGCTTATGGCTTCGTTTGCTCAATTACTTAATTCTGAAGTAGAAGAAGTTAGGGATATTGCTATGGATTTGGTATTCTACGCATATTATTCTTCTTATGATCAGAATGTAGTAAATTCGTTCTTTGATCTTGTTCCACCTTAGTATAGAAAACAATATGACCTATCTTTATCTAAAGCGTTAAATCTTATTAATTCTGATGAAGAGGAAGATAAAGCTTCTGGTCATGATATCATCTACGACGGAGCTGATGTAAACAAGATGATGGATATCATATGCAGGAACTATTGGTACGACGACAATGTGGTTCCTAGATATTATCCACAGGATGATACAAGTGATTTCCCATTTACTAGTTCTAAACCTGTATATGGAACCTCTCAAGCATACGGTTCTCAATTTGGATTCCCAAGATGGGTTGCTATTGGAAACGATAATACTGTTAAACATAATCCGTATTTCAAGATAAGAATAGGAAACGATACTCTACTTTACAGAAAGATAGGTGTTACTAGAAGAATATCTTTGAAGGATGGAAAACCAGGAGGGGAAATGTCTATATATGCTCCAATACCAAAAGCAGGATTACATCAAAACGGAATACACCAATACGAATTCTATGCTGATTATACTACACCTTCTGTATTTGGAGATAATAGAATAAGTACTAACTTCTCGCATGAATTAATTCGTAAGGATATCTAGGATATAGTACAGCGTATAAATGGTGTTTAGGATAGAATATTTGATGTTGAAGTACAATTCTACGATGAAACAATTCCTTCAACATTCGATAAGATGAATCGTGACACCTATACTCCTCTTAATATTACAGCATATGAACAATCCGTAAACAGAGTATTATTACATCCTGCAGCTGAAATAAAGGACGGTGTATTCCAAGATCCAGAACAATTGGGCGTCAGACAAGCTAATGTTGTAATAGAGTTAACAAGCGACGGTAAGACAGAATTTGTATCTAGAGAAGAAGATAAGAAGAAAGGAATACCTGAACAGCATATGGATAAGATTGTTACTGTTAATATAAGTAAGAAGTTATCTAAGGCGCTGTATGATAAGATAAAGACACTTCTTATAGATCCTAATATAATAAATAGGAGAATATATGTGAAGGTAGGAGATAAGGCTAATATATCTGTAACAGAAGAGGATATAAAAGAATATCTAAATGTTATAGGTTAGAATAGTAAAACTGCCGAACGTTTACTCAAAGATACTAATGTGCTTAATCTTGCAGTTAAGTAGTATAAGGTAAATAAGTATCTTGCAGATATAATAAAGAAACTCGAAAAGGAGAATCCTGGAGAGATGTACCTGGATGCCGCTTATTATGGTAACACTTCTGCTGCAGAAGCTGTCCAATATGTAAGACTTACCGAAGGAGATGCTGTTAGAGCTCATGTACACCTTAGTAGTTATGCTTAGTTTAAAGATCCTTCTAAATTCGATAAACTTAAGTGGGCATTGGATCATAGAAAAGAGGATTTCAAAGTAAATGATGTAAAGCCTGCGCAAGACCTTATTGAGGATGGAATGAAAGCAGAATCCAAAGCTAATGAGAAAGCATAGAAAGTTATAGATAATGCATTAGACGAGATGGATAACCAATAGGAAGACGATTTAGACTCTGAAGATGCAATGACTCTAGATATTACTATAGATGATAAAGAGGTGATTGAAACTCCTCCTATTATGAAACAGATAAATGAAGAAAATAAAGACAAAGCCGCCGATCAAGAATGTGGAAATGTCGATTGGAGTGACTTTGGTTTAGATGATTAATAATTATGTTTTGCCCGAATTATAAAAATAAACACGTTTTCGAAGGTTTCAATGAAATGATTGAGGCCTTTGGAGGTAGGGCTATGACAGAAGAAGAGTTCAGAGATCCGGAGCTGCGTAAATAGCGCTCCGGTCCTGACTATACTGCCATGGAAGCCGCCTATATAACATATGATAGAAATGGTGGGTATTTCCTTGACGAAACTCCGCAGGGCAAACCATCATTATTATTTCAGACTTTATTAAGTTATTTTGGAGGTAATAGAGCAAAAGCAATAGTAGCCAAATCTAATGTGTATTCTGATTAGTTCTTTAATTGGTTCGGAGATTGGGCTACTCCTTTACACGTTTAGGACGAAGATATAAAATTTGGTCCTGTTTCTAAAGTCGTAGATAAAAACGGAGAACCGCTTGTCGTATGGCATGGAGGAAAAGCCGTATTTGACGAATTTGACCCGTCGAAATCTGATTCTAGACAATATTTGTCTACTACTATTAGAGACACTAATTTCTTTTCCGATGATGAGAGTGTAGCAGATTTCTTTGCGGTCACTGAAAAACAGTCGTACGCGTCTGCAATAAGCAGATCTATTTCAATTGTGTTTGATGCGTATGCAGGAGAAAACGCATCGGAAGATGAAATAGATAAAGCAGTATGGAAAGAAGCATCGAATAGAACAGGAAAATCTGAAGAATGGTGTAAACATTTTTGGGAAACAGAAGTTCCTGCAGAGTATAAGATGCGTGATGATTTCGGATATGATAGAATACATGATGAAAATGTTGTTAACTATAAATATCCTGTATTCTTAAACATGAAGGATCCTGTGTATATTGATGGTTCTGAATTACGAGCAGATAAGATATTAATATTATAGAATAATAGAGATGTCATAAATGATAATGACGAAGTAATAATAACAAATATAGATGAAACTGTAGGCAAAAGAGAAACGGCTACAGATTACTTGGTCAGAAATTCGAATCAAATAAAACACGTAAAAAACTTAGGGACATGGGATCCAAATACTAAAAATATATATCACCTCAAAAAAGACGTGTCGTATGATGAAGATTCTGAGTATTTTAAACCTGCGGATATAGTTCAGTCATTTGGTCAAGATCTAGCTTAGAAATTAATGAATGGAGAAACTGTAAGTAGTTCCGATATAATGACAGAAATGCTTGCCAACGGCGTATTCCACTCTATAGATAGAGATCTTGCTAGAGTATTATCTCTTCATGATGTACCTGTACGTTTTGGGTACGATATGAAGAACGGAGAATTTGCTAAGACTGTCACAGATGGCCCTGCAAGTGTGATCTTTATCAACCCAGAAGAACTTAACCAAGTGTCAAAAGGGTATGCTGGTGTAACTATGATGCATGAACTTGTTCACGCTGTTACAGTAGATATAATAAACCATCCTAAGACACAAGCAGATTTTGCATTTGTAGAAGCAAACAAGAACCTATTTAATTCTATATGTAAGAACATTAAGCATCTTGATGTGCATTCTAGAAATGTAGCAGATGGGATGTATGCTCTTGCCAATGAGAAAGAGTTTGCTGCATGTTTTGCATCGGATCGCCTTGTTAGAGATCAAATATTTGGTATTGCTGATAAGATAGACAGAATCAACCATAACAACAATTTTACGTCGCGTGTAAAAAAAATAGTGAACCTTCTTTCTAAAGCCTTCCTTAGAAGAGCCGTGTTCAAAGAAAATTCACTTTTGAAAGACGTAGAACAATATCAGAAGATACTGACCGATTATTTACTAGATTCTCCAATAATAGAACGTGGAAACGTAGAAGGATCTAAGCTAAATAAAGTATATGCTCAAGCAGATAAGAAAATACTAAACCACGAAGACTTTATTGAGAGTATGAAAACTCTTGAAAAGATGGCGGAAGTAGAGCAAAATTATATACGACGTGGAAATGTTCAGGTATCTCAGTTTGAAGAGGTAGAAAACATGATCAAAACTCGTATAAATGCACTTAAAACATCTGTATTGGATCAAGTTTAGAAAGGACGTCTCATATCTACTACTGAAAACCAATTGGAGATGTTTTTAATAGATACAGCTGGTAAGTACGCAGCTATACAGAATCTATTAAAAACAGCTGTACCTTTGATGATTGAAACTGTAGATGAGTTGAAGAAGATACGTAGGGAAAACGGTAAATTTACGAATACTGACTATATGTATCAAATGCACGCGAATGTAGGTATGTATAATCAAGCATTCAATACCATCTTAAGTATACTTGCCGATGATAGTAATAAACATACCATGCTCGATCTCTACAATAAAAATAATCCATAGAAGCTCACTATGGATGATATTATAGCCATAGAGCAGAATCTTAAAAATGCGAAAGCATTTAGTGAGGAAGCTATTCACGTTCTTAATTATATGCTTAAAGAGAATGCTATTCATACACTTAGAACTACTGCTAAAAAGGTTGGTTATAAGGAAATGGATAAGTATATAGAAGCTCTCAATAGCAAGGACGCCAATATGTTTGTTGACGATATATCCGGATTAGAATTATTAGGAGGTGCTTCTGATGCTAGTGCAAACGATGCTGTACGTGCATTAAGTTACATTATAAACAAGGCGTTAGATAGAGCTCAATTTGCAACAAACGATAAAGAGACCGATCTTCTCCAGTTATAGAAAAACTTGAAACGCGGAGAAAAAGGTTGGCATCTTTATGAAACTGACGAGAATGGTGATTTTACAGGATTTCTTATAAGAGACCTTAACTTTGGTAGATTCAAGCGTGATTATAATAAGAGACTCAAAGAGATTAACCAAGATTTGGTTAACATATTTGGTCTTGCTATGCTTGATGTAGACAAGAATAGAGTTGCTCCAGATGGTGAAGACGGAAAACGTACAGCTACTATTAAGGTAAAGAAGAATGGTATTGTACAAAAAATAGAATATACTGCCAAACAGTACTTCGAAGAGAAGAAAGACGAGTGGCTAAATGCCCACTGCGAACGTAGATATAAACCTGAATATTACGAGAAATATTCTAAACTTCCACAACGCATAAAAGATCAACTTGGAGCTATTCGCACATAGATAGAAGCTATCACATCGAATTATAAGGATCTTTATGACGAGAAAGGTGTTCCTCACTACGAACAACTGTCAGATGAAGACTGGATAAAGATAAATTCTTTATGGGAAAGAAGACGCTTTATGAGGAGTCCAATAAACGAATATGGATTTCCTAAAGAAGGTCAAGATCTAGAAGATGCAAAGGTTCTTGCTGATTTGTATGAGGAGTTATATGGTATGGATAATCCATTTAAGCCAAATCAACATATAGAACGCAAGAAAAAGAATTATCTTAAAGCCGCGTGGCTTGCTGCCAGAAATGAAATCATAAGAAAATACGGAAAAGATTCCAAAGAGCTTGAAGTCTGGGATGAGAGAAATTCAAAGAAAACACTAAAACGTAATGAATTTGATGAGGTTCTCGTATTCCTAGAAATCGAGAAGGAGTTTGGAGATTACTAGTTAGAGTGGGGCGAGGAATACGAACAATTGAAAGAACAAAAGCGCGAGATTCTTAATAAGTATAGAATGCTTAATGGAGAAGTCGACGCAAATAGTATTCCTTAGGTTCTTATAAACGCTCTTGTTGAACTCGACAGAAAAATGTATGTTGAGCGTATTAAACAAAAGAATGCTAATAGTGCAAATGCTCAACGAGCTGCTAAGTTTAAAGAGGTGTGGGATAAGTATATAAAATATGTAGATACCCTACAACTAAAACGCGCAAAAGAACAAGCTAGAGCTGAAGCTGAACGTATGGTAGCTGAAGAATCTGATGATCTTCTTGATTCTCCATCAGTAGAAGAGTATATGAATATTATACTCGGCAATACATATGGATATATAGACTTCGACGATGACATGCTTGATATATCTGGCACATTCAGACCATATTCTTGGTTACAGAGAATGGAAGCTGTAGACGAGAAGTTTATGGATATAGAGCCGAATGACGCATGGATCGACAAGGAGGACCAAAACTTATTAAACGACAAATTTGATGAATCGTATGGAGTAACTTGGGTACCTAAGCGTTCATTATATGATAACGAAGAAGCTTATTCTAAGATATTTGGAAAGAAATAGGCGGATGGTACCAGAAAAGGCGGTTCTGAAACGTTAAAAGCTTTATATGAAGGTATACAGTCTACTATAACAGAATGTAATTCTATGCAAGGAAGAGAATTTGCTGATAATTACATGCTTCCGCAAGAAGAATGTACAGCGATGGAAAGACTTGCAAGAAAGTCCACATACAGATCGTTTAGAGATTGGGTAAAGAAGATACTTGGTTATGGTAGAATTATAGGTATGTCTGATGATCCTAATGATATAGAAGTAAACAGATAGGGTGTAGAAAAATCGGAAGGCAGATTGGATACTTCTATTTCTGGCGTATATCCTGATGGTCGAGATTTCCATATAATACCTACTCCATTTACTTAGCATCTAGAACATCCAGAACTAATATCGAAAGATATAGTAGGTATAACTAGAGATTACTATCTAATGTCCAGCCGATATAAAGAGCGTTCAGCAATAAAAGATGACTGCGAAGCGATTCTAGATCTACTTAAAAAACAACAATTTAAGAAGACGGGAAGATTTGGTAAAACTAAAAAAGACAAAAATAATTCTGTCAAACTTGTAGGTGGTGATATAGGAGAATCCAACACGTTTAGATTTGCTAAACAATTAGTAGAGAGAGATCTTTATGATATATAGAGACATCCTGCTCCAGCATTTGGATTAGACTTCTCTAAAGTACTTGGGCTTTTAAAGAGGTTTACTACAGCTAGAAACCTCGGTATGAACCCAAAGGTAGCTCTTGTAGGTTTCTTTACTACCATGTTTACTCATACTATAAACGGTCTGGTTGGATATAAATACGGAACAAGAGAAATGTTTAATGCTGGCTTAATAACAATAAATGAGTTTGGTAGTAATTTTGGAGGTCTTAAATTTATGGGAGACCGACTTACTAAAAACAAACTCATGCTGTTGTTGGAAATGCTAGATATGTCTGACCAATCTGGTAGAAAAGCTGAACATTCTAATAGAAATCGTTGGTTGTAGGCGTTATATAAAAATAGTACATTTGGTATAATGTCTGCATGTGACATATATTCTAAAGCAACTATTGCTGTAGCTACACTTTTATCTTATAGGTATGTAGATGGTAAATTTATGACCAAACACATGATAGAAGAGACGCGTTACACTGTAGGCGAAGAAGAGTATAAAAGACTGATGAAGGAATTCAAGAAGTCTAAGGTCAACGCATATAATATATTTGAAGGTGATTCTAAAGCCTGGAAAGCAAGTATAAATTCAAACGATACCAAATTAAAGGTAAAGGATGAATATAAGGCTGCTTGGGAAAAGATTAAGTTTACTGCTGCAAATAAGGCATTAAAAAATGCTGAACAAGCCGATGGTATGGCTACTAGGTTGTAGAAGGCAATGATGACGCGAAATTTTTTAGGAGCATTCGTACTTATTCATAGACAATACATCCCATTGATGTTGCAACAAACATGGGGTAAACGCGTATACGATTTCGATGCTCAAGAGTATAAGAATTCATAGTTCAGGACTCTGTTTAAATATTGTGTCAACTTATCTCAATCAAGTGTACTTGCTTCTGTTGGTGCTGGTGCTTTTGTTGGACTTGCGTTTGGAGGATTTGCATACGCTCCCATGATCGCTTGTAGCACTATTGCGTTAGCATATAGTTTAATGCATAAAATAAAGAATCGTGGTAAAACGAAATCTGTAAAACAAACAAATGAAGAATTCTTTGGTACCAGTTTCTCAGATGTAGCGATGAACAAATTTACGTCAACAGTAAAAGAATCTGATCAAATAGCTTACAACCATAAAATAGCAAATAGATATTAGATTCGTCAGACAATGTTGGAAGTAGCAATGATAAATTTTGCAATAGCTCCTATCGCAAACTTATTGTGCGCATGCGCTGATAACACAGATAAGGACGATAAATGGAAATGGTTGTTGCTTCAAACATTAGCGTATTGGGCACGAGCCACTTAGTTCGAAACAAACGCCAAGTATAATCTTGTCGACGTATTAAATAACTTTAAATCTGCTACAGCAGCTACAGCTGTTAGTGATTCATTCTTAGAAAGTGCCGCCCTATTTGGTCAAGCTTTCGGTACAGGAATGGTTACTAGTCTTTTCTATAATCAACTTGGATTTGGTAGAAATATAGCTTCTCAAACAATTGGAGCCGATTCTCCATTTATAGCTGTAGAGATTTATAAAACGCTAATGGGAGAATGGGACCCGGAAGAATATGAAGACGAAGATTTGATAAAATCCAAAGCATATCAAGGACATACTCGTGGATTCCGAGCACTTATGAAAATGACTCCTTTCCACAACTGGTGGGAACAATCTGTTGACCCGTTTACAAAACGTTCTTATCATGAAACATAGATAATGAAAATGTCAAAAGAAGAACGCGAAAGCTGGATATATGATTGGTGGAATTGGATTTTTGGCGACTGACACTATTGATATACTTCCTTTTATTGGGATAACCAAATAAAAAATAGCCCCAGGTACATTTAGTACCTGAGGCTTTTTTTATTGTTGAAAAGGAGTAACTCGTCTTTGGTTACTCCTCTCAAACCTGTTTTATCTATAATATTGACAGCATGTTCAAATTTCTTTGGAACTCTGAACACAGCATATACTTTTTTATCTAACCCAATTCTTATAAAATTCGGTTCCTTAAGTAATAATCTTTTTATGTTCCTATTTATAGTCTTTAGGTATACTTTCGATTCACACTTATCACAAATCTCCTGTACACCTAAAGAATCTATAAACGGAATTAAAGACTTTAAATCCTCAATAAAATAAATGACACTATATATATTAAATGGCATCACTTAAATCCATTGCTTCAAAGTCCTCCATGTCATCTACTGAGGCATCATAATTTGTTTCACCCTCTTCATCTAATGAATCTTCAAGCACATCCGGCTCATCAAACTCTATAGAATTATTCAATGTCTCATCGATGATATTTTCATTACCCTTAATAAAAGCATTTACTATCTCCATTTTAACAAGCTCTTTTGTTTGTTCATCAAGATTATTAAACTTATTAATAACGTTATTAGCGTAATCTTTTGCTGCAATAATAATATTTTCCATAATATATTTATAAATTTAGTTCTTCACTTCCATCTCCTTCATAGTACTCTCTACTATGTTCCCACATGTCGTTCTGTTGATGCCATATAATATCTTTTAGAGCTTTTCGTATAGTTTCTCTGCGAGATTCTACAGCACTCAATTCTACTTTAAATACACGAATTTCATTGGTTCCTGTAGT
>Ga0310690_10004034_pt1 | contig 21369 bp, 18 predicted proteins | sample AusTroGonzalo_MG_2_FD_207661 | JGI IMG/M metagenome (GOLD analysis project Ga0310690, IMG submission 207661) | Bovine rumen microbial communities from tropical cattle in Woodstock, Queensland, Australia - Gonzalo_04 (v2) (version 2) | ecosystem: Host-associated > Mammals > Digestive system >... | reverse complement strand
CGGGAAGGGCGAGGATATCTTCGATATCCACTCTCCTCGAAAGAGCGTCGCGCCCGAGCTCGTCGGACAGAAGGATCAAGCGGAGCATTTTGTACTGTTTTTGCAAGGACGCGTAGGTATCCACTTCATGGAATGCGTTTTGGTGCAAGTAGTCCTCTCGAATGGACTTCGCCGTTTCCATCGTGAGTCTATCCTCTTGCGAAAGAGCGTCCATACCCACAAGGCGCACGATCTCATCCAAAGAGGCTTCCTCTTGCAAAATGCGCATTGCGGCGGCGCGCTGTTTTTCCCAATCGGGATCCACATTCGCGTCAAACCATTCATTGAGTTTATCGCTGTAAAGGGAGTAGCTCGTGAGCCAATCCACTGCGGGGAAGTGACGCTTATAAGCAAGCTGTGCGGACAAGCCCCAGAACACCTTGACGATGCGGAGCGTAGCTTGGCTGACCGGTTCGGAAAGGTCGCCGCCCGGAGGGGAGACCGCGCCGATAGCGGTGATGGAGCCCGTAACGTCTTCCGTGCCGAGCACTTTCACCATACCCGCTCTCTCGTAGAACTCCGCCAAACGGCTGGAAAGGTAGGCGGGATAGCCTTCTTCACCGGGCATCTCTTCCAATCTGCCGCTCATCTCGCGCAAGGCTTCCGCCCAACGGGAGGTGGAGTCCGCCATGATGGCTACGTTATAGCCCATATCGCGGAAATATTCCGCAATGGTGATACCCGTATAGATGGAGGCTTCACGCGCCGCCACGGGCATATCCGAAGTGTTGGCGATAAGCACCGTGCGTTTCATAAGAGGCTCGCCCGACTTGGGGTCGATCAGTCCCGGAAACTCATTCAAAACGTCGGTCATCTCGTTGCCGCGTTCGCCGCAACCGATATATACGATGATATCCGCATCCGCCCATTTTGCAAGTTGGTGTTGCACCACCGTTTTGCCGCTACCGAAAGGTCCCGGCACTGCCGCAACGCCGCCCTTTGCCACCGGGAACAGCGTATCGATCACGCGCTGACCCGTGACCATGGGCATAAAGGGAGAGAGTTTCTCCTTGATGGGACGGGGACGACGCACCGGCCACTTGCGAAGCATTTGCACCGTCTTGTCCCCTTTTTCCGTTTCAATGACGGCAACGTCTTCCACGATGGTCTTACTGCCGCCGTAGATGGCTTTCACCTTGCCTTCCACACCGAAAGGCACCATGATCTTGTGATCGATGAGCGTATTCTCTTTGACCGTTCCGAGCACGTCGCCGCTCTTGACATAGTCGCCGACTTTCTTAGTGGGGACGAAATCCCATTTGCGCTCATGATCCAGTGAATCCACGTGGAGTCCTCTGCCGATCCTGCCGCCCGAAAGGTCGCGCATCTTGACGAGAGGACGTTGAATGCCGTCGAAAATACTCTCGATAAGACCGGGCGCAAGCTCAACGGAAAGGGGTTCGCCAGTGGAGACCACTTGTTCTCCTACGCCGAGGCCGCCCGTTTCCTCATAGACCTGCACGGAGGCTTTGTCCCCGCGGAGCTCGATGATCTCACCGATAAGTCCCTCGCGGCTGACCCTGACCACGTCGTACATCTTGCTGTCCGCCATATTTTCCGCCACGATGAGCGGTCCTGCGACTTTCACGATCCTGCCATTACTCATTTTATTTCTCCTCTACTTGCAAAATATCCGTCCCGATCGCCTTTTCGACGTCCGCTTTGATAGAGCGTCTGCCATATCCCGTGCTTCCTTGCGAAGAAGGAATGGGAATGACGGCGGGAAAGGCGCGCGTCTTATAACGCGCGATAAGGTCGGGCAACTTTTCCGCAAGCTGCTCCGTAATATATATGATGTCGTAATTGCGCGCGAGCAAACGGAGTTTGTCACGTCCTTCCGTCTCGTTTGAAACGGGATAGGAGTCCACTCCCACCGATTTGAACGCGAACACGGTGTCCGCGTCGCCAAGCGCCGCAATACTGCTCTTTTTAGACATATTGTTCCCTCAATCTGACTTTGATAAGGTCTTTACTCACGCCGTTATTGATGCGGGCGAATAAAATGCGTATATTCTTGATCTCCCGAAGTTTGCCGAGATAGAAACCTATGACGGCGGCGGGAGAAAACATATCGAACCGCGCCTTTTTGATGGGCGCGAGAAGCACGTTATCACAGTAGGTCTCGAACGCCGCCGTGCCCTCTTTCAGCGCGGCGAGCGCGCCTTTGTACACACCGGAAAGAGAAACTTTCTCCGCTCCTTCTTCCACACCGAGCTCAAAGAGCTTTTTGCAATCTTTTCGGCTGATCTCTCCTTCCGTAACGAGCATACTCTCCATTACGGGAGCGGAAAGCCCCGCGCGGTGCGAGCGATAAGCGACCGCAAGATTGGCAAAGTCGGAAAGGCGGGTAAAATACTCTTTCACCGAGGGGTGCGCGGAAGAGAAGCGCGAATGCACATCTTTGAACGCCGCTTTATCCAAAAGCACGTCGACTGCGGAAGGCATAAGAGCACCGCTTGCCGAAACCTTTTTGATCTCGGAAAAAGCTTCTTGCATAGGTGCGGGAAATGCGCCGAGGTCATCCTTGCGAAGGTTCTCTTCAAAGATTTTTACGTCCAAAAGCCCGCTCGGTTTGTGGCTTGCTGACTTGCTGTCGAAAAACACCTTTTTGGCGGCGACTTTCGCATTGTGATAATCGTTCATCACAAGAAAGCATTCCAGTCCGTAACCCGACACGGCGGCGCTACGGAAAAACTCCGTCGCCTCTATCTCCGCCGAAGCGAGTATCTCATTCGCGTCCGTGCCCGCCGGATAGCCACCCTCTTGCAGAATGCGCATCGCTTCTTCCCTGGTGGAAGCGTCCGCAAGGCGTTGCATTTTCTCTTTGCCGAAAAGTTCCGCTTCTCTGGACTTTATTTTGGCGTTTTGAAAGAGAAGTCCCGCGTCCATATCAATCAAACAACGTATCGTACTTCATCTTGCCCGTGGAACGGAGCGCTTCAAGCTCCACTTCAAGGGTAAGGTTTTTATCACACGCTTGTCCGCGAAGGACGATCCCCCCGCGAAAAGCGCCGTACTCCTCGGCGGCTTTCAAGTCAAGCCCCGTTTTTTCTTTCACGGCGCGAAGCACTTTGGCTATGTTCACCTTGCCTTTATCCGATGTAGAAAAGACTACGACATCCCCTTTCTCCGCTGCGGAAGCGATCATACTTGCGAGCAAAGCTTGGTACTGAGCGCCCTTTATAAGAGCGTCCGCCGCCTTTTCATACGCCTTGGCGAGCACGTCCTGCTTGACGGAAAGAAGGATCTTTTTCACCTCAAGGTCCGCCATGGAACGCGCGCGTTTCAAGGTATCGGGCGCGGTAGCCGACGAAAGTTTGCGCACTCCTTCTATCAAGGTAGCGCGCTCCTCTTCCGCGGCGGCACGCATAGCGTCCGCTTTGATCTCGGCTTCGCTTTTTATCTCCTTGGCGCGTGCTTCCGCATCACCGAGGATCTTGTTCAAAAGGTCTTGCTTTGCCATAATTAAAGCGCAAAGAACACGGCGAGGAAGGACACGAGAAGAGCCAAGATGGCGTAGGTCTCGACCATAACCGCCATAACGATGGCTTTGCTCTGCTCTTCGGGACGCTTTGCAACGAGAGCCATACCGCTGACAGCGACTTTGCCTTGATGGATCGCGGAGATCAAACCGACCGCCGCAATGGGAATGCAACCTGCGAGAATACCGAGTCCCTGCTCCATCGTGAGCGCCGCGAGCTCGCTGAACACATTGATCTTGATGAACACGATGAACGCGATCAAAAGTCCGTAAATGCCCTGCGTACCGGGCAACAGTTGCAGAATGAGGCAGCTACCGAACTTATCGGGGTCTTCACTGGTGACGCCTGCCGCCGCCTGACCGCCCATACCTACGCCGATGGCGGAGCCGATACCTGCAAGTCCCGCCGCGAGTGCCGCGCCGAGTATTGCCAAAAAAGTGCCTAAAGTCATGATTGATTTCCTCCTTTATTGCTTAAGTGAATGTATTTGAGATTTGAGCCCATAGGCTTGAATATATGTCCCCCGCCCGTGTAGAAACGAGAGAAGAATTCCACGTATTGGAGACGGCTGTTGTGCACGTACGCGCCAAGCGTATTGATGGCGATGTTGAACACGTGCCCCACCACGAGCACGGCTACGAAGAGCACATAGCCCACGACGGGAATAAGTCCGCAAAGAATCGTGGCGATGAGGTTCACCACCATGCCCACGACGCCCGTTGCAAGTCCGAGACCGAAAAGACGGCAATACGAGAGAATGTCACTCATAAAGCCCGTCACGTTATACACGTTGCCGAATGCGCCGAGCACCTTGCCTTTCACGCCTTTCTTGCCCATTGCGCCGCCGATAAGAACGCCCGCGCCGCCCACTGCAAGCACGATAAGTCCGGGGAGTTTAAGAGCCGCCATTCCGCTGACCATGCCGCTTGCCACAAAGAGCCCAAGCCCTATGAAGAGCAAAAACCAACTGCCCTCGCCGAAGATGGCGTGGAAGGGCTTGCCGTTCTTGCACTTTTGCACAAAGGCGATGCCCATGCCGAACATGATCTGAAAGACACCGAGCGCAACCGAAAGAATGAGCATCTTGAGCGGTTCATTCATCGGGTTGAACAAAACGGGCGAGAAAAACGATTCGCCGAAATAGCCGCCGAACATCACGCCCCAAATGAAGGTGGAAACACCACCCATACCGATGATGAGCAGGAGATGCCCCTCGCCCTTACGCGGGCGTTTGAGGGCATAAAGCCCAAAACCGCCGATGGCGAGAATGAGACCGTACGCCGCGTCCGACACCATAAGTCCGAACAAGATAAAATAGAAAAACGCCACAAAGGGGTTGGGGTCTATCTCGCGGGGAGAGGGCGCGCTGTACATATTCGTGATGCTTTCATAGGGAGTGACGACGGGATTGTTTTTTGCCAACGTGGGATACTTGTCATCCTCTTTGGGATCTTCGTACATACTGACGTAAGCAACGCCCGAATCGGCAAAAACTTTTTCCGTATCCTCCGCCATGTGCGCGGGCACCCACGCCGTCAAAACAAACGTGCTTTCCGTGCGGAAGGTGCGATCGATGGCGTCGCACTTTTCGCGCTCGACGCGGTAATAGTCGGAGAGGATCTCCATTCTGCCCCGCACTTCGTCCTCGTAGGCGACTGCCTCTTCGGCAAGTTCCACACCGCGACGGAAAATCTCCTCGTCTCGGGCGGTGAGTGCCGCGATCTTATCTTTGGCGGTCATCGGAAAGTCAAAAGTCGTGCGATTAAAGCCGAGCGACGCCAGCTTATCCGCGTAAAATTCACGCTCCGCCGTGGGATAGGCAAAGAACGCCGTGGTCATGCGTTGGCGATTTCCAAAGGTCTCAAAAGCAAGGTCGGGACAGTCCGAAAGGTCCGCCACAGCCCAAGTATCGGTGGGCACAAGTCCCAAAACGCATTCCACTCGGCGGGAACTCTTGATATCGGAAAAAGGCACATCCACCGTCTCGTAGAATTTGAGTTGTTCGCGGAGCGCGGCGTTACGGGTGGATTCACCCTTGAGTTCGGTCTCTTCGTCCCCGATCTCGTGCAAGCGTTTTTCCACCGCGGCGATATCCTCGTTCTCTTCCAAAATGTGATCGAAAGTATCAAAAGAAACGTCGGGCTTGCGTGCTCGAATTTTCTCCAAGAGAGGGATCTTTTTCTTTTGATATTTTGTGATGGGATTTTCTTCGGTCTGTTTTTTGACTATCTTATTGAGCTTCACTTTTTCCGCTCGCCAAAAATCAAAACAAAAGGAAAGTTCGGCAGAGCGAACGTCCGCCTTTTCCGCGCGAGAAGCGGCGTCACCGCGGGCGCACCCTTCTATCTCCGACGTGGAGATCACTTCCGCACTGCCCGTGCGGGAGAGAAGCGTGAGCACTTTCTCGGCGTCTTCCGAATGTGCGATCAATGTGAGTTTCTTAAAGGGAAGTAACGCCATATTTCTCCAAAATCTCTTTTGCTATCTTGTCTGCGGCGGCATCCACGCGCGCCATAGCGGCGGCGCGGAGGGCTTCCGCTTCGGCATTGCCTTTTGCGATGATCGCATCCGATTCGCTCTTGGCGACGGCTTGCGTTTCATCCTCCAACTTTTTCATAAGGTCGGACGCCTCTTTCTTGGCAGAAAGAAGGGTCGCTCCGCGCTCCGCTTCCGCCTGAGCAAGGATATTTTTGGCTTCGGCTCCGGCTTCCGCAACTATCTCGTCAGCGCGCTTTTCGGCGGAGAGAATATCGTCCATCATCTCTTGCAACATATTATTTCTCCATATCGGCGATGAGGCCGAGACGTCTGACGTGGCGATTGCCCTCAAAAGGGGTGGTGAGCCAAAGGTCCACGAGTTTGACCGCTTTTTCGGGCGAGAGCACTCTGCCGCCGAGGCACAGCACGTTTGCGTCGTTGTGCGCGGAACAAGCCGCCGCGGAAAACTCATCGCTGAGTACCGCCGCACGAATGCCTTTTACTTTATTTGCGGCGATGGACATGCCGATACCCGTGCCGCAGAGAAGAATGCCCTTATCGCATTCGCCCGAAGCAACGGCGTCCGCCACCTTTTTGGCATAGACGGGATAATCCACGCTATCCGTGGTGAAGGTGCCAAAATCTTTGTAGGCGATGCCCTTTTGGTTGAGGTATTCGAGAATGGCGGGTTTCAAAACAATGCCGCCGTGATCGCAACCGATTGCAAGTATCATAGTGTCCTCCTCGTCCGAAAATTGGATTGGTTTGTTAATGATATTATATCTAACGCGCGCACGCGCTGTCAACAAAAAAGCCGACGACAAAGATTTTGCGAACGGCAATCAGCGGCAAATAGAAATTAGGACAAGGAATTAACGAAACGAGGCATCGCCTTGTCGCGATATAAATCCCATGCGAAATTTGCGATATGCAAAGCGCAATATGCCACCCTTGGTGACGCGATATCTCCCTTTCGGGACGCGAGAACAAGGAATTCATATCATATCGCATACGAGCAGAGCGAATGTATCGTGTGCGGCGCACATATCGCAACGTGGTTTTGCCGCGTTTCTCAACTGCACGTTGGCGTTTTTCACTTGGCAGAGCCGAACTGCCCTTTTCCTCAAGAAAAAACTTCACTGCGGAACAACTTCACTTGCGATAACAAACTCCACTTCTTTAGTTTTTCCTGCTTTTCTCGCGGTAATACCTATCTTTCAGGCGAATGTATATCTTGGAAAGCTCCAAAACGTAGCGCATACGCGCCGTGGGAGACATCTTTTCATACGCCGCCGCATCCATCAATTTGCCGATGGGGTCCAACACGCATTCGTCGGCGCGAAGCATTGCGCGCACCTTGGCGTAGAGTTCTTCCTCCTCCGCGTAGCCGATGCGGCTCTCTTCCGCCACGGGCACGCTGTCCGCCGAGCCTTGCCAATAACCGTTTTTCATTCTGTTCTTTGCCGTTTGCGCGAGCTTTCGAAGCTCGGATCCGCACTTTTCCATATTCCACCTCACGATAGAAAATTTGCTCTCATTATATTTCGCAAAAAGGAGCGCCGCAAGGGAAAATTAAGGGGAAAAAGCGCGAAAAAAGTCGATATTCTCTTTTCAGACAAAATGAGACAAAAGAAGTGTTTTTTCGACTTTTGCCCCTTTTGGCTCCGCCTTCTTGATAAATGCCCGAAAGCGTGGTAGTATTATCGTATGATCGCATTGCCCAAAGAATATGCCGAGCGAATGAAAAGGCTGCTCGGCAACGAATATGACGCCTATCTTAGCACGTTCGACAAAGCGCCCGCGCGTGGTTTTTTGATAAATACTTCTAAAATCGACGAAGCGAAGTTTGACGAATTATTCCCTTTTGCAATGGAAGGCATTCCCTACGCAAACGCCGCAAGAAGGCTCCTTTCCGATGAAAAAGTCGGAGGCGATCCCATGCACGCGGCGGGACTTTACTACATGCAAGACCCGGGCGCAATGAGCGCCGTGGCGGCGCTCCCCGCTTTGGGGCAAAGAGTGCTGGACATTGCCGCCGCGCCGGGCGGAAAGACCATCGCCGCCGCGTTATCTTCCCCGAGCTCTTTCATTGTGGCAAATGAGATCAACTTTCCGCGCGCAAAGATACTCATGCAAAATATCGAGCGTTTGGGACTCAAAAACGTAGGCGTTTGTTCCCTCACGCCCAAAGACATCGGGCGCTACTACCCCGAAGTATTCGATACAGTGATCGCCGATCTGCCTTGCAGCGGAGAGGGTATGTTCCGCAAGGAAGCCGCCGCGCTCGCCGCATGGAACCCAAACATCAACAAGATGAACGCCGAACGGCAAAAAGAGATATTGGATGCAGTGCTCCCCGCGCTGAAAAAGGGCGGCACGCTCCTCTATTCCACTTGCACCTACGCAGAGGAAGAGGACGAGGACATCGTGACGTACTTAGAAGAAAAGTACGAAATGCACCTTGTATCGCCGCGCGAGGCGGTGCTCCCTTATACCGCAAGCGGAAACACGGCAAAATACGGCGCCGACTACGCAAAAACGAGGCGCTTTTATCCCCACATTGCGGCGGGCGAAGGACAATTCTTTGCCGTACTCAAAAAAGAGGGCGAGAGCCTCACGCAATACAAAGCCATTCCCACCAAAGTCACCGTGAATGAACTGCGCAAAATCCGCGCTTTCACCGACCGATATTTGACCGAGGAGCTTCTCTCCGTGGTAAAGCAAGGCGAAAGTTATTACGCCACACATCCCCTCTCCCGCACCATCCCCATCAAGTACCTTGCCGAAGGGGTGCGTTTAGGGGAGATCAAGGGAGACCGCTTTGTGCCGCATCACAACCTTTTTACCGCCTTCGGAGCGGGTTTCAAAAACCGCGAGGACCTTTCGGCGGACGATCCGCGCCTTGCGAAATACCTCTATGGTGAAGAGATCCCCGCGCGGCAAGCCTCGGACGGATACGTTGCCGTTACGCTCGGCGGCTACCCGCTCGGCGGCGGAAAATGCGTGGACGGTTCCATCAAGAATCATTATCCGAAAGGACTGAGAAGCCATTCGGCGCAGTGAAAGTGAAAACTGTGGGGTAAGGAACTCTTCGCAACAATCCGTTATTCCGCATTACGCATTACGCATTACGCATATAAAAAAACGTTTGCTTCCCGGCAAACGTTTTTTTTAACGGAACTGCGACATATAGAGCTCTGCGTAGGCGCCGCCTTTATCCAGTAACTCTTGGTGCGTGCCCTGCTCCACAATGTTTCCGTTCTGTATCACCAAGATGAGGTCGGCATTTTTGATGGTAGAGAGCCTGTGCGCTATCACAAAGGACGTGCGCCCCTCTGTGAGCGCGTCCATCGCCTGCTGAATGAGAAGCTCGGTACGGGTATCTACACTGCTCGTCGCCTCGTCCAAAATGAGGAGCGGCGCATTCTCCACGATGGCGCGGGCAATGGTCATAAGCTGTTTCTGCCCGACGGACAGATTTACGTTGCCGTCGAGGTCGGTATCGTACCCCTTGGGCAGCGTGTTGATGAAGTGATGCAGCCCCACCGCTTTCGCCGCCGCCACAACGATATCGTCCGACACGTTCTCCTTGCCGTAGGCGATATTCTCGCGTATCGTGCCGTGGAAAAGCCAAGTATCTTGGAGAACCATTCCGAAAAGGTCTCTGACATTTTTGCGCGTGAGGGTGGCGATATCCACGCCGTCCACATAGATCTTGCCGCTGTCGGGCTCGTAAAAGCGCATCAGAAGGTTGACGATGGTGGTCTTGCCTGCGCCCGTCGGTCCGACGATGGCGACTTTCTGCCCCGGGAGGGCGTGCGCGCTGAATCCGTGCATGATCTCTCTGTCCTTGTCGTACCCGAAACGCACGTTGTCGAATACGACGTCGCCTTTCGCCGTCGCCGCATCTATGAATGCGGTCTTATCCTTCTCGTCGGAGAGTTCCTCATTAGACAGGAACTCGAACACCCTCTCGCTTGCCGCCGAAGCGGATTGCAAGGACGAAGCGGAGTTCGCCAGTTGCGTGAGCGGATTGATAAAGAGATGCACGTACATAATGAAGGCGACGACTACCTCGAAGCCGATGGTACCTTTCACCGCCATTGCGCCGCCGAGCACCGCCACGACCACGAAGCCGAGGTCGCCCACGAAGCCCATGAAAGGCATCATCAATCCCGACAAGAACTGTGCCTTGCGCGCGGACACGCGCAACTTCTTATTCAGCTTGTCAAATGCCTTCTTCTCCTTCTCTTCCCCGCCGTACGCCTTGACGATATTGTGGGCGCTGAATACTTCCTCTATCTTTCCATTGATGGCACCGAGCTCTTGCTGTTGACGCAGGAAGTATTTCTGCGAACGCTTGATGATGACGCTCATCACGAAAAAGCCGAGAAGCGAGGTCCCGATGGCGGCGAAGGCAAGAATGTAATTGGTGTAAAACATCATGACGACGGAGCCGATAAACTGCGTAACGGAGCCTATCAAACTACCTACGCTCCGATTCATCGTGATTTCGATAAGGTCCACGTCGTTGGTCACGCGGGAAAGGGTATCGCCGAAACTCGTCGTATCGAAATAACGGAGAGGCATGCGGTTTATCTTCCTGCTTATATCGGAGCGAAGTCCCTTGGTCATACGTTGCGTGACCGTCGCCATGATGAAGCCCTGCGCATAACCGAATATAACGGACAGAGAATACATCACGGTCAGAGTGACGCATATTTCGAGGGTGGCGGCTGCGTCTATCCCGTTCGGCGACGCAATGCCCGCAAGAATAAGCGCCGTGAGTTTCTTCACGAAATTCGGACCCAATATGGTCAGCACCGCCGCACCCACCGCCAGCACGAATACCGCGACGAAAGCGACCGTATAGCGTCTGCCGTAGGCAAGCAAACTGCCGATGGCACGGCGCATACTCTTGGGCTTTTCCGCAAAGTTCATTGCGTTCATATGTCCTCTGCGGGGAGGATTGCTTCTGTACTGCTCTTTATCTGACATTACTGAGTTCCTCCTCCGAAAGTTGTGACTCGGCTATCTCTCTATACACACGCGAAGTTGCAAGGAGCTCCTTGTGCGTGCCGATCGCCGATACCTTGCCCTCGTCCAAAACGACGATGCGGTCCGCGTCCATAATGGTGCCTATCCTCTGCGCTACGATGATCACCGTAACGTCCTTGAGCTCACGCTTCAACGAGGCGCGAAGCTCCTTATCCGTCTTATAGTCCAAAGCGGAAAAGCTGTCGTCGAATATAAGTATCTCGGGATTTTTATAGAGGGCGCGGGCGATGGAGAGCCTCTGCTTCTGTCCGCCGCTGAAGTTTGCGCCGTCACGCGCGACGAACGCCGCTTCCTGCCCTTCCTTATCATACACGAAAGAGGCGGAGGCGATGTCGAGGGCGCGGCACACGTTCTCACGCTCTCGCTCTTTCCCCTCGTTGCCGTAAGCGACGTTTCCTTTGACGTCGCCCGAGAAAATCACCGCCTTCTGCGAAACGTATCCTATCTTATCCACCAAGGCTTTGCTCTTGTACTCTTTCACATTCACGCCGTCCACGTACACCGCGCCGTCCGTCACGTCGAAGAAGCGGGGAATCAGGTTGATGACCGTGCTCTTACCGCTACCCGTGGAACCGATGATCGCCACCGTCTCCCCCTTGGACGCACGGAATGAGATATGCTCCAAGACGGGGTTCTCCGCGTCGGGATAGCGGAAAGAAACGTCGTCGAAGATCACCTCGCCTTTCACGCCGTCCAAGCCGTGCTCGGCGCCGCCCTCTTGTATCCGGGGCGTCGTCTTTATCACTTCCGAGATACGACGCGCGGCTACGAGCGCGCGCGGGAACATAATGAAAACGAAGCTCATCATCATAAAGGACATAACGATCTGCATCGCGTAAGAGGAGAAGACGACCATTTCGCTGAACTTGGCACCTTTCGCCGCTATATCCGCCGCGTTGATGATATATATGCCTATCCAATAAACGGCGAGGGACAGTCCGCTCATAATACCCGACATCACAGGCGCTATCGCCGCCATAATGCGGTGCGCCACCAGATTATTCTCGGCGAAAGCGACGTTCGCCTTCTCGAACTTCTCTTCCTGAAACGCCTCCGCGTTGTAGGCGCGGACGACGCGAAGTCCCGTCAAATTCTCACGCGTGCGCTCATTGATATTATCCGTAAGTTTCTGTATGCGCTTGAAGCGAGGAACGGCGAAAAGAAAGACCGCCGCGAGAAGCATGAAAAGGATCACGATGGCGACGCCCGTCGCCACGCTCCATTGCCAACTCTCCGTAGCGATCTTCGTGATCGCCCACACTGCCATGATGGGAGCGCGAAGAGCCACTTGCATACCCATCGTCAGAAGCATTTGCACCTGTGAAATGTCATTCGTGGAGCGTGTGATAAGGCTTGCGGTGGAGAAACGGTTGATCTCCTCCATGGAAAAGCTCTGCACCTTGGCGAAAATTCTATCGCGAAGAGCATACGACAGATTAGCGCCTATCGTGGAGGCGAAATAGCCTACGATAAAGGAACAAACCACCCCAAGCGCGGCGAGAAGAAGCATCTTGCCGCCCGCAAGGAGAATATCCGAAACGGCACCCCCTCCCGTAACGAGTTCGGTGACGTCGCGCATCTTTTCGATGAGTTCCAGTTCCGCCCATACTTGCAACGCGACGATAAGCACGCCGACGGCAAACATGAACCATTCTTTTTTTCGCAACTCTTTCAAAAGATCTGTCATTTGGCTCCTTATGCGTTTCGCATTTTCAAATAAGTCGATTGTCGGGCTTTAAGCGCGATTGGTCTCCCGTAATACTTGTTGTATGCCGCGAGCGAGCGTATCGTTCAAGCAATCGGCGGGAAGACGCCACGCCCAATTCTCCTCACTGACGAGCGCGGGGGTATTCATACGAGACTCCGCCCCGAGTGCGAGAAGGTCCTGCATAGGCACCACGGCAAGGCGCGCGGCGGAAGACAAAAGTGTGCGGACCGCCGCATGGGTCAGCGCAACGGGGTCGAGTCCGAGGAAAGCCTCTTTCGGGGTGCGCTCGATGAGTTCTACCCTACGCTGCTTTTCCGCCTTCCTTTCGGCGGGGTCTCGGGGATAGGACGCCATAAGCACCGAAGAGAGGGTCTCCCACTCCAAAGAAGCGGGGCCGCTTATAGGTCGGGCGGATGAAACCACCTCGGAAAGCGGCACATCAAGCACCGTCGCTTGCACCAAAATATCCTGCGCCGCAACGGCAAATTCCCCTTGTGCAAGGGAGTCTAAATGGCCTCTGAAGGGCATATTGTCGTGCGTGCCCGTGTAAGCAACGACGTTCTCTTTGTAATTGGCGGGTTTATGCTCATTCCACGGATCGCCGTCCAAGCCGAATTCATACACTTTCATTCCGGGGAAACCCACCTTATCGAGCATGGTGCGGAGGCTTTCGTCGATATAGCCGAGGTCTTCCGCCACGATGGGTTCATCATGGAGTCCGTCAAAAAGCGCCGCGCCGGGACCTTCAAGCCACTTGCCGTGCTTTGCGTCCGCGCTATCCGCGTCGATGGCGTAAAAGCGGTCGAGCCCGCGAAAATGATCAATGCGGAGATAATCAAAGAAAGCAAGCTCCTTCCTAATGCGCTCACGCCACCACTTGTAACCCATCTCTTTCATCGCTTGCCAATCATAGAGCGGATTGCCCCAAAGCTGTCCGTCTTCATTAAAGTAATCGGGGGGAACACCCGCGACCTTGGAGGGACGACCATTCTCTCCGAGTAGAAACATTTCGGGATGCATATATGCTTCCGCGCTGTTCAAATCAAGATAAATGGGCATATCGCCGAAAATGTGCACGCCCGCCGCGTTGGCATAGGCTTTGAGCTTGTTCCATTGGCGCAAAAAGACGTACTGCGTGAAGGTGCGATAGAGATACTCGTCTTCATGCGCGCAGAGAAAAGCGTCTACTTTCTTTTTATCATAAACGCTCATGCCCTCGCCCCAATCAAAAAAGGCTTTGCCTTGAAAGTGATCGAGCAAGGTGGCGAATATCGCATACTCTTTGTATTCGTTATTTTGGACAAACGCCGCAAAGTCTTTATCCGATTTATCGAAACGGGAGAAGGCAAGGCGCAAAAGTGCGCTCTTTTTATCGCGAACGTCCGCATAGTCCACCCGCGTGCTTTTTTTGAAAGAGATCTCTTGCTCTTGCAAAAGTCCCTCTTTCACAAGGTCGTAAAGGTCTATAAATAAGGGGTTTAAGGCAAAAGCCGCCACCGAGGAATAAGGAGAATTCCCTTCGCGCGTGGGCGTGAGAGGCAATACCTGCCAAACGCGAACGCCCGCCGAAGCAAGAAAATCCACAAAAGCATACGCGCCCTCGCCGAGCGTGCCGATCCCCTCCTTGGACGGAAGGGACGAAACCGAGAGCAAAATGCCCGTTTCTCTCATCTCAAACCTCTAAGCGGAGCATATCTTCATTGCTCTCGCGGCGAATTGCCAAACTGTCCGCACCGTCCTTGACCCACACGACGGCGGGACGGGGGATGCGGTTATAGTTGGAAGCCATCGAATAATTGTACGCACCGGTGCAAAGTACGGCGAGAATATCGCCGCGAACGGGAGTCGGCAACGTGACGTTCTCTTGCAAAATGTCACCGCTTTCACAACATCTGCCAACGACCGAACACGGAAAATCGGGCTTGCTTGCCGCTTTGCTTGCCAGCATCACGGTATAGGGCGCCTCATACAAAGCGTAGCGCGGATTGTCGGGCATGCCGCCGTCCACCGACACATAGCTCTTGTATCCTTTAATGGTTTTCACACTGCCGACGGTATAGAGAGTAAGGCCCGCGTCCGCCACAAGGCTGCGTCCCGGTTCCAAAAGAATGCGCGGGAGCGCAAATCCGATCTCCGCGGCGCGCAGACGAATGACTTCCGCCATATCGCGAATGACTGCCGCATAGTCCAAGACGGGTTGTCCTTCGACGTATTTCACGCCGAGACCGCCGCCAAGGTTCAAAATTTCCGCCTTATAGCCCGTTTCCGCATGGATATACGCAATGAAACGAAGCATGATATCCGCCGCCTCGGTAAAAGGATCGATATCAAAGATCTGCGAACCGACGTGGCAATGGAATCCCTTGAGAATAATGTGCGGCAAGGAGAGTGCGAGACGTGTGATCTCTTCGGCTTGTCCCGTCTCAATGGCGGAACCGAACTTGCTGTCCACACTGCCCGTCACGATGGCTTTGTGCGTGTGCGGGTCGATGCCCGGGGTGATGCGGAGCAAAATATCCTGCTTTTTATCCACCGTAGCAAGGTACTTTTCCAGCGCAAGGAGCTCGTCCGTATTGTCTACGATAAAAGCGCCCACGCCGTTATCCACCGCATAAGCGATGTCCGCGTCGGTCTTATTATTGCCGTGGAAATAAACGTTCTTGAGGTCAAAACCCGCCGCCTTAGCGGTGTAAAGCTCTCCGACGGACACCGCATCCATGCCGATGCCCTCTTCCTTTGCCAAGCGATAAATACCCTTAAAACAGAGCGCCTTGGACGCAAAGAGAGGAAAACTGCCCTCGCCGAAACACTCGACGAGCGCCTTTTTGTACTTGCGAATATTTTCGCGAATGCGATTTTCATCCAAAAGCATCAAAGGGGTGCCGTACTTTGCCGCGAGGGCGCAAGTATTCGCCCCTGCGAAAGTGAGCTGACCGTTTGCGTCAAGTCCGAGATTCTTATGTATCATAGCGCACCTCTTACAGTATTTTTTCGAGCCTTGCCACCGCGGCGATCGTCGCTTCGCGACTGCCGAAGCTGGTCAGGCGGAAATAGCCTTCGCCCGCTTCCCCGAAACCTTCGCCCGGGGTGCCGACGACTTGCACTTCATTCAACAGCATATCGAAAAACTCCCAACTCGTCATACCGTTCGGGCACTTGAGCCAAATATAGGGAGAGGAAACGCCGCCCGTGTGCCATACGCCCTTGCGGGTGAGCATTTCGCTGATGATCTTCGCATTCTCCATATAGTAATCGACCAAAGCGGCGCATTGCTTGACGCCCTCTTCGGAGAGAGCCGCTTCCGCACCGCGTTGGACGGGATAGGAAACGCCGTTGAACTTGGTCGCCTGACGGCGGGACCACAGCTTCTTCAGATTGAAGCCGTCCTCGGTCTCCAGCGTGGCGGGGACCACCGTCCAAGCGCAACGCGTGCCCGTAAAGCCCGCCATTTTGGAAAAACTGCAAATTTCCACCGCGCAGGTCTCCGCGCCCTTGATCTCATAGATGGAATGGGGATAATCCCCTTTGATAAAAGACTCGTAAGCGCTGTCAAAAATGATGAGCGAACCGCTCTTTTGAGCGTAATCGACCCAAGCTTGGAGCCCCGCTCTGTCATAAACTGCACCCGTGGGGTTATTGGGCGAGCAGATATAGATCACGTACGGCTCGTCGTCCAACACGTCGGGCGTGCCGAGGAAGCCGTCCGCTTCGCCCGCTTCCAAAAGCTCTATCTTATTGCCGCTCATAATGTTGCTATCCATATACACGGGGTAAACGGGGGACGGAATGAGCACTTTATTTCTGCCGAGGATATCCACGATATTGCCCACGTCGCTCTTGGCGCCGTCCGAGATGAACACGTCGTCCGCCGATACTTTTACGCCTTTTCGCGCATAGTACGCCGAGACCGCCTCGCGGAGGAAAGTGTGACCGTACTCGGGGGGATAACCTCTGAAAGTCTCCTTCACGCCCATTTCGCGCACGGCTTTCTCCATCGCTTCCACCACGACGGGGGCAAGCGGGAGGGTGACGTCGCCGATGCCGAGGCGAATGACCTCTTTATCGGGGTGCGCCGCCTGATACGCCCTCACTTTCTTCCCGATTTCAGAGAAAAGATAGCTCTCTTTGAGCGCCGCGAAATTCTCATTTACTTTGATTTTCATCATATTCGTACACTCCTTCATACACTTTGGTCGCGCCGCCCGTCATCGTAACGGCATATTCTTTGTCCACGCGGATCACAAGGTCGCCGCCGATGAGGCGCACCGTAACGTCGGTATCCGCTTTGCAAATTCCGTTTTTGACCGCCGCCGCAACGGTAGCCGAAGCGCCCGTGCCGCAAGCGAAAGTCTCGCCGCTTCCCCTTTCCCACACGCGCATAATGAGCTCGCGGTCGCTGAGGACCTCTACAAACTCCGTATTCACACGTTCGGGGAAAATAGAAAGATATTCAAAAGAGGGCCCCATCTTTGCAAGGTCCAATTCCTTTACGCCCTTGGTAAAAATCACCGCGTGGGGGTTGCCCATGGAAACCGCCGTCATGCGGTAGGTCTTGCCAAGCACCTCTACGGGGGCGTTCACCATCTCGTCCGAAGGATAGACCGCGGGCACGTCCTTTGTCGTAAAGATCGCCCGACCCATCTCTACCGACGCTTGGGTGACCACACCCTTTTCCTTGGTGAGGCGGAGAGTCTTGATGCCTGATAAGGTCTCTATCGTCATAACGTCTTTTGTAACAAAGCCGCCGTCCGAAAGATATTTGCCCACGCAACGAATGGCGTTGCCGCACATTTTGCCCTCGCTGCCGTCCGCGTTGAACATACGCATACGCGCGTCGGCAACGTCGCTTTTCATAATAAGCACGAGCCCATCGCTACCCACCGAAAAATGTCTCGGGGACATCTCGATGGCAAGCGCGCAAGGATCAAAGGTGAGCCCGTCCAAACAGTTCACGTAAATGTAATCGTTGCCCGCTCCGTGCATTTTGGTAAAGGCTATTTTTGCCATATCATTCCTCCACAAGGTCCTGCATCGTATAGAGCCCGGGGGACTTGTCCGCAATAAACTCCGCCGCGCGGAGTGCGGCCGTTGCAAACAAGGCTCTGTCGTGGGCTTCGTGCGTGAGCGTGATGGTCTCCATGCCATCGCTAAAATACACTTCGTGACGACCGACCACGTTGCCGAGACGCACGGCGCTCACGCCGACGTCCCCCTTTTCACGCTTCGCCATGCCGCTTCTGCCCGTGACGATATGCGCATCCGAACGGACGTCCTTGATGGCGTTTGCTATCATGAGCGCGGTGCCCGACGGCGCATCGACTTTGCGATTATGGTGAAATTCCACGATCTCCGCATCGTCCTCCGCCAAAAGAGCCGCCGCCTTTTTGACAAGAGAAATAAGGAGCGCTACGCCGTAACTCATATTCGCGCTGAAAAAGAGAGGCACGCTTTTTGCCGCCTCGTGAATTGCCGCTTTTTCCTCCTCGGTCTGCCCCGTAGTGGCAAGCACAAGAGGGAGCGAACGCTCGGTCACGTAAGAAAGCAAATCTTTGGTGGCAAGGTGAGAGGAAAAGTCTATAACAACGTCCGCCTCGCCCGTATAGGAAGCAAGCGAAGGATAAGTAACAGCCTCGTCGCTGACGCCTGTGACGTCCACCGCGACGACGCCGTAGCCCGCCGCTTTCGCCGCTTTGATGACTTCTTTGCCGAGCCTGCCGCCCGCGCCGTTTACGATTACTTTCATCAGACGTTTATCCCCGCTTCACGCATATAGCCAAGCAACTTTTCTTCATTCTTTGCCGTAATCTCGGTGAGGGGCAAACGAATGGAGCCGTCGCCGAAGCCCATACGGTACATAGCCGCCTTGACGGGAATGGGGTTCACCTCCGAGAAAAGCGCATCGATAAGTTTGTGATATTTGAACTGCATTGCCGCCGCCTTTTTGATGTCGCCTTTGAGGAAAGCGTGGCACATCTCCGAAGTCTCGCGGGGAAGCAGGTTGGAAAGCACGCTGATAACGCCCACGCCGCCGAGGCTCATCAAAGGAACGATCTGATCGTCGTTGCCGCTGTAAAGATCCAGCTTGCCCGACACCAAAGACATCGTCTCCACGATCTTGCTGATATTGCCGCACGCTTCTTTGATCGCCACAATGCCGGGCACGTCGGCAAGCGCCGCATAGGTGGCGGGCTCGATATTTACGCCCGTGCGGGAAGGCACGTTATAGAGAATGATGGGCTTATTGACGTTTTCGGCAATGAGTTTGTACATTGCGATGAGACCCGCCTGCGTTGCCTTATTGTAATAGGGCGTCACAAGCAAGAGTGCGTCCGCGCCCGCCTTGATGGCTTCATTGGAGAGCTCTATCGCATAAGCGGTATCGTTGCTACCCGTGCCCGCAATGACAGGGACTCTGCCCGCCGCGCTCTTTGCCACACAGCGGACCACCTCGATGTGTTCCTCCGTGGTGAGCGTGCTGCCTTCGCCCGTTGTGCCTGCCGCGACCAAAGCGTCGATGCCGTTTTCGATTTGAAAATCCACCAAACGAGCAAGCGCGTCAAAGTCTATCTCTCCCTTTTTCATCGGGGTGACAAGCGCTGTTGCGGCTCCCTTAAAAATCGTCTTTTCCATATATGCCTCCTGCTGATTATCCGAAATATATGCATTTTAACGAAAAACTGTGCATAAATCGTCCGTTTTCACAAAAAAATTATATCATAGCCATTCCCCCGTACGCAAACGATATTGAAAGCCTTAAAATATTTTTTCAATATTTTACGCTTACAAGACGCCTTGGATGCGGAGAACGAGGCTTTTTGGCCTCGAAAGAATATTCTTTCGTGGGTGGCGCACCCTAAAAAATATGAAACGCTTCTCACACGCCTTATTCGCCTTTTGTCTTTCTTTTACGCTCGCCCTCTTTTTTGCCACGCCTACGCTGTATGCGAGTGCTGACGAGGAAGACCGACGGGAATTGCCCATCTTGATGTATCACTCGGTGCTGACGTCTCCAACGGGGGTTTATTACATCACGCCGCAAGCGCTGGAAGAGGACCTTGCCGCATTGACGGCGCGTGGGTACAAAAGCGTGCGGCTCGCCGACGTGGCTCGCTACTTGAAAGGCGTGGGCTCACTCCCCGAAAAGCCCGTGCTCATCACCTTTGACGACGGGCATTACAACAACTATTTTTACGCGATGGAAATACTGAAAAAGCAAGGATTTTACGCTGTTTTGAACGTGATAGGCTCTTTTTCGGAATACTCGTCTACACACGAAAAAGACCACCCCGAATACTCCCATCTCACCTGGGACGAGATAGGCATTCTCGCGCGGAGCGGCGTGTTTGAAATAGGCAATCACAGCTACGCGATGCACGCCTACAAACCCCGCTTCGGCATCACGCAAAAAAAGGGGGAAAGCGCGGAAGAGTACGAAAAAGCGCTCAAAGAGGACGCGCTCCGCCTTGAATACACATTGCTTGATAAATGCGGCGTGCGACCCGTATGCTACGCCTACCCCTTCGGCGCATACAGTGAAGAGAGCGAAGCCATTCTTCGCTCCATCGGCTACGAAGCCATTTTTACCTGTTATGAGCGCGTGAACGTACTGCGAAAAGGGGACGAAAAGAAACTTGCGCGGCTCTATCGAATCAACCGCGACGGCACGTTATCCACCGAGGCCTTTTTGAATAAACACAAACTGTAAAAAATGCCGCAAACGCGGCAGTTTTTAATTAGGAATTGCGTTCGCTATGCGAACATATTATGTGCGACTACACAAAGTGTAACTTCACTCGCCGATAGGTGTCACGGTGATGCCCTCCGCAATTTCGGTCTCATAGACAGTGGGGGCGTAGCCGATGGCGCGCGCATAGCGCTCGGTCACAAATTCGGCAAAGGCGGGCACGCTGTCCTTTCGCACGATGGAGACCGTGGAGCCGCCGAAGCCCGCGCCCGTCATGCGTGAACCCAAGCAATCGGGAAAAGCATTCGCCGCGTCCGCAAGCGCGTCAAGCTCCGCGCCCGTCACCTCGTAAAGGTCGCGCAAAGACGCATGTGAATCGCGAAGGAGCGCGCCGAGAGACGCCATATCTCCTCTTTTCATACAGTCTGCCGCCGCCGTCACACGCGCACACTCTTCCACCACATGTTTTGCACGCTCGTACAAGGGACTTGCAAGGCATTTGCCCACCCTGTCGAACGCCTCGGGAGAGACTTCGGCAAGGTGGCGAACGGGGAGCCGTTCGGAAAGCGCCGCAAGCGCTTCCTCGGTCTCTCTGCGCCTCTCATTGTACTTGCTGTCCACAAGGCTGTGCGGCTTGTTGGTATTTGCCACCACAAAGGTATATTCCCCCATCGTGACGGGCACTTGCTCGCAAGCGAGCGTGGCACAATTAAGCAGCATCGCGCACCCTTTCTTGCCACAGGCGGAAGCATATTGATCCATAATGCCGCAATTCATTCCCACGTATTTGTTTTCGGCTTTTTGCGCGAGGAGCGCCACCTCTACAGGGTCTACCTTTTCTCCCGCCACGGTGAGGAGCGCCGCAATGAAAGAGACCTCTATCGCCGCCGAGGAACTGAGCCCACTGCCGAACGGCACGT
>Ga0310690_10004033_pt1 | contig 21371 bp, 16 predicted proteins | sample AusTroGonzalo_MG_2_FD_207661 | JGI IMG/M metagenome (GOLD analysis project Ga0310690, IMG submission 207661) | Bovine rumen microbial communities from tropical cattle in Woodstock, Queensland, Australia - Gonzalo_04 (v2) (version 2) | ecosystem: Host-associated > Mammals > Digestive system >... | reverse complement strand
CCGGGGAGAGAAAGAAAGGCAAAGATAAATGAGTAAAAAAGAGCGTAAGGTTTTCATCGCGGAGGCAGTGATTGTTTTTGTCCTCCTGGCGGCAATCCTGCTGACCCAGCTGATCGGAACAGTGGATGTCGCGCAGAGCCTGGGCGGGCTGCGTACGGAGAAAGACCTGGACGGAAAGATCATCGGCACCGCCCCTGATTCCGCCTGGACGGAGGAGGCCCGGGCAATGTGGCCGAATGCCGTTTTCCAGGATGCTGCCAGCGTTTCGGACCTGCCGGAAATGACGGTGAACGGAACCATCGACGCCTTCCTTGCCTCGCCGGACGCGGTGGCGGATATCCTCCCGGCGCATCCGGAGCTGACGGTGATCCTGCGGAATATCAGCGATGTGGCGGATATCAGCACCGCGGCGGAAAAACCGTATATTGTCATCCGGGAAGCCGATTACGCCTACCCCTCCACCAAAAAAACGCTGAAAGACCTGGATGTGCCCGGTCTCCGCATTGCCGCCATGACGGGAACGGAGGCGTCGGTCTTTATGCCGATGCTCTATCCCGACTGCGAACTCGTATATTTCAACAGCTTCACGGATATGTTCCTTGCGCTGGAAACCGGGAAGGCGGACGCGGTTGTCTCGTATTATTCACAGCAGGCCATCGTCGGCGAAAGCTATGACGACCTGGCCTTCATCAGCACCCCCGCAGCCTCCGTCACCTACGGTTTCGGCACCGGAAAAAACGCGAACGGAGACCGGCTCAAGCAGGAATTCAACAGTTATCTCCGGGAGATCAGCGAAAGCGGCGAGCTGGCGAAGAGCATGCAGAAATGGGAATCGATGACCGCGGATACAGACGCCTCCCTGCATTACACCTATACCGGCGAAAAAGGTACGCTCCGCATCGTTACCGCCGGAACCTGGTTCCCGAAGACTTACTATTCGGGCAATAACCTGACGGGACAGTTTGTCGAACTGATCTGCGATTTCTGTTCCCGCTCGGGATATACGCCGCAGTTCGAATGCTGCGATTTTGCGGCGGAGGTGGCAGGCATCAATTCCGGCACCTACGACATCATGGCGGATACCCTGTATATTACGGAGGAACGGCTGAAGCAGATCAATATCACGGATCCGGTAACCTCCAGCGATCTTTTCATGGTCGTGAAAAACCCGCCCAAGACGGAATCCGTTTCCAAAGCGTCCCAGTTCGTCAGCCGGATCCGGGACGGTTTCTTCAGCAATTTCATCCGGGAAGACCGCTGGAAGATGCTCCTGGACGGACTTGGAACCACGCTGATCCTTTCCCTGTCCTCCGGAGTCATCGGAACCCTGCTCGGCGCGCTGATCTGCCGGATGAGGATGAGCCGCAACGCCTATGCCCTCGCTTTTTCCAGGATGTATATCCGGCTGATCCAGGGAATCCCGATCACCGTGCTCCTGATGGTCCTCTATTATGTAATCTTCACCAACCAGGGAATGACAGCCCTGCAGATCTGCGTGATCGGCTTCTCAGTGGATTTCGCCGCCTACGCGTCCGAGATTTTCCGCAACGGCATTGAGGCGGTTCCCGTCGGCCAGGCGCGGGCGGCCAAGGCTTTGGGATTCACCTCATCCCAGGGCTTCTTCCGTGTCGTCCTTCCCCAGGCAATGAAGCATATCCTGCCGGTCTACAGCGGCCAGCTGATTTCCATGGTGAAAGCGACTTCCATCGCCGGGTATATCTCCGTCCTGGAGCTGACCAAGGTTTCGGATATTATCCGCAGCCGCACCTTTGACGCCTTCTTCCCGCTGATTACCACGGCGCTGGTCTATTTCCTGCTGTCCCATATGCTGATCCTCCTGATGAAGCTTGCCGTCAGCCGCCTGAACAACCGTTCTGCCCGCGCCCTCAGGGGGATCCGTACGGATACTGCCGCGGAACCCGTTGCTGCTTTCCGTGAAAACCCTGCCGCTGCCGCCGGGCAGAAACTGCTGGAGATTGAGCACCTGTCCAAGAAGTTCGACCAGGTAACGCCGCTGAAGGATGTGAGCTGTGTCGTCAGCACCGGGGACGTGATCTCTGTTATCGGGCCCTCGGGAACCGGGAAGAGCACTTTCCTGAACCTGATCAACCGCCTCGAAACGCCGGACAGCGGTCGTATCCTGTTCAACGGGGAGGACACCCTGGCGCCCGGATACAACCTGAACCGGCTGCGCCAGCATGTTGGAATGGTCTTCCAGAATTTCAACCTCTTCCAGCACCTGACGATCGTTGAAAATATTATGCTTGCCCAGACCGTCCTGCTGAAGCGCAGCCGCCAGGAGGCGTATGAGCGGTCCATGGCGCTCCTGGATACCGTCGGCCTGTCCGAAAAGGCGCTCAGCTATCCCGCGGAGCTTTCCGGAGGGCAGCAGCAGCGCGCCGCGATCGCGCGGACCATCGCCATGGATCCGCAGATCGTCCTCTTTGACGAGCCCACCTCCGCCCTGGATCCGACCATGGTGGAGGAAGTCCTGTCCGTCATCCGGGACCTCGCCCGGCACGGAACCACCATGCTGGTCGTGACACATGAAATGAAATTCGCGCAGAATGTTTCCACCCGCGTCTTCTACATGGATGAGGGTGTGATTTACGAAGAGGGCAGCCCGGAACAGCTCTTTGAAAGCCCGCAGAAGGACAGGACGCGCCAGTTCATCCGGCACCTGAAGTCCCTCTCCCTCATCCTCCTGGAAGGGAAAGACGAATGCGGCGAAATGATCAGCCGGATCGACGACTTTGCCCGGAAGAATATGGTTTCCTGGAAACTGCACCGCGGAATGCTCGCGGTGCTGGAAGAGCTGTGTGTCGAGCAGGTCTTCAGCCGGCGGAAGGATTACGGAAAAATCGCCCTGACGTTTGAATACGCCAAGGCGAATGAGGAAATCCATTTTACGGTGTCCTTCGGCGGCGCCGCGTGGGATCCGCTTTCGGACGATGAATCGCCAGCCGTCCTGCTGCTGCGCAATGCGGTAACCGATCCGGTTTATCGCGCGGATGAGAACGGAAACCATGTGGAGGGCTTCATCCGCTGAGTCCGCTCCGCACGCCGTGCTTTTACTGCCCGAGGTTCATCAGCTGCATCTGCGCCTCTTCGCTGCCCCTCTCCGCGGCCATCCTGTAAAGTTCAATCGCTTTTTCCGTGGACTGTTCCACGCCCAGCCCTTCCAGATAAAGATATCCGAGGCATTCCAGTCCGTCCGCGTCTTCCTGGTCTGCGGACAGTTGATAATATTCCGCAGCTTTTTCATAGTCCACGTCCACGCCGACCCCGAACTGGTACGCCTTGCCCATGCCCCACTGTCCCATGGAGTCCCCCTGTTCCGCGGCCAGCCCGTAATACTTCAGGGACATTTCACTCGACTGGTCCACCCCGTATCCGAATTCGTACATCTGGGCCAGGCGCGCCTGCCCGTAGGCGTAGTTCAGGTCCGCTGCCATCCGGTAGTATTTCACCGCCGTTTCATCGGACTGTTCCACGCCCTGGCCGTATTCATACAGGATCCCGAGGTTCGTCTGGGCTTCGGGTATTCCCTGGCCGGCAGCCAGCGTGTAGTATTCCGCTGCCTTTACGAAATCCTGTTCCACCCCGACGCCGAAATCATACATCCAGCCGACCATGAGCTGCGCCTGCGCCTCTCCGGCTTCAGCGGCCAGCAGGAACAGTTCCAATGCCTTCGCGGTGTCCTGTTCCACCCCGACACCTTCCAGGTACTGATGGGCCAGAACGCTCTGGGAAGCCGGCATTCCCTGTTCCGCGGCCATCCGGAAGTATTCCGCGGCTTTTTCATAGTCCGGTTCCGTACCGTATCCGTAGAAATACTGGCAGCCGGCCATGTGCTGCGCCCTGGGATCGCCGGCATCCGCCGCCAGCGTAAAATACGCCAGCGCCGTTGCGTAATCCTCGCTTTCAAACGCGCTGCGCGCCAGGTCCGTCCATTCCTGAATCTTATCCTGGCCTTCCTCCGCCGCGGCCGTGCCGGCCAGCGCCAGCAGCAGGGCAAGTATCAGGCTGATCCCGGTTCTTATGTACTTCTTCATGGCGGTTCTCCTTTTCACAGCATGGATTCATATTGAATATACAGCCGCTGGTAAAAAAAGTAAAGTCGGAGAGCTCGCCAAACCAGCCGGTCCGTCAGATCACGTACATGTCCCATGCACCGGATCGTTCCCTGCATTCCTGCAGGATGTCCGAAAGGGTTTTGCTTTCGGCGAATGACGAGAGGGACCGGTTCAGTTCATTCCATACGCAGTCGTTGACGGCGCCGCGCAGGCTCTGACCGTCCGCCTCCCCGGCCGGGGCCGTTTCCTCCAGGATACTGTTGTCCAGCGCATTGAGGATCTCCGACAATCTGATCCTGTCTGCAGGCCGGGCCAGCATATAACCTCCCCGCAGCCCTTTCTGCGCGCGGATCAGGCCGGCCTGTTTCAGGTGTGTCAGGATCTGCTCCAGGTATTTCTGGGAGATATCCTCCCGCTCTGCGATCTCCGGTGCGGATACGGTGGATCCGTTTCCGGAATACAGGGCAATATCCGTCAGCGCCAGCATGCCGTACTCAACCCTCGTGGATACCCTCATAACACATCCTCCAGTCCCTCCGGCGCTCCCCGGAGAAAAGAACCTGCCAGGGTCCGGTAAACCGCGTCTGCCAGGATCCCGTGCCCTTCCGCATTGATATGCTCATCATCATAACGGGAAGGACGGACATAGTCCGCTGCTGCCAGGAAAAGATGTCCCCTTTTCCCGGCTATTTTTGAATATACTTCCTTCAGCTCTGCAGATACCCTGACGGACTCCCGGCTGAACTCGGGATCCTTTTCCGGTTTCCAGACGTCCTTTCCGAGTGTCACCGGTGAGATAACAAGAATACGCTCCGGATGGATCCTGGATTCAAACCGGTCCAGGCACCGTTCCAGCCCTTTACCGATCTGTTCCGCCGATGCGCCAAACACCGTCTTGCAGTCATTGGTCCCCAGCATGACGATCGCTGCGGAAGGGCTCTGATTCACGGAAAGAATCCTGGCAACAGCATCCTCCCCCTTTAAACCGGGACGGTGCGGATCTTCGAAAACGGTGGTCCTGCCGCAAAGGCCTTCCTCAACAAGCGCAAATCCGTGACGGCCCAGTTTTTTCCTTAACAGGCCTGTCCAGCGGACATTCTCCGGGTAGCGGTTCTTCAGCACCGGATTCAGTCCCCATGTATTTGAATCCCCAAAGGCAATCACCTGGTTCATGACCCTTCTCCTCTCGTCGCAGCCTGCATGGTTTTGTCATATAAAATGCGGACTCCCGCCCGGATCTGCAGGCACTAAAAAACAGGCATGGAGCTGCTCCGATGCCTGCTGCGCGGCAAAAAGAAGATTATCGGATGTCGCGGCAACAGGCAGAAAACATCATTCGGCACATGTACATGTGCATCCGGCGACACATTTCCGTCTGTTTTGCGAACATCCGACCCACCTCCTGTTCTTTCTGAATATATATTATACCTATCAATCTACTATGTCAATAGTTTATTTCAGATTGCAGTCAGCTTTACCGCAGCCTCTCCGAGCCCTTCCGTGCGGATTTTCAGCGTGATTTCGCCCTGCGCATATCCGGACCGGATAATGGCCATGGCCCGTCCCCGGAAGCTCTCCGTATCGCCGTCCGTATAATTGTCCTCCGTCACGGGGTTTGCCGATCCGAAGCCCGCAAGCTTTCCGCATCCGGCAATCTCCGCCCGGAGCTTTATCGCGGCGTCAGGAACAACCCGCCCCTCCCGGTCGGTCAGCTCGATTCCCACACAGATCAGGTCGTGTCCGTCGGCTTTCATCTCCGTTTTTTCGGGGACCAGCCGGATCTGCTCCGCTTCCCCTGTTGTATAAAGGACGTCGCGGCTTACTTCCTTTCCGTCCGTATAGCTTATCGCTTCAACCTTTCCGGGCATGTATACGGTTTCAAAGCAGGCGGAATCCGGCATGGGGCGTTCCCTGCTGATCTTCTTCCGCCCGAGGGATACGCCGTTTACAAGCACTTCCGCTTCATCCGCATTGGAATAAACCGCAAGCTTTACCGGTTTGCCTTCCCAGCCTTTGTAATTCCAGGTGGGACGGACGTCCGGAAAACCCCACAGCGTCATCACTTCCGTTTTCCCGAAGGTCCCGGGATGCATGGAGAACAGGAAGGTCCTGTCGCTTCCCCATACGACGCTCCTGTAGGCGCCCTGGGGCAGCATATGGCCCGTGATATCGAAATCCGCGTCGTTTGCGGTCCGCCAGGGGTACGGGGAGCCGGTCGCGGGCATCAGCGACCACGGATCCTCCACGACCGGATCGTCCGCGTCTGCATATACGGCTTTCCCGATTCCCGCTTCCCCGATGTAGTCCCACGCCGTCCAGGTAAAATCGCCGATGACATAGGGAAGCCGCATGATGAAAGGCCACCTGAATCCGATCTGCACCGGGAAGTTCTCCGATCCGAGCATGACCCTCTCCGGGAAAAGCTCGTGATCCTTCTCGTACAGGTCTTCCAGGTAGTTGTATCCCACAACGTCAAGCCCGTTTGCAAAAGGTCCGGTGATATGTTCCCAGCTTGTGCTGTCCGGTTCGTCCGAGGCGTTCTGGTGCTGTTCCCGTCCTTTTGTCATCTCATCGTCCAGGCCGCTCCACATGGAGCAGATGCCGTTGCTCACAGGCCTTGTCCCGTCCAGGTTCCGGATGGTTTCAGCAAGCTGCGCGGCCAGGGAATAGCCGTTGCCCAGTCCTCTCCTTTCGGGAATCTCGTTTCCCGTGGACCAGATGATCACCGCCGGATGGCTTCTGTCCCTCCGGACAAAAGCGGTCAGGTCCTTTTTCCAGTCGCTTTCAAAAAACTGGCTGTAATCGCCGCCGCGTTTGGCGATCCCCCACGCGTCGAACGCCTCATCGAAGATATACATCCCCTCCCGGTCGCATGCCTCCACCAGCGCCGCGGACGGAGGATTATGCGCGGTACGGATCGCGTTGAAGCCGACCTCTTTCAGCTTCCGGACCTTCCTGGCTTCCGCTTCGTAAAGGGATACGGCGCCCAGCAGGCCGTTGTCATGATGCAGGCATCCGCCCTTGAGCTTTACGGTTTTTCCGTTGATGCGAAGTCCCCTCACCGGGTCCGCGGTGACCGTCCGGATCCCGAACAGTACGTCGGCTCCATCGGCGGTATTCTCCCGGTCCGCAATGAAATGCGTCCTGAATACGCCGAGATTCCGGACCCGCGCCCTGACCCGGTACAGGTTCGGATGATCGGCGTCCCAGAGGGCAGGATCCTTCACGTGCAGGGCCAGGCAGGCTGTTTCCGTTTTTCCCGGGCCCACCAGTATCACCTGGCTGGCGCTTCCCGCGATCTCTTCTTCGCCGTCCCCGGTGACGGACAGGCTTACCTCAGCCAGCCGCTTCTCCGCCGTGGCGTTCTCTACCTCCACCCGGAACCCGAGGAAGGCGTATCCGTCCGCCACTTCCTTTGTCCAGGCAAAGATTCCGTCCGGAGCGATATGCACCTTCGGGCCGTGGCAGAGCGTCACGCCCCTGTACAGGCCGGAACCGGTATACCAGCGTGAATTCACATGCATGCTGGTGTTCAGGTTGACCGTAATCCTGTTTTCCTCGCCGAAGGTCACGTAATCCGTCAGGTCCACATACCAGGGCGCGTATCCGTAATGCCGGCTTCCCGCCTTGCAGCCGTTGATTTCAACTGTCGCGTTCATCATCGCGCCGTCCAGCTTCAGTCCGACGCAATCATGCTCCCATTCTTTCGGGATCATCACATACCGGGTATAGTTCGTTGCGTCCCCCGTGAAATATCCGCTGTCAGCCCTGGCAGGCGCTTCCGGCGATACCGGCGTGCCGATCATGCCGTCGTGCGGCAGGTCCACCTCTGTCCCGGGCGTTGCCTCCAGCACGCCCAGCGAATCCGCAAATCCCCTCCTGAAGGTCCATTTATCATCGAGCCGGATGTTTTGCATCGGATCAGCCTCCCGCTTCCCATAAGATTTTCTGTTTTTTGTATAAAGACAGATTCACCGAAAAAGGCGGGAAACCCTTCCCGCCTTCATGGATTATTCCAGGTAACCTTCCCGCGCCTGTATGCCGAACCGTTTTTCCAGCAGGTGCATCTGTTCGTCCGTAATCGTGTTAAGCCGCGGCAGGTGGGCGATCTTCATGTAGATCTCCGCCGCCTTCTCTGCTGTTTCGATCAGGCCGAAGGTCTCGTCCAGGTCCTTGCCCGCACCGTAGATCCCGTGCAGGCTCCAGACCACCAGCCGGGCCGTCTTCATCTTTTCCGCGGTGGCTTCGCCGATCTCGTTGGTTCCGCACAGCATCCAGGGCAGCACGTTCACGCCGTCCGGAAATACCACCACGCACTCCGTGCACATCTGCCACAGCGTACGGGTGAATTCCTTCTCGTCCAGGGTGTGTACATAGGTCATGGCCAGCAGGTTCGCCGGATGGCAGTGCATGACCACCCGGTTCTCCGGATTCACCTTCAGCCTTGCCACATGGCTCATCATATGGGCCGGGAACTCGCTGGTGAACTGCCCGCCGTCGGAATATCCCCACAGCAGGTCCGCCTGCTGTCCCGCATCCTTCAGCCGGACGATCCCCAGGTTCACGTCCGGGGCGTACTGCACGTTCTTGAAGTACTTTCCGGTACCGGTAACCAGGAAAACCTTCCCGTCCAGTTCCGGGGCGGTAAATCCCGTCGGGATCGTGCGCAGCACCTTCCCCATGTCCAGGTATCCGGAAACTTCTTTTTCGTCCAGCATCAGGCTGATGTTGCCGCCGTTGCGTTCGTCCCAGCCGTGGTTATACATGTTCGTGGTGGTGCGGATCATTTCCGCCATAAAGGGAGCCGTCAGGATATCTTTCATTTCCGGTTCACCAGCACTTTCTTTTCATATTCTTCGATCTGCGGGAACCATTCGCCGTCGGCGGGTTTTCCGCAGCTGCGGCAGTATTCGTCCCAGACCTCGCCGAAGGGCAGGGTCTTCAGTTCCTCCTGCAGGACCATCAGCTTGCTGAACTGTCCGGCGTCCTGGAGGGCCTTCAGTTCCGCGTTGGGCTGCAGCAGGGCAAACAGCAGCGCCTTCTGCAGGTTGCGATATCCTGTCACCCACGCGGAAATGCGGTTGATGCTGGCGTCGAAATAGTCCAGCGCGATGTCCACCTTGCCGTCCAGTCCGCCGCACCGGACGATCTCCCGGGCAATTTCCTTCGTCTCGTCGTCGAACAGCACCACATGGTCGCTGTCCCAGCGGATCGGCCGGGTCACGTGCAGGGCGATTTCCGGGAAGAAAGCCAGCAGGGCGGGAATCTTGTCGCTGACCACTTCCGTGGGATGATAGTGTCCGTTGTCCATCAGCGGAATGCATTTGTCCATGTTCATGGCTGCGTAGCTGAGGGCAAATTCTGCGCTGCCGACGGTATAGGCTTCCACCCCGATGCCGAATACCTTGCTCTCGACGCAGGGCTTCACCTTTTTGAAGTCGTACGGCTCCCGCAGGATCTCGTCAATGGATTCGCGGTAGCGCATCCGCGGGCCCATCCGGTCTGCGGGAATGTCCTTGAAGCCGTCTCCCGTCCAGATGTTCATCACGCAGGGCTGTCCCAGTTCCTCCGCCAGGTAGTTGCTGATGCGGATACAGGCTTTCCCGTGCTCGATCCAGAACTTCCGGGTTTCCTCGTTCGGGCTGGACAGGGTCAGCGGGTCGCATTTCGGATGGGAGAAGAAGGTGGGGTTGAAGTCGCAGCCCAGGCCCCGTTCCTTGCAGAACTCCACCCATTTCCGGAAATGTTTCGGCTCCAGTTTGTCCCGGTCCGCCCATTCGCCGTCCTCAAAGATGGCGTAGCTGGCGTGCAGGTTCATCTTCGGGGTGCCGGGAATCAGGCTCAGCACCTTGTCCAGGTCCGCCATCAGCTCTTCCGGCGTCCTGGCCCGGCCGGGATAGTTTCCGGTGGTCTGGATGCCGCCCGTCAGGGGCTTGGAGGGATCGGTGTCAAAGCCGCGCACATCGTCTCCCTGCCAGCAGTGCAGGGAAACAGGTACTTTCTTCAGTTTCGCCATGGCGGCGCCGGTATCAATCCCCAGGCCTGCGTACTTTTTCCTTGCTTCTTCGTAGCTCATGCTTCTTCTCCTCCGTTTTTCATCTGGATCATTAAGTTTCCAAGTGCGGTCGCTTCAATCGGCAGAGCGATAACCTCCTTGCCGGTGCCTTCCTCCGTCAGCCGGTTCAGGAACTGGTTCTTCGCGCCGCCGCCGACAATGTACAGCTTCCGGTACTGCTTTCCGGTGTTTTTCTCGATCTCTTCGATCGCCTGCCGGTAGCCCTGCGCCAGGGACCGGTACGCGCACCGGAAATAACCGGCGGTGCACTTCGGCGGGTGCGGAAGCCTGGAATCAAAAGCGGCCTTCATGCTTTCCGGCGCCAGGAACACCGGATCGTTCACATCCACCAGGTGATCGAAGTGTTTTTCCTCTGCCTCCGCCGTGATCTCGTTCCAGGGTTTGTCCGGGCAGAGCTCACTGCGCAGCCGGTTCACCAGCCACATCCCCATCAGGTTCTTCTGGTACCGGTTGTAGCCCACGCCGCCCTCGTTGGAGTAATTGGCGGCTTCGCTGCCCGCGTCCGTCAGCGGCTTCGGGGTCTTCACCCCCAGCAGGCTCCAGGTACCGGAGGAGATATACAGTTCATTCCCCTCCATGGGGATTCCTTCCACGGCGCTGCCGGTATCGTGGGTGGCGCAGAGGACGACCTTGATCCCCCTGTACTCCCCGATGGCCGTGCCCGGCTGCTGCAGCGGGCGGAACAGGTGTTCCGGCAGCCCCAGGATCCGGATGATCTCCGGATCGAATGCACCGGTTTCCGCGCTGACCATGCCGCCGGTGGTGGCGTTGGTATATTCGTGGCTTTTGACGCCGCAGAGCTTGTACATCAGGTATTCCGGGATCATCAGGAAATCCGTGACGCCTTCCAGCCGTCCGGCCACCTTGTCCGCGTACAGCTGGTAGACCGTATTGAAGGGCTGGAACTGGATGCCTGTGCGCCGGTACAGATCCGAAAAGGAAATCTTTTCATGCACCTGCGGGATGACCGCCTCGGTCCGGCTGTCCCGGTAGGCGTAGCAGGGCGTCACTTCCCGGTCCCCCTGCATCAGCACATAGTCCACGCCCCAGGTGTCCACGGACAGGCTTTCGATCTGCGGAAATGCTTTCAGCGCTTCCTCAACGCCTGCCCTGACATGCCCCAGCAATGCTTCAATGTTCCAGGTCAGGTGCCCGTCCTTTTCCGTGACGCCGTTCGGAAAGCGGTAGACTTCCTGCGTTCGGATTTCCCCGTTTTCCTTCCAGCCGACGATATGCCGTCCGCTGGAGGCGCCGATGTCAATTGCCAGATACCTTTTCATGCCGCGTCCTTCCTTCTTGCTTATACGCCGGAATAGGCGGAGAATCCGCCGTCAATCGGGATCGTAACGCCGGTGATGAAGCTTGCCGCTTCGTTGTTCAGCAGGAACAGCACCGCGCCGGAAAGCTCCGTTTCGCTGTCGCCGAAACGTCCCATCGGCGTTGCCGCCAGGATCTTCCCGGTCCGTTCCGTCGGCGTTCCGTCCGGGTTGAACAGCAGCGCGGCGTTCTGTTTCGTGGAGAAGAAGCCGGGAGCGATGGCGTTCACCCGGATGCCGGCTTTGCTGAAGTGCACCGCCAGCCACTGGGTGAAGTTGGTCACCGCCGCCTTCGCGCCGGAATAGGCCGGGATCTTCGTCAGCGGGCAGTAGGCGTTCATGCTGCTGATATTCAGGATGTTGCAGCCTTCCCGGCCCACCATCTGCCGGGCAAAAGCCTGGGTAGGCAGCAGGGTGCCGATGAAGTTCAGGTTGAACACGAATTCCACGCCGGACTTGTCCAGGTCAAAGAAGGACTTCGTGTCGCTTTCAATATCGCCCGGTTCAAAATATTCCTTGTCCGTGGTCGCCTTCGGGTTGTTCCCTCCCGCGCCGTTGATCAGGATATCGCAGGGGCCCAGGTCCGCCAGCACCTGGTCCGCCACCTGGCAGCAGAGGTCCTTGTCCAGCACGTTGCAGCCGTAGGCTTTGGCTACGCCGCCTTCCGCGATGATCTCCTGTGCGAACTTGTCTGCGTTTTCCACGTGCAGGTCCAGCAGGGCCACTTTCGCGCCGGCCCGGGCAAGAACCTTCGAAAAATAGGAGCACAGCACGCCGCCCGCGCCGGTAACGACCGCCACTTTCCCTGTCAGGTCTGTATTCAGTACATTCTTCAGCATGGTTCTTCCTCCGTTTTTTATGCTTTATGGTTCTTGTCGATGGCTTCCCAGAGGCCGTTGATATAGGCAGCGCCCAGGGCCCGGTCATACAGGCCGTAGCCGGGACGGCCCTGCTCGTCCCAGATCATGCGGCCGTGGTCCGGCCGGATATAGGTATCGGGGCAGGTGTCGTAGATCGCTTTCACGATTTCATACAGGTCCAGGTCGCCGGTTTCGGACAGGTGCGCCGCTTCCCGGAAATGGTGGTATCCCAGGTACTTCACGTTCCGCACGTGCATGGCGCCGATCCGGTTCATTTCCCCGAAGTGCCGGATGATGGCGGGAATGTCGTTGTCCGGGTTGGAGCCCAGGGATCCGGTGCACAGGCACAGGGTGTTGGCGGGGCTGTCATGCAGCTTCACCATCTTGTCGAAATCCTCCTGGCTGTGGGTGATCCGGGGCAGGCCGAAAATCGGCCAGGCAGGATCGTCCGGATGGCAGGCCATGCGGACGCCGACTTCCTCGCAGACCGGGATCACCGCGTCCAGGAAGTACTTGAAGTTCTTCCGCAGGTCGTCCGGCCCGATATTCTCATACTGTTTCAGCGTGGTCTCCAGCAGGGCCAGGCGCTCCGGCTCCCAGCCGGGCAGGGTGAAACCCTTGCTGTCCTCAGCCGTCTTCCGGACGATCTCCAGCGGGCCCATCTCCCCCAGGTCCTTCTCGTCAAAGTACAGGCTGTTGCTCCCGTCCTCCGGGATCACCCGGGCCAGGTCCGTCCGCAGCCAGTCGAACACGGGCATGAAGTTGTATATGATGACCTTCACCCCGTGCTTCGCCAGCATCCGGATGGTGCTGATATAGTTGGCGATATACTCCTCCCGGCTGGGAAGGCCCATCTTGATGTCTTCATGGACGTTGACGGACTCAATGACCTCGATCTCCAGGCCCGCGTCGTTCACTTCCTTCTTCAAGGCTGCGAACTCCTCCTCCGGCCAGTCCACGCCAGCGGGCTTGTCCAGCAGGCCCATCAGCCCGGTCATGCCGGGAATCTGCTTTACATACTTCAGGGGAATCGGGTCGATGGCGCTGCCGTACCAGCGGAAAGTCATTTTCATATTGTTTTCCTCCCTTTATCCGAGCATTTCTTTCAGTTTGCTGTAATGCTTTTCTTCTTCATGGGCATCATATTTTCCTGCCAGGAACAGCGGCAGGATTTCCTCCCGGAAGCGCTTCCAGGAATCCGCTTCGTTCCCCGGCATAATGGGATAGAACAGGGCGCCGGCTTCGTGGGCCGAGACGCCGTCGCTGTCGGTATCCCCCAGCATCAGCGCCTTTACGCCGTCCCCGCACTGTGCCATGGCTTTCTGCAGCTGGGCCGTCTTGCTCCCGTCCTCCTGGCTCATCAGATAGTCCACGAAGGGCGTCAGTCCCCCGGCCGCCCAGTCCTTTTCCAGGCCGGCCTTCGCCGCGGAGGAAACCACCGCAATCGCCGCCGACGGATACGCTTCCGCCATTGCTTCCTTTACGCCCGGATAGGGCATCAGTCCTTCGCAGGCTTTGGTGAAAAGCTCGTCCGCCCGGTCCGACCAGGCAAGCACCCTGTCCAGTTCGGCGGAAGGATGGTCCTCCATCCAGGCCTTCAGCGTGGCAGGCGAATACCGGGTCACCCCGTCAATGTATTCCCGCAGGTCCGCCAGGAGCGGCAGGCCTTTTTCTTCCGGATATTCCTTCTCAAGCCTTTCAAACGCCTCCAGCAGTCCCGGATAGCGGTTGATCCCCCGCAGGGAGGAGAAAAGGTTCACCGTTTTCTCGATCTCCGTGAAGCGCGCGGCAACCTCCTCCCGCATGGGCCAGGTTTCCAGCGCCGCGGGGATAAACGCGTCCAGGTGCTTGATGTTCATGCTGTCAAACGCGGTACCGTCCGAATCGATACCGATCAGGAATGCGGATGGCGTCATCAAATCCCTCCCGTCCGATTTGTTTCCTTCTGTTTTCCTTTACAGCCGGGTATCCCACCGGCCGCAGAAGACGGTTTCGTCCGCCTTCCCCCTGAACGCGCTCTTCCCGGTGATCTTTTCAACGGCTGCCCGGACATTCTCCCGGTTCGGCCCGTAGGCGTTGACAAAGGTATGGATATTGGCGCAGTCCACCAGGTGGTTCGTATAGTTCAGGCTCACGCCGACCGTGGGCACTTCTTCCGTATACCAGGGCATCTCCATGCTGTGGCCGCTGCTCCAGGAGAGGCGTTCCACGTTCCGCTGGGCATACCCCTTGATATTGATAAACACAAAAACGATGTCGTATTTCTTTTTGAAATCCTCCCGCCGCCCAGGCTGCATCATGCGCACGAAGTTCATGGGGTGGACGCCGTTCTGCAGTTCCAGGTCGTAGAAGCTGGGACACTGGGTCACGGCGAACCCGGCCTGTTCCAGCTCCTCCGTGATCAGCTCCCGCATGCCGTCCCCCTGGTATCCCTTGCTGTTCGGCGTGCTCTGCACATAGACCAGCAGCGCGTTCTTCCTCTCGGAGGGACGGATGGGAATCAGTCCCCGGGTATCCTTCACCAGCGTAACGCCGGCATCGGCGGCCTCCGCGGTATACCTGCGATGCTCCTCACAGCCCACGCAGGCCAGCCTGCCGGGATCCGGATACCGCACCGCGTCGTCATACAGCTTCAGGTGCGCCTTCATGCCCAGGATCCGGAGCAGCGCGTCCTTCAGCCGCTCTTCCGTCACAATCCCCTGCTCCACGCCGGCTTTCAGGTACCCCAGGTCCTCTTCAATATCGTTTGCAAACAGGAACATGTCGCATCCCGCGGCAATGCATTTCGGTACGGCTTCGCTCCGTTTCATGACCCCGGCCATCCCGATCATATGCGACGCGTCGGAGATAATGAGGCCGTTGAAGCCCATCCGGTCCCGCAGCAGGTCCTGCAGCAGCTCCGGCGCCAGGGACGCGGGCATGATCTCTTCGTCCCGGATTCCCGGGCGGAGTTTCCGGCTGACGGCAGGCAGGGAAATCTGCCCGGTCATGACGGTCTCCAGTCCTTCGTCGATCAGGGTCCGGTAAACCTTCCCGTAGCTTGCCAGCCATTCCTCCTCTCCCGCTTCGTTGCAGGCCGGGGAGTTGTGGGGATCCAGCTCATCCCAGCCGTCCCCCGGGAAATGCTTGCAGGTGCAGGCCATATGCGGCGCGGCGTCCTTGATCCCTTTGATATACGCCCGTACGCACTCCGTCACCCGGTCCGGGTCGCTGCCGAAGGAGCGGGTGTTCACGATCGTGTTGCGCCAGTTTTTGTAAACGTCCGCCACCGGGTTGAACATCCAGTTCACGCCGATGGCCGCCGCCTCTTTCCCGGCCACATATCCGATCCGGTAGGCCGTTTCCGTCCCCTCGCTGGCCCCTGCTTCCGCTGCGGTGGCCACAAAGGTCCCTTCCTTCGGAAGCACGCCGTTCCCGCCGTCATCGCAGTTTCCTGCGATGAAAACGGGAATCCGGCTGTATTTCTGGAACAGCATGTTCTGGCGGAAGACCGTTTCCCTGTCCCCGCCCTGCCAGCGCATGCCGCCGGGCCGGGCGGATTCCATCAGGCCCCGGATCTGCCCTTCGTCCGCCCCGGGAACCGGCTTGAGCAGCACAAACAGCTGGCTGAGTTTTTCCGCCTCCGTCATGGAGGCCAGGGTTTCCTCCACCCAGCGGATTTCGTCATCGTTCAGGTAAAAAGGCTTTGCCCGCAGATCGACCATCAGTCTTCCTCCCGTTATGCTCCGGCAATTTCAGTCAGTTCCCGGATGCTCTCCATGTTCCAGTCTCCCGCGCCGTTTTTCGCGGCGTCGCCCACACAGGCAACCTTCATGCCGCCCGCGTGCCCGGCCTCCGCCCCGGAGACCGCGTCCTCCACCACGAGGCACCTCTCCGGCGGGATTCCCAGCATCTCCGCCGCCTTCACGAACACTTCCGGATCCGGCTTGGAACGGGTGATATTGTTTCCATCGCTGACCGCGTCGAAATAATTTCCCAGTCCGATCTGTCCCAGGATGAAGGGCGCGTTTTTGGAGGAGGAGCCGATGGCCAGCTTCAGGCCCATGGCCCGCAGGCCATCCAGGGTCTCCTTCACCACCGCGGACAGGTCCGCGGTGCTCATCTCATGCAGGGAAAGCCGGTACAGGTCGTTCTTTTTCTCCGCCAGCTTCGTTTTTTCTTCATCGCTCAGCGCCGGGCCGTCATACTTCTCCAGGATGATCTCCAGGCTGGCCATGCGGCTGACGCCGCGCAGGCGGTTGTTGATCTCCCGGTCAAAGGGGATTCCCATCTCATCCGCCATTTTCTTCCATGCTTTGTAGTGGTATTCATCCGTGAAACAGATGACCCCGTCCAGGTCAAAGATAATCGCGTCAAACTGCATGTTCCGGCCTCCTTTAATACTTCAGGTATTCCTTGCCGCAGTAGGGATCCGCGGGGCTGACGCCTTTGAATTCGCTGCGGCCCATGATCTTCTCCATCACCGCGCGCCGGTACTGGGGTTCGCTGCTGTAGGCGTTGATAAACGTCTCCACCATGGGAGCGTCGAACAGGTGGTACGGATACCCGGTGCTGATCATCATCACCGGCACCTCCGCCGTGAGCCAGGGCGCGTCGTCGCCCAGGCCGAACACCACGTTCCAGTTGAGGCGCAGCGTCGTGTTGTTGGAAGCGTTCTGCATGTTGCAGACATAGACGTAGAGGTCGTAGCATTTCCGGGTGTCCTCCACGCCGCGGTAAAGTTCCGCCATGAGGGCGCCCTTTTCCGGGCTCAGCTCCGGCGTGTCAAAGTCCGAGGGCTCAATGCTGACGCGGCGGTCCCGCACCGTAACTTCAAAGCCTTCTTTTTCAAAGCACTCCTTCCAGGCAAGCACAAAGGGATCCTCCGGATTGCTGCTCTTCTGGATCACGTTCAGGTACAGCCGGCGGTACTTCTTCGGGGAGATGGGCAGCAGCCCCTGGCGGTCGTGTACCAGCGTCACGGCCTTGTCGGCAACCTCGTCGCTCCAGGCGCGGAATTCCGGCTTTCCGACCTCCGCAAGCGCCTCCGGCGGCGGAACCAGCGTTCCTTCCTTCTGCTTCCTGTGCAGGCCGAGGGACGCCTTCGTCGCCAGGATCCGCGTCACCGCCTCGTCCAGCCGTTCCATGCCCAGCAGGCCTTCCCGGATGCCGTCCAGCAGGTACCGGTAGTCTTCCATCAGGTCCTTGTTGAACAGGATCATGTCCGCGCCGTTGGCGATCGCCGTCGGCACGGCAACCCGGCGCGGCATGGCCACCGTCATCCCTACCATGGCGGAGGAGTCGGTGGAAATCAAGCCGTTGAAGCCCAGTTCCCCGCGCAGCAGCCCGGTCATCAGCTCATAGCTCAGGCTGGCCGGACGCAGCATCTCCCGGCGGGTCGCTTCCGGATTCAGCTTCTTCACCCAGGCCGGCTGGGCGATATGACCCACCATGACCGTCTTCGCTCCCTTGTCGATCAGCGTCTTGTAAACCCGGCCGTAGGTCGCCATATACTCCTCGCAGCCCAGGGAGTTCACGCTGGTCAGGATGTGCTGGTCCCGCTCGTCCACGCCGTCCCCGGGGAAATGCTTGATGGAAACGGCCACGCCGCATTCATCCGCCGCGTCAAGGTAGCGGGAGGCGCAGGCAATAACCCGGTCCGGATCGGAGCCGAAGGTCCGGGTGTTGGTAATCGGATTGTGGAAATCCATGTCGATATCCACGATCGGCGCGAAGGACCAGTTCAGGCCCATCGCCGCGCCTTCGTGGCAGGCCACATAAGCCATGCGGTAGGCGTTTTCCGGGTCGCCGGTCGCCGCGACAGCCATCGGCGCGCCGAAGCCCGTCCCTTCAAAGGACAGTCCGCCGCCCCCCGCCTCCGTGTTCGCCGCCAGCAGCAGCGGAATCTTCGCCATCTCCTGGATCCGGCGGTGGGTTTCCTGGATTACCGCCTTGGGGCCGGGCCGGTACATGATGCCTCCGATACCCAGTCCGCAGACCATACCCTGCAGCGCCTCGTCGTTGCCGCCGAGCCCCAGGGGACAGAAGACCTGCCCGGCCTTCTCCTCCAGCGTCATGGAAGCCAGCGTTTCGTTAACCCATTGGATCCCTTCGTCGTCCAGGAAAAATGGATTGGCTCTCAGATCAACCATGTGACACACTCCTTTTCATTTCCGGTCCTGTCCATCCTCAAACAGTTTCATCAGTACTTCGGCATAAACCTCATGTCCTTCGGCGCCGGGATGGTTGACCCCGTTGGCCAGGATCTCCTTCCAGGGGCAGCCCTTTGCCCGGGCTTCCTCCCATACGGCGTAGGTATCCGCCAGGCAGACCTGTTCCTCCTGCGCAAGCGACCGGATCGCCCGGACCCGTTCGCCGGTGGTCGGTTCAATCCCGGCCTGTCCCATCATCTGCATGAACAGCGAATTGTTGGGCAGGTCCCCGTTCGGGGTCAGGAGGACGATGTCCGCCTCCGTCTCCTCCTTCAGCCGGCGGACCATTCCGCGCAGGATTTCCTTGTATTCTTCCGTCGTCCCCAGGCCTTCGTTCCAGTTCAGGGAACCGTTGATCAGCACCAGGTCCGGCCGGTAGCGGATCACGTCCCGCTCCATTCTCGCGGCCATGGAGCGCAGGTGGTCCCCGGCGATTCCGGAATTGATAACGCTTACGCTGGTCAGCTCAAAACGGTCGATCAGCCGTCCGCGGAATTTTTCTATGTAGCTCTCCCGGGCGTCAACCACTTCCACCGTCTTCGGCATGGTAAAGCCTTCGGGGGGATTCCCGGGATTCCGGATAAAATCGAAGAACTTCCGGACCTGCTCCGGATCCTCGGGAATCAGGTTTTCAAAATGCCCGGCGGTCACGCTGTCCCCCAGGGCCGCAATGAGCGGGTTTTTCCGCTCCAGTCCTTCTTCGTCCAGGCCTTTCCCGGAGATCGTTCCGATGAAGCCCTGGTTTTCCTCCATCTTCCGGATAAAGCGCAGGGGTTTCACCGGGCTGTTGCAGGGAAAGTCCTTTGCCGCCTGCAGCAGGATCCCGGCGTAGGGTTCCCTGGCGCGGAAGGTTGTCCTCATCACTCGCCTGTCCTCCTTGTTCAGCAGATCCGTTTTTTGACAAACGCCGCGGCGGCCCGCTGTGCTTCCAGCGCCTGAGGCGCCTGCGTCAGCTCGAAGCCGTGGAGAAGCTCCGCCTCTTCCTTCGGAAAGAGCAGGAGCTCCGCCGGAACCCCCAGGGCGTCCGCCTTTGCCTTCATGTCGATTGCCTGGTCGGTGAAAGTCATCGTGTTCCCGTCCGACAGGAAGACCGGCGGGAAGTTCGCGGTCATATGCGCGATGACGCCGGCCTGCCGTACGCAGTCCTCGCCCTTCAGCGTCTCCGTTTCGAAATAAGCCAGGCCGCAGGCGCGCAGTACTTCATCAAAACCGGGAACACCGGTTCCGTCGAACCGTTCGCAGTCCAGCAGCCCGGAGCTGGAGACGAAGGCGATCGCTGCTGAAGCCGGCACCGCAGGCTCCAGCCCCATTTCCGCAGCATAGGCAGGATCCGTCAGCACGTTCAGGTACTGTCCCGTAACCTGCGCCCCGGCGCTGGTGCCGGCAAACACGATCCGGTTCATGTCGATCCCGTATTCCGCCGCATGCCGGGCCAGGAACGATACGCACTGGTTCAGCTGCCGGAGCGGAACCGGGTACTGCCAGTCCGGCGCCAGGGCGTAGTTGACGGAAGCGACGGAAAAGCCGGCTTCCAGGAACGGGAGGAAATACGCAAGGGACTGGTTTTCACCCGCGTTCGGATCCCCTTCCGCCTTATCGCCCCAGGTGAATCCCCCTCCGTGGCAGTAGAGGAAAAGCGGGGCAGGTCCGGATGACCGTACCGGCGTTTCGTAAAAATCCAGGTAACTGTTGGGATACTCGTCCCCGTACCGGATCTCCGGAACCGTCCGGATTCCCGGCAGTTCCTTCGTAATTCCCCGCGGGGAAAAGCTGTTGACCGGGTATGCCATCATGGACTGCTGGATGGCCCGGATCTGCTTATGACCCTTTCCCATTCTTTCCTCCCGGCTCGTTTTCGCTTTTGAATGAAAGGGGGAGGCGGCTGTGGTGCTGCCTCCCTCCTTGTACGGATGGATGGATTTCTTCCGTTCTCAGGCAGCTGCCTCTTTTTTCAGCAGGCGCCTGCAGGTCTTCTTGATATTCGTCAGCTGGGCGGAGAAGGTGTAGAAGCACATGACGAACAGTCCCATGATGATCTGCTGCCATCCGCCGCCGCCCAGGTTCATGCAGTTGAGGCCGTAGTTGAAGATCGCCATGCCGACCGCCGCGATAAGGATACCGATCACGTCGTTGGAGGCCAGGCCGATGAACATGCCCATGTAAACCGGAACGATGTAGGAGAACATGATGCCGGCGGTGGACAGGCTCGACTGCGGGAAGACCTGATTCTGGGAAACATAGATCACCGCGGCCAGGCCGATAATCGCACCGGTGAACATGCCGGTCTGGGAAACGTTGGCTTCCTCCCAGATACCGATGTTCACGCCGGCAGCCTGGTTGTTGGCCAGGATCTTTCCCTTGCGGCCGGTGACCGTGTAGTTCGTGTAGAACAGGAAGATCGCCATGGCCAGCACCGTGGGCAGCAGGACGTACGGCATATGTCCGAAGATGGACAGCTTGTCGTTCTGGTAGACCGCGCTGACGCCGCTGCCGCCGAAGATCAGGTATGTCAGGGATTCGTACAGCAGCGTCACGCCGATGGTGGCGATGATGACCGGCAGGCGGCCAAGCATATAGATTGCCGCGGTGACTGCGCACAGGATAATCCCGCAGAGCACGGCAACGATCAGCATGACCCAGGGGCTGCCTGTCATCAGGCCGACGTTGCCGGCGATGATGGCCGTAAGAATCATGGCTGCGCCGTTCGAGAAGTCAAATCGGCCGTTCTTCAGCTGCATCCAGATGGCCAGTGCCACGCAAACGCTCTGGCAGGCGTTCAGTATCACGAAACGCACCAGGTCATGGCCCAGGAATATATATTCCCCGTTCACGTAACAGGCAGGATTGTTGGA
>Ga0310690_10004032_pt1 | contig 21373 bp, 33 predicted proteins | sample AusTroGonzalo_MG_2_FD_207661 | JGI IMG/M metagenome (GOLD analysis project Ga0310690, IMG submission 207661) | Bovine rumen microbial communities from tropical cattle in Woodstock, Queensland, Australia - Gonzalo_04 (v2) (version 2) | ecosystem: Host-associated > Mammals > Digestive system >... | reverse complement strand
GAAATGGAGATGGAGAACCGGTATTTATCAATACTTAGAACGTATTACCAGAAGAACTTACTATAATTACTGATACTTATGGAACGCAATGTGGAGAATCAGTAGTTAAATCTGAAGCAGGATTTGTTTATGGTGTTGATACAGTAGCTAAGAAGATATGGAGAGTAAAAGGACAACAAATAGAAATATTATCTGACTTTAAAGTAAATGAATTTTTAAATAAGAATATTACTTTAAGTGAGAATGAATTATATCCAGTTGTAGGAATCAAGAATGTTAAAACACATTATAATAATAATAAAAAAGATGTAATGTTTACATTTTATGACGATGTATACGAAGACTACGAAAATGTTTGGAATTTGTGTTATAATGAATTATTAAGTGAATTTGTAACATTCTATAGTTGGGTTCCTAGTTACTCTGAGAATATTGATACACAATTCTTTAGTTTTGATAGAAATACATCTAAATGGCTTACATTGTTAAATAAATCTAATTATTATATTGATTCTAATACAGGAATTCTATTAGAGAATGTTATTATTGATGATAGTAATAATAATGTTAGTGAGTATTATATACCTCTACATTATAGACCAGTTAGAACAATTGGATATCAGGATTATCTAAAGGATGAAGGTTCCGTCGAAATGAGAAAAGAAATATATTAGGATACTATAGATGAAAATGAAATAACTTATGAAATTGTAAATGATCATTGGTAGAATTAGAGATTAGTATCTATACCAAAAAATGGAGCTAACAGAAATAAATTAGTTATAAATAAAAATTTATTTAAAAATGATTCTGGAAGAAAAGTTATAGTTTTATGTATTCGTCCTATAATAGAAAGAACAGAAAATAATGATACAACTATTACATATTATCCTATAGAAACTATTGCATTTACAACAAAAAGCATCATAAAAAAGCTAACTACAGATTTCTATTTACACGGAAAATCTGGAATAATAAATTGTCAAGAAAATTTATATCCAACTTATTGGTATGGTGAAACACATCCATTTGAGTTTGAGTTTGTAGTAAACGATAAGATAGCACAATAGAAAATATTTACTAATCTTGTAATCATTTCTAATAAAGCTGAACCAGAATCATTCCATTTTGAAGTAGAAGGTGATAACTACGAGTTCTCTTAGGATAAACGCACTATGTATTTCAGACAAGAAGCTACTAAAGAATTATTATAGAATCTTGGTTCCGATGTATTATTTGATAGATATTATACAGACGTAGCTGCTGATAAGTATACACAAGAACAATACTATAGAACTGGTTAGAATTATACAGTATAGAAAACTCGTCCTAATGGAACTACTCACAGTGTTTCATATGCTGACAAAGTTTATCCAGAATATAATAAAGGGTTGACATAGTAGATAAAATCTACAATATTCCCATTATATTATGAGAGAGTTGATAAATATAATGATATATATCATAGCTATACAGAAATGAAAGATAACAAAGGAGTATATGACTTTAAAAATCTTTCTGGTTCTGAAATAGTATGGAATAGAAAAGCTAATTAGTTTAATGTTGTAACACATATTAAGAATAGTCCAATTGATTTAGTTGGAAGACTTAGAGGTAATTCTCGTTATAAAGAGGGTAAGTGGAATGTTCAAATTCCTTCTATTATATTTAATTAGAAGAATGAATATAAAGCTACAAGTGAAGGTTTAGTTAGTACTTGGTAGAAAGGAAATAAAAACTATTATATACCTCCAATTGTAGTTAATTCATAGAATATTCCTAAAGATTTATTAACAAACGAAATATCTCCAGATAAGATTCCAAATATTTGTGATAAAAATGGTAAATATGACCGTAGAAAATGGGTCGGATATATAGACAATCACGATTGGACTTATAGAAAAGAAGCTAAGATTAGAGATAAATGGATAAAGATAAGAGTAAGATATAGTGGAAAGAACTTAGCTATTATACATAGCTTAGCAACTTTATATAATGTAAGTTATAGTTGAATATGGATTGGAATGAAATAATAAGTAAATTAAATATTAATTAGCAAACTCCTATTATAAATACTTCTGTTCCAGTTGTTAACCCTAATTATTTTAAACCATTAGAAAATAGAAATAGTTAGTTGTGGAATATGTAGAAGAAATATTTAGGGAATGTTGTATCTCCGGAAGGATAGTTATATCAACAGACAAATCCATCTTCTACTACATCCATTCCAGCAATATCTACAACTAATCAAACTGATAATACCTAGAATACTCTTCCTGACAATGAGTTAGGAAGAGCTCTAGGAACAGTATTTAGTGCTGGAGCTACTTCTGCTGGAAATACTATGTTTGATAATTTTTTAAAAGGAGAAGCATTAACAAAAGGAGTTTCATAGAATGCTTTACATTCTTTAGCAGGAGCAGGTGTAGGAATAGCTTCTAATGCTATAGGTAGTGGAATAACTTCTTTAGGTGGTAATTCTATGTTATCTAGAGGTATAGGTCAAGGTGTTTCTACTGGATTAGGAATAGTTGGTGGATAGTTAACTTCTAATTTACTTTCTGGAACAAAAGGTCTAACATTTGGAGGAAAAGGTTTATTTTCTGATATGTCTAATATGAAGGGTGCTATTAATCCATATGCTCTTGGTGCTTAGGTGTTAGGTACAGGATTAGGAGCAGCTTTTGGTCCATCTAAAGAATATGGTGGAACATATGGAAATATCACTCAAACATTAGATACAACATATGATGTATTATAGACAGGAGCAAACTTTATTCCTGGAGTTGGATAGGGTATATCTGGATTTATGGCTCTTAATAAAGGATTGTCTAATATATTTGGTTCTACAGATGGAATAACTAGAACCGATGCTATTCTTGGTTCTGCTTTTATGCCTGCTCCAGTTAAATGGTTAAATATGCTAGGTTCTTCTAAAACAGGTACTTTTAATAATTAGTCTTGGTAGAATAGTGAGAGAGCTAACTCGTTTATGCAAAATGCTTTTGGAAACTTAAATGATAAATTTGATAGTGCTAGAGAAAAAGCAGGTAAAACTTATGGTACATTCTCTCAAGGTGCTAAAAGAAGAGCATAGAAAGAAATAGATTTTGCTAATTATGCTTGGGATAAAATAATGGCTATGACTGATTAGAATGAGTTATAGAATATTAGAAGTTAGTATATGACTTCTATAAATAATTAGAGATATACTCAAATGATTCAAGGAGGATGGAATCCCTTAGCTATTGGTAAACAAGGAATGAAGATATTTAATAATGCAACTAACCATAATATGGGAATGAGATTATTATCGGCAGCTGCATTAATTGATAATAAACAAATGATTCTTTCTGCTTAGGGTGGTACTAAATTGTATAAGCCAAATATATTTAAGGTAACTGATGGTACAGGAGCTACAAGATATATCTACAGGGAAACTCCTGACAGCGAAGAGATAACTGTACACCCACAATCTACAATATTTCCAGATCCAGCACAATGGACATTTGTAGATGATAATGGACGTACATACACACCAAGAATTTCTACCCCAGTACCAACCGCTGAATTAAATCCTGACAATAGAACTGGATTTGAAAGAGCTGTTGATAATTATATAGGAGAAGCAACTAGTACAGTTCCTAAAGGCTATCATACCTTACCTGCTATTGGAGCAGCTGCATTTGGGCTTGCTAGCCCAGCTTTAGGTGAAGTAGCGTTAACATCTGGTTTTGCTGCTCACGGTTTAACTAAAGCTTTGAATGGTGACATTCGTGGATTAGAAGATGCTGCTATGACAGCTCTTGAGATAGCTCCTCTAGGAAGAGCAGTTAGTCCTGTAACTAAATGGGCAAGTGCTGGAATAGAAAACGCAATTGCTAATAAAGGCTTTGCTGTATCAACCCCATATATGGGAGACTATCTAGCAAATAAAGGTGCTGGCAAATTTACTGCTTGGGTTCCATTTGACAGATCATGGGGAAGAGGCTTTTCTTGGATGAGTACAGGAAAACCCAATCTTGAGGGAGTGTCAATTACAGGAAAACCTACACATAATGGGGTTCCTGTTGAAATGATTACTTCCAAGTATCCTGGAGAAGCAAGAAAACTTTATGATGTAGGTATTCTAGATGCTCAGAACAGAGGCTACCAAGGACTACTGGTAGGTGACCATCTTGTGTCTGCTCCAAAATCATATAGAACTTATGAACACTATTATCCAGGTAGAATACACTTAGATGATTGGGGAACCTGGAGTAATAATAACATGCTTACAGGAAAACCTACAGGAAGACAAACGGCTTATTCGGTAGATGATTTTATGAGAGCAACATCAGAAAATCCAACAGAAAGGATAGTGTTTAACGGTGCCCCGAGATACAGGCTTGAAATGCCCTCTACTACTGGAACATCCAAAGTTACTACACCACAGATAACCACAGAGAATGCTGCTAATATAACTCCTGAGCAGTGGACTGCTGCGCAAGATGCTGCTATTGCAAGAGGTGATATGGCTGTAGGTGCATATCCATTGTTAAGAAGAGGATTCAGATGGGCATTTAGTAAAACTGGATAGCTAGTTAAAGTTCCTAAAAATTTAAATGGATTTAATTTTAACGATCTTCCCCAAGAAAGATATATCTATAATAACAAAATTGAGGATTTTGATATAATAGCTCCTAAAAAAGAATGGATATAGAGAGGAGAAAATGAACTTGTTCCTGATTATTTCATGTCTCCAGAAGAATAGCAAAGATTAATTAATACTGGACTTTCTCCAGAAGAGGCTTCCGAAATTATGGATGTTAGATGGTTAAATTCTATTGAAGCATATCCAGGTTCACTTAGAAGATTACCTAAGAATGTATATGGAGATACTCAGAATATAGATGGAAGAGCTTTTGTAAGATATAATAACAGAAAAAATACTCCAGCTTCTTTAAATGATGCTAAAACTACACTAAATACAGTTTTTCATGAACTAGGAGGACATGGAAGTAGTCTAAATATTGGATATGGAAATTAGACTATTCCATAGGGAATGGTAGATATTTTAACTAAAATTTATAAACATAATGAAACTTTACGTCCAATATTAAAACCTTTTTATTAGGCAGTTAAAGATGGTAATTTAGAAAAAGCGAAAAAATTGTTTTCTACAGTATAGAATGATGGAATTTTAAAAGGAACTAATGGAGAAATAGATATTAAAGGATTATAGGATATTATAAGATATATGGAAGAAAATTAGGAATATTCTGCTAGAGCTATTGGTTCTAATATGAGTAATCATTATGGAATGCCAAATGGATGGAATGAATAGTAGTTAAGAAAATATTTTACAATGGAATCAGTAGATAATCTTTTAAAAAATGTTTGGAATTACGGAGTTCCTTTAACTGTAGGGGGTTCTACAACAGCAACATTATATAATCAAAATAAATAATATGAAACGTTCTAGATTAAAAAATATAATTAATAAATCAAAAACAATTTCTAATAAAGAGCAAGTTGGAAATCCATTTGATGAATTTAAAAAATCTCTTCCGGAAGGATTAGTAAACGATAATTATAGACTAGAAGCAGCATGGAAAGCTTATGGCTCTCCATCTAACTTCTAGGAAGCTATATGGGATGGATTAATTCAACCTATTACTGAAGATACTTATAAATTACCTTCTATTGGATATAACAAAGAAACTGAAGACTATGAATATTTAAATAAAGGTAGAGAAAATGAGACAGTAGATAAAGACATTCGAGTATGGGATAATGATGTTATTCCATTTGTTCAAGAACTAAAACGTGGTGGTTATGTGCGTACATTCAATGAAGAAAAAGATTGCTGGACATATAGTAAAAAGGTTTAGAAAGGGGAGCAAATTAGTGAAGATGGAAATTCAGAGATAAATTGTCTTTAGAAAGGAGGAAAAACTTATCAAGAATGGATAAAAACAGTACCAACCGATAGATTAAACAATAATTATGATCTAGAAACTGCTTATAAATATCTTCCTTTTGAACAACTAGAAAAATGGAGAACAGCAACACCAGAATAGTTAAATGACGAATCTTATCATTTAAAAAGTGTAGCTCCATATGGAGATGGAGATTATATTTTTCTTAAAAAAGGTAGAGAATGGAATAATCCAGAAATAAACAGTGAATTAAATGCTTATCATTCTGGACAAACAGGCTTATAGTTCTCACATGATTTAATATTTGATGAAGATTAGAATCGTTATTTTTATAAAAGGAAAAAAGGATTTGATCCAAAAAAATTTAAACAAGGTGGACAAATGTCTGTAATTCCAGAGGGTGCTCTCCATGCTAGAAAGAATAATATGGAAGGTGCAGGAGAAGACTTTACTCATAAAGGAATTCCTGTTATAGATAATCAAGGTGAACAACAAGCCGAAATAGAACGCAACGAAATCATTTTCTCAAAAGATGTAACAGATAAGATAGAGGAACTATATAAGAAATATAATTCTGATGAAAAGAATTAGTCTGAAAAAGATGATATTGCTATAAAGATGGGTAAAATCATTACCTGCGAGATAATTAAAAATACTGACGATAAAACTGGATTAATTTAGGAGGTTTAGAATGACATGCAGATATAGTAGAATAACGCGTAATTTATAGAGAAGAGTCAGATAGTTAGAAAATGGAGAAACTGATGTTTTAGCAACAAAACAAGAACTATCCGACTTTGAATCTCTTATAGATACTAAAATATCTTCAACATATCATCCAGCAGGAACTAAAACAATATCAGAATTAGTTTCTTCTTTATTAACTGAAGAACACGAGGGTGAAGTATATAATATGTCAAATTCTGGAGTAACTACTTCAGACTTCATAGAAGGTGCTAATAACCCAATCAATGTTGGAGATAATGTTGTAGTAGCAAGAGTTGTTTCTGGAGATAATGTTTATTATAAATTTGATGTATTAGCTGGATTCTTAGATACAACAAATTTCGTTTAGAAATCTTAGACACAAGGTCTTGTTAGGAATGATGGTACTGTAGATACTAATTAGTATTTAACAAATGACGATTTAATAGAAGAAGCAGAAAATGCTAATGGTCATGAATATGTAGAAATTGGAGGAATAAAGTGGGCTACAATGAATATAGGTGCCTCAAATATAACAGATACCGGACTTTATTTTGCTTGGGGTGAAACAACTGGATATTCAGCAGCACAAGTAGGCGTAGATAAAAATTTCAGTTGGAATGATTATGAATTAACAAGTGATAATGGTGCTACTATGGATGAATATAATAGCACTGATGGTAAAACTGTTCTTGATTTAGAGGATGACGCTGCTAGAGCTAATTGGGAAGGTAGTTGGAGAATGCCAACCTACGCTGAGTTTGAAGCTCTCATCGCTGCAACAACAAATGCTTGGGTAACTGATTACCAAGGTAGTGGAATCAATGGAATGTTGTTTACTGATAGGACTGACAGTTCCAAGGTGCTGTTTTTCCCTGCTGCTGGTAATTGCTACAGTGGCAGTGTCTACGATGTGGGGAGTCACGGCTACTATTTGTCTAGTTCGCTCGGTAATAGTGCTTACCGTTTCAAGTACTTGGACTTCGACAATAGCGCCGCATGCCACCTTTACAACATCAACCGTTGTAGCGGGTGCTCCGTGCGTGCTGTTCTTACTTCTTTTTTAGCTCCAAAATACGCACAAAATAGTGATTTAGCAAGAGTTGCAAAGACAGGTAGTTATAATGATTTAACTGATAAGCCTACTATACCAGATGTATCAGGTAAAGCTAATGCTAGTGAAATGACTATAACTCCAGGAACAGGAGGTGATACTGATAAAACTACTATACAATTAAAGTCAGGAACATCTGCTACTGTATTAACTCAACACTAGGATATTAGTACACTTATGGCTTCTTAGTCTGTTAGAAATGTAGTAGTATGTACATAGAATGAATATGATGCTCTTGTTACTAACGATTAGATAGATCCTTATACAGAATATAATATAGTAGAGGTATGATTAAGTATAATTATAATTAGATAAAATATAGGGTAGATCCTTCAGGAACTGAAGAGATTCTACCTTCTAATGATAATGGTATTGTTACTTGTGCTCCTAGTTTGACTATATAGTATGGAAATATAACATAGTAGGATTAGGAGTTTCTTTACCGTCAAACCAATGGTGGTATTCCTGTTGCTGCTGGTCTTTCCAAGATTGAAGGTATCAAGGGCGGTACTATTGTGTGGAATCAGCGGAACTCCAGAAGCACAAATAGTATAGCCACAAACAGGGAAGGGGTATTTGAAAAAAACCATTTCAGGACATGGTTTACAAAAGGCGTAACATCAAGATTAGTTTTATCATTCACAAGTGTTGGTACGCTGAACCTAATTGCAGGCCACTCATACTATGTTTGCTATGATTGCAAAACAAACATAAGAAAAGGACTTTCCACAAGTTTAATCTCCTCCTCTTATTCAAGATATTTCAACGTACGGCAACGCTATTCTTATGTAGTTACTACTGAACAATTCCGTGATTCAAATAGTCTTTCTTCTAATAACTCGACACGGTTTAATAAGGGCGATTACATTGATGGTTACGAGTTAGTCATTGACCTTACCCAAATCTATGGGGCGGGTAATGAACCTACCACCCCTGAACAATTCGAAGCTGACTACTTTAAGTGGTTTGGCAAGCCTTTAGGATATGAGAAGGACAATGCTGGTGTTCTATTGCCTACTATGATAGACGGCTTGAAGTCAACTGGCTTTAATCAATACAACTCGGAAAGGGGCTTGATAAAGGCTATGGTAGGAGACCAATACCAAATCACAGGTACTTATTCTAAGGTATGGGAAAGTGAGGAGGAATCCCCAGTCTTTACTGAGTACACCTACGGAAGCATTGTTGAGGGTGCGAAGTATTATTCGGTAGGTGGTAGCCACTACGAGGCAAAAGGTGCTGTGTTTGAATATGACAATGAAAGTATTTGGGAAGCAGGAACCTATTGTTTCCACGAGAACCAAGTTTACAAGTGCAACACAGCTATTGATACTGCCGAGGAATGGGATGCAACCAAGTGGGACTTGATAGCCGATGTTGCTGCTATGGTTACTGAGGGTATCTTCGTTCCAATGGACTTGTCTCCTGACAGCAACGGCATCTTCACACCAAGCAAGTTCTATGTCCATGTTGAGGGCGGCAATGCAACTGACACCTGTGTTCACCTTGTAGGTGATGGAGCAAGGAACGGTGAGTATGAGCAATACCAAGAGAACAATGTTTCCATCCATGTCACCACGCTCACTGGTAAGCTGAACGGGCAGGGAGAGAGCGTTGTTGTATTCCCCTATGGAATGAGGAAGGCTGAAAACGTCTATGATGAAATATATACCGATGCTAATGGTATTACCAAAGCAATCAAGAGAATTGGCGTTGCGAATTTGGGGGCATACAACTGGACAATCATTGACTCTGAAAAAAACGTGTTCGGGATGACTAATTATATAAGCGATGGAAAAGGAGGTTATTCTAATACTTACATGAAGTGCGCAAGATATTTGAAAGGTCTTTACACATCTTCTGATAGCGTCGTTAGAGGAAATGGGTATTATTGGAAAAGAGGCAATTCTACTCCAGCTAATTTGCGTATATTTGTTCGTGATTCTTCATACACCGACGCCGCTACTTTCAAGACATCAATGAATGGCGTTTATCTTTACTACCAGCTTGCAACTCCTATTGAATACATCCTTGACAACCAAGTTCCTCTTAAAAAGAGATATATTAATAATAAACAAGTAGAAAGAGTATTAATAGGTTCTAACAAAGTATGGGAAACTGATGACTGGTATGGTATAAGATGGTGTGAAGAAACTAATGTAGTCGAAAGAATAGGTAATCCAGAATTGCATAGAACTTTACCATTACAATCATAGATGCGCAGATGTGTAGTAGCAGATAATGGAACTGTATATAAATATATAAGTGATAATGATCCATTTAAGTATGAAGATGCAACTACTGCAAATTATGATGGAACTGACGGATAGGTGATGGTTGAAATACCAGCTTATTATCATGAATCTGGACATGTTACTATTGATAATAAATAGTGGAATTATATTAAATTATTTCCTAATATAAAGTATGGAGTAACTAGTAGAAAATGTTATATCGGAGCATTTGAATTAATTTAGGATAATGCTACTAATAGTTCCGCAAAAGGATGTTCTGTATCTGTGTTAGATTTATCTGCTATGAATGTTACCTCTAGCACTTCCTCTTATAATGCTTCTGATATCTAGTATTTAGCTAGTGCTTCTACTTATAGAAATTATAATTATGCTAATACTGATACTACAGATGTAAAATGTAGTTATGGAAGACCTACTACTAATAGAAGTAGAGCAACATTCAGAGGAATTTGTGCAAGAAGAGGAACAAATTGGTCACAACAAACTTGGGATGCTTATAATTCATTATTAAGATTGTATTTTGTTGAATATGCTAATTTTAATAGTCAGGCTACATTTAATAGTTCTTTAACTGCTGATGGTTACAGACAAGGAGGTCTTGGTGCTGGAGTAACTAACACTACATCTGCTAAATGGAATGCATTTAATGGTTATAATCCCTTTATACCATGTGGTGTAACAATACCTTTAGGTAATAGCACCGGAGTAGTATCATATACTTTTGCTGCTGACGAATATGAAACTGGAGCAGCTTATACTACAAACATTCCTTCTTATAGAGGGATAGAAAATCCATTTGGACATATTTGGAAATTTATAGACGGATTTAATAGACAAGGTGGACTTGATGCTAATGAAGAAGCAATAGAAAAAATATATACTTGTAATGATGTAAGTAAATTTGCAGAAAATGCAGCTGATGGATATACTTTAATATCATAGACAGCACCTAGAGCTAATGGAAACATAGGAGGTATTGTGATTGATAAATCTGGGACTTTCTGGCCAAAACCAGGAGGTTATACTAGATATTCAGATTATTTCTATAATGCTTACGCAAACGGAACTTGGTATACGCTGTATGCCGGCGGCGGTGCGTCTGGTGGCTCTTATGCCGGGCTCCTTTTTCTTTATGCTGATTATGGGGCTGGCTATGCTAGTGCGCTTCTCGGTTCCCGGCTGCTTTATACAAATAACAGTTAATAAAATATTAATAGATAATTATCTTTTTATAGATTTGGTTATACAAGAACTGTATGCCAGCAGCAATGCGAATAATGGCTCTAATACCAGACTCCTTTATCTTAATGCTAATAATGGAGCTAGCAATGCTAATGCGAATATCAGTTCCCAGCTACTTTTGTTATTTTGCTTTATATGGTATTTGTATAACCTTACCTCTAGGTAAAAAATAACGATTAATCTAGTAAGTATAGTAGCATTTCTTTGCAAGGTACTGAAAGATATAAAAATAACAATAGATGAAAAAGTATGGTAATTTGTGGAATAAAATAATTACTATTGAAAATTTTAGATTAGCATATAAAAATGCTACAAAAGGAAAGAAACATTATAAAGAAGTTTAGGAAATAGAAACTTACGGTGTTGATAAATATCTTGAAGAACTTTTATTAGAAGTAAAAGAAAAAAGATATAAAGTTTCTAAGTACGAAATATTCCATAGAATTACTGGAGGTAAAGATAGGGAAATATATAAATTACCAATGCGTGATAGAATTATATAGCACGCTATTATGATTTATATAGAACCTATTTTTAGAGAAACTTTTATAGTTGATACATATTCCTCTATTAAAGGAAGAGGCATTCATAAATGTTTAAAAAGAGTAAAAAGAGCAGTAAAAGATATTAGGTATAAATACTGTCTTAAATTAGACATACATAAATGTTATCCGTCTTTAGACAAAGAAATTCTTAAAAAGAAGTTAACAAAGAAATTTAAAGATGAGAATTTATTATAGTTATTATTTACTATAATAGACAGTTGTGATAAAGGAGTTCCTATTGGTAATTATACATCATAGTACTTCAATAACTTTTACTTTAGCGACTTTGACCATTGGTTAAAGGAACAAAAACATGTAAAGTATTATTTTAGGTATTGTGATGATATGGTTATATTAGGAAAATCTAAAGAAGAGCTTCATCTATTGCTTTACGAAATTAAATATAAAATAGGATAGTTAAATGTTAGTTTAAAAAGTAATTATTAGATATTTCCAATAGAAGCTAGAAGTGTTGATTTCTTAGGATATAAAATTCGTAGGAATTATATATTAATAAGGAAACACATAAAAAAGAATTTTATAAGAAAAATAAAAAGTATGAATTTTGATAATCTTACAGAACGAGATATTAACATTTTAGCTTCATATTGGGGAATATTAAAATGTGCAGATTGCAGAAACTTATGTAAAAAGTATATATTTATGATACAAGCAAAGAAAACAAAAAATATAGGTACAATAAAATTAGCAGGATAGGAATATGATATATTTATAGCTAAATCTGAAGAATAGAAGAAACAAGGATTATAGAACTTTAAATCCTTACCTGTTGATGAAGGAATGTTATTTGTAATTAATGAAGATAATCCAGTTGAAACTTTATTTCACATGCACAATGTTCCATTTCCTTTAGATTTAATATTTATGGATGATGAATTTAAAGTATTAGATGTTAAAAGAGGAAACCCAGAAGATGATAAGATTGAAGGACTTGCATCTTATGTGCTTGAAATAAATGCTGATAGTGGAGTTAAAAAAGGAGATGAAGCTGAATTAGATGATGAAGATACTCACGAATATGTTATGAAAGTTCTTGATCCAAATGGAAATAGTTAGATGAACTTATTCGGAGGAGAACGTATTGTAAGTAGAAGAGAAACTCTAGTTTTAATAAAGAAAGCATTAAAAGCATCTCAATCTAAAGCAGATAAAGATTATAAAGCATTAGGAAAGTATATGTTTAAAGTAATAAAAGGTTAGAATGAAAGACCTGCGGAATATGTAGAAGGTCCAGGAAAGGATGGTGAATAATGAAATATGATATAACTAATGATAATTTTACAGTATATGAACCAGTAGAAACTCCTAAAGTTAAGATGGATTTTCCTTTGTTAGATGATATTTAGAATGATATAAGTTCTTGGGCTGATGGTGTTGTATATAGACCTTCAGGAGAAAGTGTTCCTATAGTATCTGATAATACAAATATATTTAATATTAATAATACGGAAGAACACAAAGTAAATTAGTCAACATTGGAAAATACTAAAGTTAGTATCAAAGGTGATTAGAAAAAAACTGGAGATTATATAATAAACTCATTAATGAATAGATTAAAACTCACTAGAGAACAAGCTGCAGGAATAACTGGAGTTATGATGTCAGAATCTGGGCTTAATCCCTCTGCGTATAATAAACGTGAAAAAGCAGGAATTTATAAAGGATCAAGTGCAAACGGAGCTGGATATGGAGCTGGAACATTATAGTGGTCTAACAAAAGAAAAGACACAGCACTTAAGTTAATAGGAAAAGTTGGAACTCCGATTGAATCCTTATCTTTAGATGACTAGATAGAAATGTTATCTAGGGAATTAGAAGGTCCGTATAAAAATACTTTATTAGGAATAAAAGCATCGAAATCTGCTTCAGAAGCTGCAGCTACTATGTATTGCCATAATGTAGGAGGATTTTCCTCATCGACATCTCCTGCTACATAGGATGAAATAGATAAAATGAATAAACGATATAAATTTACTGGAAATAGTTCTCTTATTAATAGAGGTATGTAGTTTGCAGAAGCATTTTTACAATGATTAAAAATAGAAATACTAATAACAAATTTAATAAATTTGATTGGAAAACAATATTTGTTAGAAATAGTGGAGGATTTAGTTCTAAAAGAATTTTAAGTATTATAGGATTTCTTACTTGTGTTGTAGTGTTTGTAATAGCATTTATACAAGGAAAAGAAGTTCCTGAATTTGGAGAAACAATATTAATTTGTTGTGTATCTCTATATGGAGTAGAAGCAATTCCGAATTTCTGGTCAAAAACAATAAATAAATCTTAAAATTTGATATTTTATAAATTAATAATAAATTTACTAGAAATTAGATGAAAAACAGGTTAAATACCTTTTTAACTTTTAATAATATTATTAAATATGAAATTTACAGTAAAAGACGAAAGAATGAAGAAGTATTTGCAGGAAGGTGGAGCTATGCCTGCAGAGGCTCCTGCAGAAGCTCCTGCAGAAGCTGGTGCTGCTCCTGAAGCTGGAGGTAGTCCAGAAGAACAGATTATGATGGCTTGTTAGCAAGCACTAGAAACCCAAGATTGTTAGTTAGCTATGCAAGTATGCCAAGCTATTATGCAAATGTTAGGTGGCGGAGCACCACAAGAAGCTCCTGCTGCTCCAGAAGGACAGTAGCCAGTTTATAAGAAAGGTGGACGCCTAAGTAAGTGGATTTCTAAGTAAAATTGTTATAAGGATGATACGGACACGTAATTCCGTGTCATCCTTTTATTGTTATTAAAGTATTTTGTTATGGCTGATATACAATATTTAAATTATGGTGATTAGCAAATAGAATAGTAGGCTTTATTAAATAATCTTGCTGATAACGTTCAAAGTTATGTACAAAATCAACCTTGGAGCAAAAAACGTAAGGAAAGATTTATGTCAGCCTACCAAGATATAATGAATAAAGGATTAAAAGGAGCTTCTAATGTTAATGGACAATGGGAAATAGAAGTTGGAGGTGGTTCTTTTGATCCAGAAGATAAAGAGGCATATGAACATGCTGCTTGGTTTATTCAACAACAAATGAGTAAACTTCCTACAAAAGCTTCACTAGAAGAGAATGAAAAAACAGATAAATCTAAACTTCCTATTTTTGATAATACTACATTTAGAAAAGGACTAGATACTAGTATAAGAAATAATCTTCTTGGAGGACAACCTCTTAATATTGGAGGAGAAAATGATAATTGGAATTACCGTGACGAAAGAGATTCTGAAGGGAAAAGAGGAAGAAGCAAAAGAGCTGCAGAACTAGCAAATTAGCTTAGAATTTATTCTGATTCATTAAAAGAAGAAGATTACAATTTTGAAGGAAGTCCGTTTAAAAATTTAGACGATTTTAAATCTAGAATTAATACCGCAATTGAAGCACTTAATACTGCTGATGAAAAAGATGATATTCCTGCTTTAGAACAAATAGGCTTAAGAGCACAAGATTGGTTTAATAATGGAACTGGGGATCTTAGTGGAACTAGATTAGGTGATGTAGAATTAACCTATGGTCAATTAGCAGAATATAATAGAGGCCTCGCTGAATAGAAAGCTAAAGAAGAGGCTGAACAAAAATTACAATTACAAAAGAAACAAAGACAAGAGTTTGAAAATAATAGATTATATTTTTAGACTCATAGTTCTAAATTATTTGGAAAAGATTTAAATTACCTTGCTGAGAAATATCAAACTGAACAAAATTTAATTCCAGCATTATAGGGATATATAAATAAAGGTCTTGCAAATCTCAACGGAGAAGAATTATCTGAACTAGTTGGAGGATTTAAATATGGAGCGAAAGATCCAATAACTGATGAAGAATTAAAAGCATTCAGAACATATAGTCCAGTATTTAAAAATGCTACTAAAAATCAATTTAGAAAATTAAGGGGAGTAGAAGGAGCATTTTTCTATGTACCTACTGGAAAAGTGTATACTTATGGAGGAAGAGATTCTTTCTCTGCTTTAACACAATAGAATACTGATGATATATTAAAAGGTCGTTCTATGGCCGATAAACAATAGGCGTATTTATAGAATACTGAATTTACTGATGCTGATATAGCTGAACTTACAGGTATAGGATTAGATATTGCATCTATTATAGATCCAGAACCTTGGTCGGCAGGAGGATTAGGACTTGCAGCAGCAGGAGCAAGAAATTATGCTGGACTTCAACAACCAAAGCCTTGGGACTTTATGGATTATGTATGGCAAGGAGTTGACTATTTAACAGGAGCCGCTGGAGCAATTCCTGGATTAGGAGATGCAGCATTAGCTTATAAAGATGTTAAAAGTGTTGCAAAAATAGGACGTAAAATATTAATGATTCCTGCATTATATGATCTTGCTAGTCATACTCCTGGAACAATAGAAGCACTTAAAAAGGCTATAGATGGAAAGGACCTTACTGTATAGGACTGGAAAAATGTAGGTTCATTCTTTAGAGGTCTTACTGGTTCGCACAATCTTACTGTACAAAATAGAGCTGCGAGAAGAGCTTTATAGAAGAGAGGTATAGAAACTACAAATAAGTGGCGTTAGAAATTGGGATTTACTGAAACTAAACCACTTTCTGAAGTTAATACTCCAACAATAAGAGTTAAAGTTAATGATAAAGTAGAAGAAATTCCAATTACAGCAGAAAGAAAAGTAGAACTAGAGGGAAAACTTAAAGGTAAAACTGAGGCTGAACGTGCTGATATTCTTAAAGAATCTGAAGAAGTAAAGAAGTTCACTGCTGATAAGAATTTAAAGCTAGAAGATATTAAAATAGTATAGGATAAATCTAAATTAAATATCGCATCTGAATTTAAAATATTTGGAAAAAGACCTTTCTCTAGAGTTGGAGGTAGAGGAGTATTTGGTGAAAAACCAACGGCTACTACAAGAAGAAATGATACATTCGATGAGTATGTAGGACCTGCTCCAACAAGATGGATAGATAACTTTAAAATTAGTGGGAATAGAAGTCTTTGGGATAGAGTTAAATACGGTTCCAACTAGACTTTAAGAGGAATGGACAGGTTTAATAATGTTAAACCTATAGAAAATCCATAGAATTCATCTAATCGTCAACTTTAGGATAATTCTTCAGTTAATGTAACTCCTTCGACTAATAAATCTCTTCGTAAAGAGGTAAAAGAATATTTAGAAGGAACTGCTAAACATAGTGGAAATCATTTATCTGAAGAACCTTTTACAGCTGGAGATTTTAATTTTGAAATTAATAAATTTCCAAATTCGTCTGCTGGAAATATAGATATTTCTTTTAATGGAAAAACTGAAACAATTAATTTTAGAAACTAGTAGGATATGATGAAAAATGTCGCTAATTTCTTAAAGAATAATAGAAAACTAACTGACGCTTCAGGTACTGTTATAAAGAAAATTAATGCAGAAGAAATGGGAAAAATCCTTAGACAATTAAAAGCAAAAGGAGTATTTAAATATGGTGGAAGAATAGATAAATAGAAAATACAAAAATATAAAGAATTTATAAGTAAATGAATATAAGTTACAGAATTCCAATTTATCAATATGGAGGACAATCTGGTATTAAATATTAGAGAAATGATCCTGATGAATGGAGAAGATTAGTATTTAGTCCATATAGACAACATATTCTTGATTAGCTTAAGAAGTATGGAGAAGCTAACGATTATGGATATTGGTTAAATGATATGTAGGGACGCCATGCTAAATTATATAAAGCTGCAGAAGCTAGTGGTGATTGGAAATCTGTAGCTTATAGAAGTGATGACGTTGGAAAATATCAATAGGATTATAGAGGAGGAATTGATAACAACGGAACATATAAAAGATATGGTTCTGTTGTTATTAATCCTGAAGATAGATATAACTTTAATGAAACTGGAATAAGAAACGCTTAGAATAATAACAGATACGATTTTTTTGGTCCATCTAAAAGGTTAGAATCTGATAGAGGTAATTCTAAATATTTAATAGACAATTTATATAGTGGAATTACTGATGATAGAAGACTTTTAGGACGTAAAGGAGATTGGGATGAAAGTTCAGACGACTATAAATAGTGGCAAAAAGAATTAAATGCTGCAGGATGGGAAACATTTCTTGATACAGATGATTACTATAAATTAAGAAGATTAAACTCTCCTGCTGGGCAACCTGTTGAAGAAACGTCTCCAGAACAACAAACTGATCCAAATGCGAAAATAAGAGCTTTTAAAGCAGATTGGGATGGAATAAATTGGAATAAAATCGGAGAAGGATTTTAGAAATTACTCGGTAATCCAAACACCCTTGCTTTAGGAAGATTGGCTGGAAATTTAATCAATAATGGAAGAGTTTATGACGAATCTCTAAAAGGTATTAAGCCAGCGTTAAGACAAACATATAATACATATAGACAAGTAGTTGGAGATGAAGCTACTAAACAAGCATATTATAGAAGAGCTGCTCAAGGTTAGACAAAAGCTGCTAGACCATTTACATCAGATGCTGATAGACAGATGGCTTATTAGTTTGAAGCTAAACGTGTTGGTGATGAACTAAGAGCACAAGGAGACTTAGCTGATAATCAAGAAATACGTAGAACTTCTGATGAATCTAACCAACATCAATGGGCTAATACCCAAAGAGCAACAGAAGTAGCTAATGCTAACATTGCGTCTATTAATCAAGCTAATGCTTTAAAACATAATTTATTAGCTTAGAAACATTCAGCTTAGTGGTCGTCGATTGATAATTACTTAAAAGAATTAGAATATAGAAAACGTCAAAGATTTGAGGAACAACAAGCAATAGATGACCAAATTTTTAATTTATAGCTATAGTAGGATTTACTATATGATGATAGAATAGTTAATGCTCAAAATGAGTTCTAGAGAGTATTAGATAAACATAAACTTTCTGATGGAAGCTATGATACTACTGATCCAGAGGTATTAGATGCAAGAAAAAAGTTTAATGCTATAAAAACTTAGGTTACTATTGATTCTTGGAATAAAAGAAAAAAATATTTCTAGAATAGAGGTAATTTCTTTACTTTTGCTAAGTCTGGAACAAAAGTAACATATAAGAAAAAAGACGATTTATTATATAAGTCTACAAGAGACGTAGTTGAGCATTTTAGGAAAATGTCTAAAATATCATCTGATGCTTAGAATAGAAAGAAACCTAAAATTGAAAAACTAACATCACACCCCAAAGGAACTAAAAAATATTAGTAGGGTGGAGTTGCCCCTTTTACAGTATATACCCCAGTCGCACTTGGTGGAGAAACTAGTAGAACTGCTAGTTATGATACATCTTCTAGTAGTTCTAAATCAGCTAAGGATGATAAGGGAAAGGAAACACTCGATTTTATAAAGAATTTATTTAAAGAATTACTTGGAAAGGGATTACCTGTTGATGTAAATACTATGTATTCTAAAATGAATGGATTATTCTAGAAATATAAAATGTTTGGCGAAGAATTAGATACTAATGATATAGCATTGATGTATTTACAATCTATGTAGCAAATAAATGGAATAATGCATAGTAAAGAAGTATTTGATAAAGCTAAAGACGTTGCTACTAAAAATGAAGCTCTAAATGAATTTGCAGTAACAGCTGATGGAAGTTATGTTGTATAGGATAAAGACGGAAATATTAGTTTTGCTAAGAGTTTATCTGAAATTAAAGAAAATGGATTAAATCCAATTACTAATTAGCAACTTTTGTATTTAAGAGCTTATAATCCAGATTTACTTTTAAATAAAGGAGATTATATAGTAGAAAACGTTATCAATAATGGAATGGGACTTAATAAAATAGGTGCTCAAATTAAAGCATTAGCTGGAAGTATTGGTTCTTCTACTGAAAAAATAGAGGGAATATCTTAGGTTGAATCTAATAAAATAAAAGCCGGATTATAGATATTAGCAGGAACTGATGGAACTCCAGATGGATATTATTAGGTTACTCAAGAAACAAAATAGTCTTAGGCTTAGGTTCAAGCAGCATTAACATTTGTTAAAAATATGTTATCTCCTAGTTAGAGAGCTATTTTAGATATACATAGTGGAGGAAATACTGATGCTTTAATAGGAACATTCTTATCCTCACAAACCAATCCTAGTATATCACAAACAATAGCTCCTTTAACTGGAAAAGCTAGTAAAGGTGACGGTACTACTGATTCTAATGAAAAAATAAAGAGTAATCCTTTAATGCAAATGATTTAGGGAGAAGGAGGAGTTCCTAGAACTTGGGAACTTATCACAAGAGATTCTAATGTAAAAATGAGTGTTGGTGGAATGTATTATTCACAAATACCTAAAGTAAAAGATGATACTAGTTTAGATGTTATGTTATCAGAAAGTGGATTCTCTGGAGTATTAGATAGCAAACAAGGAATAACATTTGGAGATTAGCAAATTTCTCCAGACCAACTAAAAGATGTTATGTATTCTAATACCGGAGGTATGATTGTAACACTTCCGTGTAAAATAGTAAATGGACACAAAGAAGTAAATCTAGGAATTAGACAAACTTATGAAGAAGCAGTATAGGCTGTTGAATCTAAAGGCATAACAAAGAAATCTCTCGAATATGCTTAGTCATTAGGAAAAGAATTGAAAGCTAGAGGATTAGATAGTTTATTAGACAGTAACGGACTTCCTGATAGAAGTAAGTTTGGACAATTTTTAGTTGTAGAAGCATATACTACTACTAAACTTTAGAATTTAGATACTTCTTCGTAGTATATAGAAAAAGTCAATAATCCAAGCGAGGAATTAGAACAAAGGCTTATAAGAGCTTTGAGTACTAATAATAAGAAAGATGATTACTCTATTGATATAAATTATTGGTTATGGGGAGACGATGTGTATAGAGCCACTGCATTTATTCCTCTTACTAATAATTTGAATGCAGCAATCAATGCTTGGGGAGATTCAGTAAAAGTAGAAGATGCTAGAGAACTAGAAAATAAATTTTAGAATTTTAACAAAGCTTCTACAATGAAATTGTCAAATTCTGATTTATTATTATGAAACAAAATGATTGGATTGTAGCAAATATAAATAATCCAGATTTTAATGAATCTGATTTTAAAAATATATAGGGATTAAATATAGAAAATACTCAGTTATTACCTATAGAATCATATCTAAGTAGTAAATTTATTACTGAAAATGATATGTTTAAAAATAACGAGGGAACTTTTAGTAGAGATAAATTTGAAGACTTTTATAAGAAACAGGCTACAAAATTTGGAAATTTTCAATAGACAAGTGCAATAGATAATTACGAGTATGGTTTTTGGGACATTTACCAAAAACCAGACTCTCGTGTAAAAGATCCAAATTTTAGTTTAGAAACCACTTTAAATCCCGAACACGTTTCAACAGGAGTTATTGGATTAAATGTATAGGGAGAAAGAACTAAAAGTGATTTCGAATTGGCAGAAAAACAGAAAATATATGACTGGGAGAAGGGAGAATATAAAGATATTACTCCTGAAGATTTTGCTTTATTTTCTAATCCTATTAAGTTTATGCAAAATCTTCTAGATCCATTAGTTTTAG
>Ga0310690_10004031_pt1 | contig 21376 bp, 17 predicted proteins | sample AusTroGonzalo_MG_2_FD_207661 | JGI IMG/M metagenome (GOLD analysis project Ga0310690, IMG submission 207661) | Bovine rumen microbial communities from tropical cattle in Woodstock, Queensland, Australia - Gonzalo_04 (v2) (version 2) | ecosystem: Host-associated > Mammals > Digestive system >... | reverse complement strand
CGAACTGCGCCTGCGCGGTCCATTGAGGGGTGAAAATGAACTTTTCCTGCGCTTGCAGATGATGGACACCGACCAAAAACAGTAAAAAAACGCAGACAGGACGCGATATCCTGTGACATAACGATATGATTTTTCTGTCCATTTACCAGTTGGGGCTTGATTAAATAATCATACAAAAATTGAACCCTGCAAAACTACATTTTTTTTTAACACATCAACAGTTCTACTATTTTTTCTCATCCCGTTCTCAAAACAATTCCATAAAAAAATTATTTTTGCGACCTGTAACATTTGGCGAAATTTCATACCTATAATAAGAATGACGAAACGTATCAGAGAGCGATGTCAAAAAAAGATTTTCTGCAAAAACGGACAAAGATAGAATGAGACGGCTTTAAATGCACGCCCACCCCTAACAAACCTCAAACCATAAACCTCAAACCTCAATAACCAATAACCAACAACCAAATAACCAAAATGTCCTTCCTCCAGCAACTTTCCGATGCCATCAACATCCAGCAACAGCGTCAAGACGAAGAGTACAACGAACTTATGAGTCGACCGTTACAGGAGCGCGTAAATCGCGGCTACACGATGACCAATCTGCACGCAGAGTTCGAGTTTTATGACGGTGCACCCTCACGATGGATAACCATGCCCGCCGCACCGATGCGCTACATTAGCCGCGTGCGTATCCGTTGCGCGAACAACATCTCCAAATTCCGTGAAGGCATCCAGGTGCGGCTCAGTCACGGGTCGCTCTCTTTCCTCATGGAAATCGAGGAAGACGGCGTCAACGATTTCGTGCTGCGGTCGGGCAGCTACAACATCCAGCGTAACCTGATGGACGCCAGCCATTTCCCGAGCGACGGCTGGGAAATCAACGCCGTGAACACCAACATCACCCAGCGGCTCTTACGAACTTCTTGGGATATTCTGTACGGCAATCCCGACTACTGCGACCACCTCGAACGCTTCCTGACGGGAAAATTCCCGAACCAATATCGCGAATCGCCGTCGCCCTCGTGCGGCAATCCTTCCCAAAACGAGGCCATCCGCAAAGCATTCACCTGCAACTATTTCCATCTGATTCAAGGTCCTCCGGGCACAGGCAAGACCTTCACCATCGCTAAGATTGTGCGCTTCTTGGTGCAATGCGGCAAGAAGGTTTTCGTGACCGCACCCACGCATACGGCCATCAACAACTGCTTGAACGCCATCGCCAAAGAGTTGCAAGATGCCACACTAGTGGTGAAGGTGGGTGAGCGATATCAGGCGGAAGAAATTCTGCACAATTCGCACATCACCCGGAAATCCTCGCTGAAAAAGCACGATTATGAGAACAATCCCGCCTACTCGCAACAGGGCTTTGTCATCGGTGGAACCCCGTTTGCACTGTGTTCTCCCGCCAGTAAAAAACTGGAAGGCTGGATGTTCGACTACATCATCATGGACGAAGCCGCCCAAATGAGCATCCCGCTTGCGTTGCCCGCCATCATGCGCGGCAAAAAACTTGTCTTCGTCGGCGACCACCAGCAACTCGACCCCATCGTGCCGCAAAACACCGGCAACCGCTTCTTCGACTGCAGCATCTTCAAACGTTTAGCCGACCTTTACCCGCAGGACATCACCCTGCTGGATCAATCTTACCGACTGAACGACAACCTGATACACATTCCTAACCAATTGTTTTACGGCGATCGGATTTCCGCGGCACATGAAACAGATCAACCCTACATCCGCTTCACTTGTCCCGCCGCACCGCAAATCGTCAACCATCCCTCCAATGAACTGTTGGTGGTGCATCACGAGTTCGACTCGCTCGGCCGTTCGCCCTACGAGGCCAGCCTTACCACCAGTATCGTGTCGGATTTGTTGCGCAACGGCGTGTCAATCCGCGAAATCGGAATAATGAGTCCCTATCGCGCACAGATTCGCGAAATCAAACGTGCCTTATCGGAAAACGAAACCACACAATCCATTGTCGATCAGCTGTTTATTGACACTGTAGAGCGAATGCAAGGTCAGGAAAAGGACTACATCATCTACAGCATGTCCAATTCCAACCCCGCAGAAGTGGAAGACCGCTTGGAATTTTTCTACAGTCCGAACCGCCTGAATGTGGCTATCACCCGCGCCCGTGTAAAGTGCATCGTCATCGCCAACGAGAAGATTTTCACCTTCTGCGACGAACTTTGCAAACAGCCCGGCACCTCAGACCAGCTGCGCAACGGCGCGGAAGTTTTCCGCCGCTATTATCAGATTGCCACGAAATTGGAGATGACGGCGGAAGAGGAGGAGTGGTAATTAACACCATACAAGTGAAGCGCAGTGTGGTGATTGTCCCGCACCCACCTCAAAATGGTACTTTGCAATGCCGAGGTCAAGATGTGCGTAGCCGATGAGGGAGAATTTGGCGATAGCCTCCACCCTATTGTCGTCGTGCAGAATAAACTCAAACTTCTGCTGGTTGACGGCGGTGGGGGCGAGCAATGCAGCTTCCACGCCATTCACGAACCAATCGGGGAATACGGCAGCGGAAGATTTGTTCACCGCCACGTCGGCAACGGTCTTCTTTTGCGAATGCTGCACTCCATCGTTAGCGCCATAGCCGAAGGAAATCACGCACTTCAGCTCTTCCTCCGCGCCAATCTGGAACAGCGACATGTCCTTCTTGTAGGAGGCACCCACCCAGCAGGTGCGCAATCCCATCATCTGCAGTTCCAACACCAACTTCTCGCCCCAGTAGCCTGCGGTGACGCTGCCAGGCTTTCCTTTGGGCGCCACTATGGCAATATAATTGCTTACATTCTGGAACTTGCCGTATTTGGCCATGAGCGAGGTGAACGCTTTCGGCTCATTGGCAATCAGCTGGATATGCACGCCGCCCTCGCGGTTGCATTGGTCAATGAGTTCTTGCAACTGCTGGATTTTCTCCGCCTCAATGGGCTTGTCGAGGTATTGCCGCACACTGTGGCGGGCTTTGATGGCTTCTAATTCGGTCATAACGTTGATTGTTTTTCTGTGGGCAAAAATAATAATTCCGGGAACATGTATGCAAGTGAGGTTTGTCCTTCTGTAGAGACGCAAAATTTTGCGTCTCTACGACCGTCCTATCTCCTCCAACGCCCCAGTCTCCGAGTCAATGATAAACCCTCTGACCACGATGTCTCTCGGCAGAATCGCCAACTTCTTGTCGGGATACTTGTCGGTAAGATAATTCTCGTAGCCCTTTTGCGCCACGATAGTCTTGTTGTATTCGATAATTTGGTCAATCATAATCAGTCGTTCTCCAAAATTTCCGCAAAAATAGCAAAATTACTAAATGAAAAAATATTTTTGAAACCTATAAGTTGCAAATATAAAAATTGTATCTTTGCAGCACTAATCTGAAATATTATCTCATCGCAGAAGTTGGCTCCGGTTGTATGCCATCAAGTTAAGCATGGGTATTTATATCATTACGGGTGGAGCCATTAAATTGACACGGACGATGCAGGAAAGGGAACATACGTTACAAGAATTGGAAAAAATGGAGAAAGTGAGGAACTTTCTGATTCGGGAACATGTTTTTGACGAAGACAGTTTCACAGATTATCAACAGGAGGTAGAATTATGACACAGGAAGAAGCAATTGTCCGGTTAAGCCGTTACCAATCCGATGAGCCTTCCGAATGGCGAGTGGAAGAAGAGAGAATCCGCTACGCCAAAAGCAAAGGCTGGTTGCAATATTCCCGCAAGATAGCCATTAAAGTGGCTGTGGCCATGAAACAACAAGGCCTTACCCGCCAGGATGTCGCTGACAGGATGGGGTGTTCGCCTCAATATATTTCCAAATTGTTGAAAGGGGAAGAGAACCTTTCCCTGGAAACTATTTGCAAATTGGAAGACGCGCTGAATATCGCTATTTTGCAATACGAATTTGCATAAGTTACTCCTTGCACATTCTTTCTATCAACTCCCCGTGCTGCGGGTAGAGTTTCAGCAACTCTTCCTTTTTGGCCAACTCGAAGTTCTCGAACCGGAAGGCCGGACCGACGGCGCAACCAACGAGGGAAAAAGTACGCTTGGAGGGGATGTCGGCTGCGAACCACTGCTCCGGCTGGATGACCACCTGCATCTCGCCATGTTCGGAAAGCTGATGGACAGTCAAGGTCCCGTCAGGATCAATCACATAGATATTGAGCGGTTCGCCTGCGTGGAAATACCAGATTTCCACCATGTTGTGCAGACGATGGAATGCTGACATATCATTGGCGGTCAGCATGTAATAGATGGTGGAGACGTTTTTTTCTCCTGTCTCGTCGTTGCCGAACAGCTGGCGGTAATAGCCTCCTTCGGGATGCGGTTCAAGGCCCAATTTTTCGATGTATTCCGTTGCGTCCATACTTCTTTCAAACTTGCATTTACCATTTCAATCCGATGCCTTTGTCGGCATCCGTCATAAAAACTGTATATTCCTTCATACATATTATCTCTAAAGCAATTGCATTAGGATAATCGTTTCAATAATTCGATCAACACTTGCCAGATGTCGTCGATGGTCTTCAATTCTACACGCTCGCTGGTAGAGTGGGGTTCCACGATGCGAGGTCCAATACTGGCGATTTGGATGCCGGGATAGTGCTGCACGAAGAAGCCTGCCTCTAACACGAAATGCATCGCCACCATGCGAGGACGCCAACCGAGCGTGTCTTGGAAGGTGTCGCTGACCAGTTGTAAGAAGGCCGACTGCTGATTCTCCTGCCAGGCAGGAGCCGACATCACGACTTCGGATTCGGCACCTGCGGCTGCAAAGCTCTTGGCGATGTTCTGGCTCAGTTCGGCCATGTCGCTGTCGATGAAGCTGCGTGTGTGGGTCGAAACGAAAATATGGTCGGCTTCCGCCACGATGCGTCCCACATTATTGGAGGTCTCCACTGTGCCGGGCATCGCCTCGCTCATCCTCACCATGCCTTGCGGCACCTTCGCCAGGCAGTTGGCCAATGCCATTAACGTGGCTTTGGGGATAACCGTGTCCTGTTTTTCACATTCCTCCACACGGCAGACGATGTTAGGGTCGGTGCCTTCAAATTGTCGGTGAAGCGTATGGTTGACACTGTCCAACAGTTCCTTCAGGAACTCGTAAGTGTTGTCATCGGCGACGCCAATCACCATTTCCCCCTTTGAGGCAATCGAAGCGTTGGCTTCGCCTATTTCGATGTCGGCCACCTCGATGCTGCTTCCTTGACAGATGGCTTCCAGGATAGTCCGTGCGGGAATCTGAGCGCTGCAACGTCCTTTGTTGATATCGACACCGGAGTGGCCACCCAATCCTCCTTCGATGCGGATACGATACCAGCGGTGCATGTCGTTAGGCACCGGCATTTTCTTAATCGGGATACGGTGGAATTGCAGGCAGGCACCCGCAGCTCCTGTAGTGATGGTGTCGTAGTCCTCCGAATCGAGGTTGATGACCTTGCGGCCTCTGAGGAAGTCCTTTGACAAAGCCGCTGCTCCCGACATGCCGTCTTCCTCATTAGTGGTGGTGATGACTTCGAGTGCAGGATGCACAATACTGTCGTCCTCAAGAACGGCAAGCGCCATTGAGAGGCCGATGCCGTTGTCTGCTCCCAGAGAAGTGCCACGGGCTTTCATCCAGCCGTTTTCCACGTATGATTCGATGGGGTCGTTCAGCGGATCGCTCATCCCCACGCAGACCATATCCATGTGATTGAGCAGCACAATGGGATCGGCGGCTTCGTGTCCAGGAGTGGCGGGCTTGCGAATGACCACGCAATTCCGGGCATCGCGCTCATACTCCAAATGGAGGTGTTCGGCAAATCGGCAAAGATAGTCAGCCACGCGCTCCTCGTGATGCGAAGGACGTGGAATATGGTTCAGCTCCCGGAAGATGCCGAACACACGATCAGTGTTGCTATTTTCTGTCATTATTATCTAGATTAATATGTTTTCTGTTTTATTTCAACGCTTTCACGGGGCACGCTTTCTTACATTGGTTGCACAGAATGCATTCTGTGGCGTTTTTCCGCTTGCGCGATTCGTTATTCACCTCCACATCCATCGGGCAGACTTTCAGGCATTTACCGCATTGGATGCATTTTTCTTCATCGCAGTGGACGCGGAGCGCGGAAAAGTAGCTCATCGGCTTGAGAAAGACCGTGACAGGACAGATGTATTTACAGAAGGCGCGGTTATCCTTGAATGCGATGGCGAGAATAATGCCCACCACGTAATAGACCAGATTCCCGATGAGGAAAATCACGAACATCGTGTGTTTGGTGGCTTTCCCGAAATGGAACAACAGAAGAACAAGGATGAGGGAAAGGGCGAACACGATGTAACGAATGTAGCCGATTATCTTTCGCGGACCTTGCGGCTGCTTGTAGGGCAAGAGGTCGAGGATCATGGCCGTCCAGCAGCAATAACCACACCACCCACGGCCAAACAGCAGCGGACCGAAGATTTTGGCAATGGCATAGTGCAGAACACCAGCACCCACAACTCCGGAAAACAGATAGTACCAAAAGCCTTCAATCTGCATGTTCTCTTTGCAGATCAGTCCCAGAAAGACGAGCATGTAGGCACCCACACCGAATTGCACAAACTCACGGGCGTATTTCTTTTCCGCAGCCATCAACCCTGCCCCTATCCCGATGCAGAGTCCGATGTAGCTGAAGTTGAGCAGGAAGAACAGGTTGCCTGTCGATAACCACAACGACACGGCAATGGCCTCGAATATGGCAAACAATATAATAGCGGTTTTATACTTTTTCATTGATGATTATTTTTCAACGGCAAAAACAGAAAAGTTCGCAGCCATATCAAGCAAAACCAAATATAAAAAGAGAGCTTACATGCTCTCTTTCAATATCTCCGTAACATCCTCCGGCTTCAAATCCATATAGCCAGCGGGATAGCAGATAGTGCCTTTGGTGATGCCGGGAATCATGGCTTCGGTGGCGCCGAGCTCGCTAATCGTCAGCGGCAGGCCGATTTCCAGCATCCAGTTCTTCAAAGCTTCGAGACCGGCTTCGGCAATCTGTTCGTCGGTTTTGCCCTCAGGACAGACGTTCCAGACGTTCTTCGCGAAGCGCACGAACTTAGCCAAACCAGGCTTCATGGCACGTTTGTAGTAGGCCATCGAGACAGCAGCCAAGCAGAAACCGTGCGGGGCGTGCGTCCAAGCACCCACACTGTGACCAATCATGTGCACCATCCAGTCTTGCGTTTTACCGCATTTGAGGAGTGTATTGAGCGCCCAGGTAGCCGTCCACATGATGTTGGAGCGGGCTTCGTAATCCTGCGGGTTCTTCACCGCCGCGCGCGAGGAGACGATGAGACTGCGCATCAGCCCTTCGGAGAGGTAGTCGCTGGTATTGTCGTCGAAATCGGAGAAATACTGCTCAAAGATGTGGTTCATGATGTCGTAGATGCCCGCTTTCATCTGTTCGTCGGGCACGGTCATCGTGTATTTCGGGTTGAGGATGGAGAATTTCGGCATCAGACGGTCGTCGAACACGTGTCCCACCTTGAAGGTGTGTTCCGCGTCGGTGATCACCGAGCCGCCGTTCATCTCCGAGCCGGTGCCCGCCATCGTCAGGATACAGCCGATGGGCAGGATGCGCTGATTGGCATCGGGGTTTTTGCCCTGCAGCCAGAATCTGTCCCAGTAGTCGCCATCGTAAAACACAGAAGCGGCCACGCCTTTGGAGTAGTCGCATACACTGCCGCCGCCGAGGGAGAGAATCATATCGACGTTGTGCTCGCGGGCGATTTTAACACCTTCGTGCAGTTTCTCCAACGTGGGGTTGCTCATCACGCCCGGATTCTCCACGATGGTCTTGCCGGCCCCTTTCAGGATGGCCACCACCTCATCGTAGATGCCGTTTTTCTTCACACTGCCGCTGCCGTAGTTCAGCAGCACAACGGGTCCGTAGTTCTTCAATTCGTCCTTGAGATAATTCAAAGACTCATCACCAAAATAGAGCTTGGTGGGATTATGGTACGAGAAATTTCCTAACATATTCTTAAAATTTCAAATGGCAAAAATACGATTTTTTTCACACCCATAAACGACAATTGTTACGCGCATCACGAAAAATGAACGAGCCGCCAAAACTATCCGAAAAAAATCGTATCTTTGCCGCCGATTTTTTCAAACTAAAAATTCTAATTTAAAATTAATATTGTATGGCAACAACCGCTGATTTTAAGAACGGCCTTTGTATCGTTCATAACAACGAGATTTGGTCAATCGTTGAATTCCTGCACGTGAAACCCGGTAAAGGCAACACTTTTGTCCGCACCAAACTCAAAAACCTCAAGAATGGTAGAGTCCAGGAGTTCAGATTCGACGCTGGTGTCAAGATTGACCTCGCCCGCGTGGAACGCCGTCCTTACCAATTCCTTTACAAAGAAGGCGACAGCACTTATATTTTCATGCACACCGAGACCTACGAGCAACTTCCTATCGAGAAAGACCTCATCAACAATCCCGGACTGCTGAAGGAAGGCCAGGATGTGGAAATCATGTACCACACCGATACCGACACCCCGCTCACTTGCGAACTTCCTCCTTTCGTGGACCTCGAAGTCATTGAATCCGATCCCGGCGTGAAAGGCGATACTGCCACCAACTCCCTCAAACGCGCTGTCGTGGAGACCGGTGCTGAAGTGTATGTGCCTCTCTTCATCAACGTGGGTGAAAAAATCAAGGTGGACACCCGCACCAACAAGTATTCTGAACGTGTTAAAGAATAATCTGTTCGCATGACTTTTCAGCAGTCGCTGACCATTGACGAACTGATACAACTGATTGGACATCCCGTCACCGTCAAGGGTGATTCCTCCCTGAAGGTGACGGGAATCAATGAGTTGCACTCTATCCAGAAAGGGAATCTCACCTTTGTGGACCATGGGAAGTATTATCTCCGTATTTTGCAGAGCGAAGCTTCCGCCATCCTTATCAACAGTGATGAGGTGGAGTGTCCCGAAGGTAAGGTGCTGCTCATTTCTGACGATCCGCTTCGCGACTATATCGCTATCGTGAAGCATTTTACACATTTCACACCACAAAACACCCCCATCCATCCAAGTGCAGTCATTGGCGAGGGCACGATTATCCAACCGTTGGTTTTCATCGGCGAGAACGTGCGCATTGGCAAAAATTGCATTATCCACTCCAATGTCAGCATTTACGCCGACACGGTCATTGGTGACAATGTAATCATCCATTCCAACAGCACCATCGGCGCCGACGCTTGCTATTTCCAGAAGCGTCCCGATGGCTGGTTGAAGTTGGCCTCCTGCGGCGACACCTACATCGGTAACAACGTGGAGATCGGATGCAACTGCTGCATCGATCGCGGCGTTTCAGGCACCACCTACATCGACGACGGTTGTATCTTCGACAACCTCGTGCAGGTGGGTCACGACACGCACATCGGCAAACGCACGCTCTTGGGTGCGCAGTGCGGTGTGGCGGGCTGCACCTACATCGACGACGACTGCAAGATTTGGGCCAAGGCTGCGGTCAATAAAGACCTCTACATCGCCAAAGGCACGGTGCTGTTAGCGCTTTCGGCCATCGATAAAGACGTGAAAGAGGAAGGCAGAACCCTGTTCGGGATGCCAGCCGGAGATGCACAGCAACGCTGGCGCGAGATGGCCATGATGCGCAAGCTGCCTGATCTTTTCAAGGAATTGGAGGAAATCAAAAAGAAATTACAATAACCGATTTGTAGAGACGCGATGAATCGCATCTCTACATTCACAAAATTAAAAACGGCCAGTGCTCTTCAAAGGACACCGGCCGTTTTTATATTAAGTCATTTCGTTAGCCGCCAACTACTAACTACCAACTACTAACTACCAATAGAACGGATCATACCACGGGTCATACCACGGATAGAACGGGTAAACATCCCACGGGGAAATGACAGGATAATATGTCCAATCCCACGGGGAAGAGGTGTGGACGAATTTGAAGTCTGTGCTTTTGGAATCGTCCATTGTGGAGATTTTTCCTTTGAATGTGAGATTTTTAATGACATAGGTGCCGATTTTCATCTTGGCCTTATCGGCATATTCAGCGTTATTTGTATTAAATTGGATGTAGATGACCTTGTCTTTGACTTCCCATGTGAAATCGTAGCTTAGATAGGATATGGGAGCTGTATTTCCAAAGGTGTTGCACCATTTGCCGTGACCGGAGGTGATGCTGTTTACGTTGTTCCAAAACTGGACGTGCGTGCCAGTGGAGGGATAGGTTACATCGTGTTTGGTATAGCTGATGTCCATGACACCGTCCCAACCACCGTCAACCAGCATGGCCAGGATCTCGTCATCAGTGGGTACGGGTTCACAACCTGAGAACATCAGCGGCGCAGCGCAAAGCAGTATCAAAACCCGTAATAAGGATGTCTTTTTCATTGTTTTTTTTTGAATTGATTATTGTTTGAAATTGTTTTTCGAACTATTAATTGAATGAGGCGGCAAAAATAACATTTTCCCCGACAATGCGTTTTAACGCCCTTTTTTCGCGTTTTGCCTGTTTTTTATTGTTGATAAAATGTATGCGATTCCTGCCTGAAAAGTCGAAAAAAAGTGTATTTTAGCTTTTTATTGTTCAAATATATAAACTTTTCATTTTAAGACAGTTAGAGAATTAATAGAAGACAAGAAATGGAAGAGAATGAGATTTTAGACGAGAAAATTGTTCCGTATAACATCGAAAACCTGATGAAGACGGCCTACATCGACTATTCGATGTCCGTCATCGTGTCACGTGCGCTGCCTGATGTGCGCGACGGACTCAAGCCCGTGCAACGCCGCATCATCTACGCCATGTGGGACATGAATATCACCGAAAGCGGCCCCTATCGTAAGTGCGCCCGTATCGTCGGTGAGGTGCTTGGTAAGTACCACCCGCACGGCGACACCGCTGTGTACGACGCCCTTGTGCGTATGGCTCAGCCCTGGACCCTCCGCTACCCCTTCGTGGATGGACAAGGTAACTTCGGTTCTGTGGATGGCGACAGCCCCGCCGCCATGCGTTACACCGAGGCCCGCCTTCGCCGCTCCTCAGAGGAGATGGTCGCTGATATTGAGAAAGATACGGTCAACATGGTGCTCAACTTCGACGACTCGATTCCCGAGCCCACCGTGCTGCCCGCCAAGATACCCAACCTCATCGTGAACGGCTCCTCCGGCATCGCCGTCGGTATGGCCACCAACATGGCGCCCCACAACCTCAGCGAGGTGTGCGACGGCATCTGCGCCTATATCGACAACAACGACATCACCATCGAGGAACTGATGCACACCATCAAAGCTCCCGACTTCCCCTCCGGCTGTATTATCTACGGTTACAAGGGTGTTCAGGATGCCTTCCTCACCGGTCGCGGCCGCATCGTGATGCGCGGACACGCCGAAATCGAGACCGAGAAGAACCATAACTGCATCGTCGTCACTACCCTGCCCTACATGACCAACCCCTCCGACATGATCAGCCACACCGTGGAACTCGTCAAGGAAGGAAAAATCGCCGGCATCACTGACGTGCAGAACCTTACCAACAAGCGCAACGGTACCCGTATCATCTACGAACTCAAGAAGGACGTGGTGCCCGAGGTGGTACTCAACAAACTCTACCAAATGACCGCGCTGCAATCCTCCTTCAGCGTCAATAACGTCGCCCTCGTCAACGGTCGTCCGATGACGCTGAATCTCAAGGACATGATTGTGGAATACGTGAAACACCGTCACGATGTGGTGGTCCGCCGCACCCAATTCGACCTCAAGAAGGCCCAGGAACGCGCCCACATCCTCGAAGGCTTCCTCAAAGCCCTCGACATCATCGACGAGATCATCGCCCTCATCCGTGCATCGCAAACCGTGCAGGAAGCTCAACAGGGCTTGATGGCCAACTGGGATTTCACCGAAATCCAGGCCAAGGCCATCGTCGAAATGCGTCTGCGCCAACTCACCGGCATGGAACGCCAGAAACTGCAGGACGAATACGACGATCTCATGAAACTCATCGCTTACCTCAACGACGTGCTCAACGATGTAAACCTCCGTATGGGCATCATCAAGGACGAGCTGCAGGACATCAAGAAACGTTTCGGCGACGAACGCCGCTCCCCCATCGAATACAGTTCTTCCGAATTCCGCGTGGAGGACACCATCGCCGACGAAGAGGTGGTCATTACCATTTCGCACCTCGGCTACATCAAGCGTACGCCGCTGGCCGAGTACAAGGTGCAGAACCGCGGCGGCAAGGGCTCCCGCGGCAGCAGCTCTCGCGACGAGGACTTCATCGAACACCTCTATATGGCCACCAACCACAACTACCTGCTCTTCTTTACGGAGAAAGGTAAGTGTTTCTGGATGAGAGTGTTCGAGATTCCGGAAGGTATGAAGACCTCCAAGGGTCGCGCCATCCAGAACCTGCTGCAAATTGAGGAAGGAGACAAGATCACCTCCATCATCAACCTCAAGAGCATCGACGATCCCGACTATATCAACAACCACTACATCATTCTTTGTACTGAAAAAGGTATCATCAAGAAGACCTCCATCGATGCATACTCGCACCCACGCAAGAAGGGCATCATCGCCATCAACGTGCGCGAAGGCGACCGTCTGTTGGCTGCCCGTTTCACCGACGGCAACAGCGACATCATGATGGCTCTCTACTCCGGTCGTGCCATCCGCTTCCACGAAAACGAAGAATTACGTGCTATCGGTCGTACTGCCTCCGGCGTTCGCGGTATCAGTTTGGAGGATGAAAACGATCGCGTAATCGGCATGCTTGCTATCGACAACGACCGCAGCAATGTGTTGATCGTATCCGAAAATGGTTACGGAAAACGTTCATTGTTAGAGGATTACAGAATCACGCACCGCGGCGGCAAGGGTGTTAGCACCATCAAGATCACTGAGCGCACCGGCAACCTGATAGCTATCAAGGCCGTCACCGATGATGACGACCTGATGATCATCAACCGTTCCGGCATTGCCATCCGTCTGCACGTGGATCAACTCCGCATCTTGGGTCGTAACACACAGGGTGTGAGACTGATCGACCTTCGCGGCAAAGACACCATCGCTGCCGTTTGCGAAGTGCCGCGTCAAGAGGATGAAGAAGAGTTTGACGAAGCCGAGGTGGTGGAAAACACCGAAAATGGCGAAAACGCTCCGTTAAACGAGACTTCCGAAACCGAGTCTGAATAATGACGTGTGACGTGTGACGTATGACGTATGATGTATGACTTTTGATTTCTAACCCTAAACCCTAAACCTTAAACCTTAAACCTTAAACCCTAAACCCTAAACCTTGTACCAATCACCAAAGCGATGAAAAGAATTCTTCTGTTAACCGTAAATCTGCTGCTGTTGGTCAGCCTTTTCGCCCAAAAGCCATCTTTGACGAAGGCGTATAACTGCTTCTACGACAAGGACTACGACAAAGCGAAAGTGCAGATTGATTTATGCACGGCAGATGAGAAGCTCTCTACGAAGGCACAGACATGGCTTTACAAGGGCAACATCGAGTTCTTGCTGGCAAATCGTGAGTATAGCGAGAAACAGAAGAACGAGAGTTACGAGATCAAGTATCCAAATGCCCCTGTAGAGGCCTTCGATGCTTTCGAAAAGGCTATTTCCATCAACCCCAAAGTGGAAGCATTGGATATGATGAATGCCCAAGACGCTCTCAAGCAACTCTATCCCTATCTGCTCGTGCGTGGAGTAGACCAACTGATAGCCAAGGACTTCAACGGCGCTAAAACCACTCTCGCCAAAGGTATCCAAAGTTATGAGATGGACACCCCACAGTACCCTATGAATGGAGACTTGTACTACTATTACGCATACGCTTTGGAAAGTCTTGGTGAAACAAACGAGGCGCTCAAATACTACCAGAAAGCTCTTGACGATGGTTCACAGAACGCTTATGTGTTCGGCAAATTGATTGATTACTACAAGTCCAAAAACGATCATCAAAATGTAGAGAAAACATTAGCGATTGCCAAGCAGAAGAATCCTAATGACATGAGTATTAGGTTGTTGGAAATCGACCACGCTTATTGGAAAGGGGACAGTGTGAAAGCTGCCCAGCTGTTGGATCAAATCGACCCGATGTCGCTGAAGACCGTGGACGAGATGGTGAACGTGGCCAACTTCTACATCAAAGAGAAGCGCTATGAGGCGGCCGACAAATTGCTCACCCGCGCCAACGCCCTGAATCCCAACAACTTTGTAATTCTCTACAATTTGGGAGTATGCACCTACAGCTTCTCTGAATACTATTTCAACCGTCAAAATCAACTGGCCATTCAACAAGGGGACAAATCCGAGATTGATGCCGCTAAAAGCCTGTCGGAGAAATATTTGCAAGAAGCTGCACAATATTTTGAGCAGGCCCGGAAGCTTCAACCCAATGATGTCAGCTTGCTGAACACCTTGCGTGCCATCTACGTACGCCAGCAGTCGCCTAAGGCCGATGAGATCGATGCTCTCATTAAACAACTGGAAAAATAAATAGTCAAATTAATAAATCACTTAAAAATTGAGAAAAATGAAAAAATGGATGCTTATGATAGTTGCGCTCTTCGTGAGCGTCAGTGCTTTCTCGCAATCTTGCTTGGATGACGTCTGGCAATGCCTCACTAACAAGCAAGTTCCTAAAGCAAAGAAATTTATGGAATCCTGCATGGCTTCCAATCCCGACAATGCCGCCGTTTGGTTGATGCAAGCCAATGTCAACGTGCATCTTTACACCTACGACATCGAACGTATGAAAAACGATCCCTCATTGTCGCCTCGCTATCCCAACGCTTTGGAAGATGCGTATCTCGCATTCCAAAAAGCCATGGAACTTGACCCGAAAGTGGAGCCGAAGAGTGGCATGTTAGGACCCAAAGAAGGACAGCAGCTGCTCGCCGACGCCTTCAATACTAAAGCAGCCACCGCTCAAGAGAAGCAGAAGTTCGATGAAGCGCTGAAATACTACGGCTACGCTGCAAAATGCTATGAATTAGGCAAGAAAAAAGAGAATGCCGCTGTCGTTTATTACTACACCGCATTGGTTTACAGCGACATGAAGGATATGGCAAACTTTGAGAAAATGATGTTGAAAGCTCTTGATGCCAATCCGAAAATCTCTTCTGCCGCTTATGTCGTCATCTATGATATATACAAAGACAGAAACGACACTGTGAAGTGCGCTGAGATCCTGGCAAAGGCTGAAAAGAACTTCCCCGATGACAAAACTATTTATGAAACTCAAATGGACTACTATGCCATGACCGGCAACATGGACAAATTGATGGAAATCTGCGACAAGGCTATTGCCACGGGAGACGTGAAATTAATCCCGACTTGCGCCACTTACCTGAGCAACGCTAAAGCATACGAAAAAGCTGAGCAACTTCTCAGAGGAGCTTTGGCAAATGACCCCAACAACTTCAATCTGCTCAAGCAAATGGGTTATCGTTATGCACTGGAATACTACGATTTGATGGATCAACGTAAGAAAGCTATGGACAGCCGTCAATGGGATGAGGCCAACAGAATCTACCAAGGCCCTGAGCGCAAAGCTGCCATGGAAAACGCTCACGAATGGTGTGACAAAGCCTACAAAGTGAACTCTGACGATTTGGACAACAACCGTATTCTCCGTGAAATGAAAGTGTTATTGGGACTGCCTGCAGATCCTGAATTGAACGCTAAGATTCAAGCCCGCCAACAAAACTAAAGGCGGTGCCATCTTGATAAAAAAAATCCCCTTGCGAATCGCAAGGGGATTTTTTTATCAACTAATTCTCAGCCACATGGCCGACATTAATCAGCCACCGGCCAGCTTGTGTCATAAATGGTTCAAGCAAATCATAGGAAATCACGCAGGCCGGCATTCCAGCGGCATAACATGAAATCTCGTACTGCTGATAGACAAACTCCACACCGTCCTCACGGAAAATAGGACCATTGACAGGAAGAGGGAAATAGTCGTTATTTTCCATCGTCAAGGCGTTCTCCATCTGCTCTTTATCAGAATCGAAATACTGTGAAAAGATATTGTCCTTGACCAAGTCTGTCAGCTCATCCATCGACTCCGCACGGAAAATGTCATAGTCAATACGACGACCGTCTGATTTGCGGAAAGTCTGTCCTTCCATCAAATACCAACCGTGTGCACCCCCAGCGAAGCCTTCCTGCGTATAGAGATAGGAGACATAACGATCTGTTTCATGCAATTTTGTGATTTTTATGTCTTTATAACAAGCCATTCCATCGATTTTCGGCATATCCGGAATGATATTCTCCTTAAAATCAGTGAGGATGGAGATTTTGTAATGTTCCATCATTTTGGCTGCATTATCGGCCTCACCTTCGTAAGTGCCGCCCATCTGCTCAGACATCCATTCACGGATATTGTTGATTACGAAGAAGTTTCCGGATTCTGGAAAGTCCGCTTCTATCTTGACCGTACCTGTGACACCATTCACGGTCACCGAATCGGAGAGCGTCATCGGACGGGTTTTGATGTCCGCCGGGGCGATCTGCGAAAGGGAGGTGAGCGTATTCAAAGCGTGAGTGTCGATTTTGGTCTTGCACATGACCATCATAACGATCAATACGCCAAGGATTCCAACTGCTAAAAGGGTTTTCTTCATAACGGCAATCTATTTTAGAAAGCGCAAAAATACAATTTTTACTTTGACTATTGATTTAGACATAGGCCATTGCCTATTATCTATTGATTGTTACGGACACATCGTACTGAGAAAGCGCGTTTGGCATCATCATTCGTTCTTTGTCCCAATTCGTTCGTATGATAATCAAACACCACACGAGCCGTACCGCTTGAAACATCTGCCCACAAATTGGCACTCGGATTCTGAGGATGAGTATTATCAATTGTGGTATAACCAAAAACACCATCAGCAGACATGTTACCCGCAGCCACCAAAGAGAATCCTGAGATATTTCTATTTTCGACGTTGTAGTTACCAACAGCATTACTGACAGCACTACCAGGTCCCCAATAGCTTGAACAATCACCTGCCAACATAGCTGTTTTATTTGGATAAACATTATACAGAGCCTCCCATTCCTTCTTAGTTGACAGATGCCAACCTTCAGGACAAATCGAATGAGCTGTATTCCAATTATAAAGATAACCGCGATATTCTAATGGCAAACTGTTATTATTGTCCAACTTACAGACATCATAATACAAAGGTTGACTGGCATCGGGTTTACCTTTAGTACAACTGTTCGTGGCATTGCCACGTGTCAACGGGTTCCCTTGATTATCACGTGTTGTCCTCATATTCGTTCTCATCCAACACTGACCATTGATTTCAACTACAGGATACCAATTATCTGACATGTCACTCACTGAGTCAATATAGCCACTTGCATATTCGCGTTCTGAAGTAAGTGGAGTTTGAACTTTACAGGCAGTATTAATGGTGATGGAGTCCAACTCATGGCAAAGGGATGGATTCATATTATTGAACATTCTCACCGCATATTTGCCCGGCAGGAGTGTGGCCTGTTGGCTTTCCGACAACTTACATGAAACGGTGTATCCATCACTCCTACACCACGCCACGCTATCCAAATCAACATGAGACGTGATATTAATAACACCCGGATCGATACCATAACATACTGTCATGTATGGCGGCCAGTTGGGGATATTGCGCACGCAACGCACCGACTTACCACGGTACTTTAGAGCTAAGTTTAAATCAACAGAGGCGCTGCTGTTGAGCAAACAGAGGAAGTAGGCATTCGTGGCCGTTGATCCTTGTGTAGAAGTCCAAAAATATGCAGATTTATTCACATTCTGCATTGTGGGAGCACCAGTATTACTGAAAACAAATTCACCAGCAGGAAGCGCATCAAAGCCACCCGTGCCCCAATCATCTCCATCAGAACGATAATACTGGCCTGGAGAGTTATGTGTATCGTTATATGTCCAGTCGCAACCACCTGCGAGCTTGCCCGCATTTTCCGTATTTCCATTCTCATCATTTTCCAATTCAGCAAAATCTTGAATAGAAGGAAGATGCCAACCTTCGGGACAAATGCCTCGCCAGTTGTCAGTGAGATTAGGAATCCATGCAGATCCGACGGCGGCAGTTTCAGTGGCCACCTTAGTGCCATTATACACATCTGCTGCAGCACACCAGTTGTAGAGCAAACCGAACTTCGAATAATTTGCTGAATCGTTCCTATACCAATGCGCCACCTGTGAAACGTATGATTGATAAGCGGTATTTCCTACTGAAACGTTTCTCGCCAAAATCGTATCATACTGGCCATTTGTTTTCGTCGGAGAGGTAATGGCACGCATGTTCTCTTTCATCCAGCAACGGTTACCGATTTGTTCAACCACATATCTGTTGTGCTCGTGATCCTCCACAGAAACGATTTTACCATTTCCGTCAGCAATTTCATTACTTTTTATTCCATTCAGCGGTTCACAAGGCACATTTATATGGGTGGTAAGCACAAGTCCCCTGAGTGTATCATGACAACCACCAGGAGAGGCCATGGCCACCGAATAGGAAACGCCGGGAACTGCCGGTACTACCGTATTGACAGCGTGAGCGTAAGTCACCGTGGAATCACCATGGGGAGTGCTCACATACCAGCGGGCATATTGGTCGTTATTATCCATATTCTTGCTTCCCTTGATAACAAACCCGTTTCTGTCGCAGTCAGGACATACCGACAAAGCGGGCAACGACTTGGAGACAATGATACTAGTGCTGCCTCTAAGTTCGCTATTCAAATAGAATTTGAACGTATATTCAATATTGTCCGCATCCTGATTCATAGGGAATGTATAGGTGAGCAAAGCTTCATTTTCTCCTTCTAAATAAGTATCATTAACCGACCATTTTATGTCGCCTGGTTCATTCAAATGGGCCATAACGGTCGCCGTTTCCCCAATACATGTTTTCAAACTTGGGGATATTGTAAGGATAGGGCACTCTGTAACATGCACAAAAACACTGTCCAGCAAATTCATTTCAGTTCCCCTAATAGCATTACATTCGATCCTATAGTATCCCGTATCAGTAGGTTGAAACACGAATGATGGATTGCCGCCCGTACTCATATAACCGATGGCGTCCACCTGACCGTTTTTATCAACGACATTCCATTTGAAACTAAAATCGGCTATATCCTCGTTCGCCACTTTGGGTGTGTAGATAATCTTGTCGTTCAGGCAAATTTCAGACGAATTTGGATAAGGAGTTATCGTCAAGGCATCGCGGATACAGCGCACCGAGAAACCTCTTTTTCGCGTACGAGCAAAAGAAGAAACGCCTCGTTGGTCCTCATCAATATGCCATGAATATGCATACCCGGTTTGTGTTTCCGATGGACTACCCAACCAGTAATTGGCGACATTGGTCAATTGAGTTCCCTCCTTGACATAACCGAGTTTTCCGCTCTCTTGCACATTATTAGTGGGCATGGCGGAAAAACCGGTTGTGTTCCGAAGATATACATGTGCATCATCCATATAACCGCCTGGGTTTGCATCTGAATAATGAACTCCGTTCTGACCATCCGTAGGCCAACCGCAACCAAACGAAAACTTCACCACACTGTCACCGATCCAAGGATGGGCTCCATTATGGAAGTCGGCCAAAGTTTTGTTCCCAAGATTAAGGACATAATTTACCAACTCGAACCACTCTTCATTATTAGGCACATGCCATCCTTCAGGACATATCCCCCGGCGGTGGCCCTGCGGAAGTCCAAAGACCTTACCAAAGGTATCCACCACCGAAGCCCAATTGTACAGGTTACCACGCTGTCGGTAGGAAATTGTCAGCGCATCAAACACATAATAATAAGGCACCTGATCACTTACCTTATAATAGATGGTATCTCCCGTGGCATAATTGACTGGGGCTTCCAACAAATATCCATTGGGAGAAGTGTTACAACGGACATTTTCCCTTAACCAGCATTGATTGCCGATTTGTGTCACTCCATAGTCATTCCCTTCGTGGTCATATACCAATTCTATGCCGGAATCATCAGCCACTTCATGAGCATAACTTTTCCATCCAATGCACTTTTCGCGCTCATGAGTAAGGAGCAGCTTGTCTGATTTCAACGTGTCGGCTGAGCTCGGATTAGAACTATACTTGATAACGTATGCCCGAGTGATATAATGAGTGCCAGGAACCAGCCCGTCCAACATCACATAGAAAGTGCTGTCACAACTACAAGCATCGTTAAGGGATTCATCAATTTTATGAAATATTGTACCGGGAATATATCCCTCAGGAAGAGGATAATCGGGATCATACCAATACATCACCCCACGCTCTATGATTTTAGGCATAAAATCAGTCGTGTCACTTTGCCAATGGATGGTGACTTGCAAAAGGGCTTCCTCATCTGAAGTGCCACAACCAAGTACCTTATTGACGAGATTCAGATGGAATTTCAGTCGTTTGCCTCTACGGTCCACTTTAGGAAGGTCGTAAAATTCTCCAGGTCTATCCACAAAATGTGCCGTGTCGCATCCATTTTTCGCACTTCCCGTACGCAACACTCCCTTCTTCATGTTCGGATCCTGATTGGATTGAGTCTGGGGTTGTTGCGCCTGAGTGACAGAAAACATCAAGAATAACCCTAAAAAGATGATGACTTTTTTCATAACCATATCAATTTTGAAGATCCAAAGGATTATTCAAACCAATAAATCATGACCTTGTCTCCTTCTTGGAGTTTGTAGTTTTCGTTTTTCGAGGAATCGTATGAGACATGGTGGGTATGGCTATCATACTTCAACACCGGAGTGAATTGTGTGGATCCCCCATCTGGATTATCATCGCCTACCAGCACACCATTGATGAAGATTTTAACTCTGTATGCAGGATTAGGATTCATTTCAAAATCAAATTCGTAAGACGCTTCGTTCTGAGATTGCGGTATGATAATGGTCTTTGAATTCTCCGTCGGGAACTTTGCATCGACTTCGGTTTTAGTATAATACGCGTTGAGCGTATCCTTAGTGGCGTATGGGGTGAGATCCACGGTCGCTGAACTTGGGATAGTGATGGTCACGGTTTGGTCATCTCCCCCTTGGTTGAGATAAAATTCACCGCCCGTAACACTCATCGTTTCTCCAGTCTGTAATTGAATATTAATTTTCGCATTGCCGATGGTCGGCTTGTTCAGAATCTGCGCCGCGCCTGATGTAGCATTCCAATCCGCATTCACCTGTGCAGGAACGTCCGCTGATGTGATGTAGTTCGCATCGTTGGTGAAAGCGCTCACGTTTGTCGGAACTGTAGGAATCGTCGGCTTGTTCAAAATCTGCGCC
>Ga0310690_10004030_pt1 | contig 21378 bp, 15 predicted proteins | sample AusTroGonzalo_MG_2_FD_207661 | JGI IMG/M metagenome (GOLD analysis project Ga0310690, IMG submission 207661) | Bovine rumen microbial communities from tropical cattle in Woodstock, Queensland, Australia - Gonzalo_04 (v2) (version 2) | ecosystem: Host-associated > Mammals > Digestive system >... | reverse complement strand
TCAAAGGCGGATGGGTCAACAAACTAAAAATCAAATCTGCATAAAAAAACCGCTCTCGAATCATCAACGACTCAAGAGCGGCACCAACAATCTATGAATAACTAAAAACCTTTCTTCAAATGAAGCAATTCCGTCATCACGACGTCGTTGCATTGCTATCCTTAATCACTAATCTTTATTACCTCTGTAATACCTATCAATTAACTAAACCTAATTACTAATTACTAACAATCTAACTTACTTTTACTTTCTCTATCAATTAACTCTAACAAAACGAATCTTTTACCTTAACTAATCTTGTTGAAGATCTCTTGTCATCTGGATGGGTTGTTTTACCCGTTTGTTCCTTTTGACGATGCAAAGGTACGGCGATTTTTCAAATCTGCAATGGATTATGACCAATTTTTGCATAAAAACCGTATTTCTTTTGATGTAAATCAATCCATTGTGTGCGAACACAACAAAATTGTGCGCGAAAACACTCCAAATCGGTACTGATAGCATGAGCAAAAAAGCAAGTCATTCCTAAGTCGGATTTTCTCGCCTGATTTTTTGGATATACCTTTTTTATTTTTAAATAATACAGCATTTAATAATTTCTATATATCACGGATTCGAAAAATAATCATTTTATTAATTTGTTAATATTTCGCTTTCTAAAAATTAACTCTTTATTAAAAAGTTAATATTCCGGTTTTAGAATATTTCCATTTTAATAATTTGGAAACATTTCGGCTTTGAAATATTACCATTTTAATTATTTGTTAATTTTACCAGGTGTGCAAAACTTTCCCCTGAATCAGGGCAATGCGAGCAGTTCCTGCGCTACCTTGTTTGTCAGGTCGATGAATTCAGGGATGGAAAGTTGTTCAGGGCGACGGGTCATCATCGGGTCCTCGAAGAAGGAAGGCGAGGCTATATGATCACTGTTGAAAATCTGACGGAGGGAGACGCGGAGCATCTTTCGACGCTGATTGAAGGTGGTCTTGACGATACGCTTGAAGAGTTTCTCATCGCAGCCCAGGTCTGTCACATCGTTGCGAGTCATACGGATGACGGCACTCTGTACCTTGGGAGGAGGATTGAAGACATTTGGCTCAACGGTGAAAAGATACTCCACATTGTACCACGCCTGAATCAAGACAGAGAGAATGCCGTATTGTTTATTGCCTGGCTGAGAAGCCATACGGACAGCCACCTCATGCTGGATCATACCCGTACAACAGGGAATCAAATCCTTGTTGTCGAGCATTTTGAAGAATATCTGTGAGGATATATCATAGGGATAGTTGCCTGTGAGCACAAACTGCTGTCCATCGAAGACCTCGTTCAAATCCATACGCAGGAAGTCGCCACCTATTATATTATTGTTAAGACGGGGAAAGTTCTCGCGGAGGTACGCTACACTCTCACGATCAATCTCCACCACCTTCAACGGACGGGGCTTCTCCACCAGATACTGTGTCATCACCCCCATGCCAGGGCCTACTTCCAGTACAGGCAGTTCAGGATACGGCTCATCCACCGTATCGGCAATGCGCTTGGCGATATTCAAGTCAGTCAGGAAGTGCTGACCAAGATTCTTTTTCGGTCTTACTTGCTTCATTCGTTTGCAAAGGTAATAAAAAAAGTGAAGAGAGAAGAGTGAAGAGTGAAAAAATTGCTACCGCCAGTTAAATTTTCAATTTTCAATTATCAATTATCAATTAAAAATCGTACCTTTGCACCAATGGAACTGAAAAGCATACTTGCAAACATCGCGAAAATTGTGCTGCCATTTATTCTGGGTGGTGCCATTTTGTGGTGGATGTACCGTGGCGAGGACTTCTCTGTGATCAGTCATGTGCTGACGGAAGAGATGAACTGGACATGGATGCTATTGTCATTTCCTTTCGGCATCCTGGCACAGATGTTCCGTGGCTGGCGGTGGAAACAGACGTTGGATCCCATCGATGACCTGTCGCCAAGCACTGTCAAACAACCGTCTTCCGACCAAAAGATCCGAGCCCGCAGTGCCACCTGCATCCATGCTGTATTCATTTCGTATGCTGCCAGTCTGGTGATTCCACGCATTGGCGAGTTCTCCCGCTGTGCCATACTGAAACGCTACGACGGGGTGTCGTTCAGCAAGGCATTAGGCACAGTGGTGACGGAACGGGCTGTCGATACACTGATTGTGATGCTCTACTCAGGCATTATCCTGCTCATTGAGATGAGTATCTTCGGTACTTTCTTTAAAAAGACAGGCACCTCGCTCGACCGTATCTTAGAAGGTTTTTCACCGACAGGTTGGCTGGTGACAGCCATCTGTGGCGTCGCAGTCCTGATCCTGTTGCACCTGCTGCTGAAGAACTTCTCTATATATAATAAGGTGAAGATGACGCTGAGTGGTATCTGGGAGGGTGTGCTCTCGCTGAAGAATGTCAGCAACCTGCCGCTTTACCTCTTTTTCTCCGTCGGCATCTGGGTGATGTACTTCCTGCATTACTACCTCACCTTCTTCTGCTTCGACTTTACAGCAAACCTCGGTATCGGTTGTGCACTGGTATCCTTCGTGGTGGCCAACTTCGCCGTCATCGTACCCACACCCAACGGTGCTGGTCCCTGGCATTTCGCCATCAAAACCATGCTCATCCTCTATGGTGTCGCCGACGAGAAAGCCCTCTGGTTTGTGCTCATCGTACATACCGTGCAGACTCTTCTTGTCATCTTCATAGGGATATATGCCTTCATCGCCCTGAACTTCACGAATAGAACACATAGGAACGTTGTGCATTCTTAAGAACAATAATAACTAAAATTATATTTATGAAGACTAAAAGAAACAATTTAAACATCATTTGCCTGTTGGCAGTGCTATTCCTAAGCACTACGGCTTTGGCTGAGAGTTTTACGGTTGATGAATTGCGTTACAACAAACTATCCGCCACAACGGTGGAAGTGGTTCAACCTGCGGAGGGTAAGTATTCTGGAGACATATCGATTCCGAAAAAAGTGATATATCATGGAGATGCCTACCAAGTGACTGCCATCGGCGATTATGCATTCCAAGGAGCCAGCCAAGTGACAAGTGTGACGTTGCCTTTGACGAGTATTAAGAGCATTGGCGAGTACGCATTCAACGACTGCACGGGCCTGACAGAGTTCACGTTGCCGGAGAGCATCACCAGCATCGGAAAGAATGCCTTCTATTATTGCGACAAATTGCAGCACCTCTATGTGCATTCTAAAAATCCCGCCAGTTACAACGTGGGCTCAAACGCTTTCAGCAATATTAATCGTGGAGGCAATGTTTGTACACTCCATGTGCCGACAGGCTGCACTGCCGCCTATGCCGCTAATGCTTCATTTAGCGTCTTTACGAAAGTAGAAGAGTTTGATCCTCCCGTCTTTTACAACTTGTACGTTGGCGGTGAGAGAGTGGGTGCTGATAATGCCTCGGATATCTTGGGCAACGGTGCAGCCAGTTACAATGCAGAGAAGAAAACACTGACCATCAAGGGCGACATAGATAATGACTTGGGGCCATGTATATCGAACAATATATATGGATTGACTATCGAGGTGGCAGAACCTGCTACGCTGACTTCAACAGGCACAGCCCTCTCTCTTGACGCCAACACAACCATCACAGGCTCGTCGCTATTGAAGGTTGTCTCACCAGATGACTATGCCGCCATCTTTTCCAATGATGCTGACCTGACGATTGTGGATGCCAAATTGGATGTAGAAGGCTATATTGCGGAGAGTTTGGGTGTTGGTATCCTGACCATCACCAACTCCTCGTTGACGGTAAAATCAGAAGACGGCTATAGTGCTATATTAGGTTGGAAAGATTTGGTGCTGAATGGTTGTTATATCAAGTCGCCTGTAGGCGGTTATTTTTATGAGGGCTACGTCGCATATGATGATGATGTCATGGGTGATATTGCCAGTTATGTGGAAATCAGCCCTGGAGTCGTTCCAACCATCTATGACTTGAAAGTTGGAGGCGAAAAGGTGACAAGCGATAACGCCTCGGATATCTTGGGCGACGGCGCTGCGAGTTACGATGCTAAGAAGAATACGCTGACCATCAAGGGCGTTATCAATAATTCCAATACCTCGTGGGCATTTATAAGAAATAGTATTCCAGGATTGACTATCGAGGTGGCAGAACCGGTTACGCTGACTTCAACAGGCACAGCCCTCTCTTTTAACGCCAACACAACCATCACAGGCTCGTCGCTATTGAAGTTGATTTCACCGAAAGACGATGTCGCCATCTTTTCAAATGATGCTGACCTGACGATTGTGGATGCCCAATTGGATGTAGAAGGCTATATAATGGAGAATTGGGAGGGTGGTATCCTGACCATCACCAACTCCTCGTTGACGGTAAAATCAGAAGACGGCTATAGTGCTATATTAGGTTGGAAAGATTTGGTGCTGAATGGTTGTTATATCAAGTCGCCTGTAGGCAGTTATTTCTATGAGGGCTACGTCGTAGATGATGACAATGAATATTATAATCAAGCCTATTATTTGGAAATTGTTCCCATCCAAGTCCCCAATGACCTTGCCTTTAGCGAAGACAAGACAACGGCAATGATAGGCAATCCTTTCACTCCTCCTACGTTGGAGAACCCCAACAAACTCCCTGTTACCTGGAAGAGCAGCAACGAGAAGGTTGCAACCGTTGATCAGGAAGGCAAAGTTACGCTGCTGACTGCGGGCACTACCGTCATCACCGCCACCTTCGAAGGCAACATTTATTTCTTGGCTGGTAGCGTCAGTTATGAGTTGACGGTAAAAGAAAAGATTCCCCATGGACTCGCCTTCAGCAAGGATGAGGCGACGGCGAGGACAGGGCAGACCTTCACACCACCCACATTGTCGAATCCGAACAAACTCTCTGTGACTTGGAGTAGCAGTGATGAGAAGGTTGCTAAGATAAATGCCACTACTGGTGAGATAACCTTAGTTACAGCCGGCAAGACCACCATCACCGCCACCTTCGAAGGCAATGAGTATTATCAGGCTGGTAGCGTCAGTTATGTCCTGACAGTCTTTCTGACAGGCGATGCCGACGGCAACGGTATAATTAATGCAGCCGATATCGTGGCTATTGTGAACTTCATGATGGGAATTCCCCCTGTCGGCTTTGATGAGAAATCTGCCGATATTAACGAAGATAGTGAGATAAATATTGCCGATATCATGGTTATAACCAAAATCATCGGATTATAGAAATTAAACTCTAACAACAATGAACGAAATCCAAAACTTAAACCCAGCGTGCATCTGGAAGAACTTTTATGCACTGACACAAGTACCGCGCCCCAGCGGACATCTGGAAAAAATCCAGCAGTTCCTGCTCGACTTCGCCAAGGAAGCCGGTGTCGAGGCTTTCAAGGATCCTGCCGACAACATCGTGATGCGTAAGCCTGCTTCTCCAGGTATGGAGAACAAGAAGGGTGTCATCCTGCAGGCTCACATGGACATGGTGCCACAGAAGACCCCCGAGAGTACTCATAACTTCGAGACTGACCCCATCCAACCTTGGATTGACGGTGAGTGGGTAAAGGCTAAAGGAACGACCCTTGGTGCCGATAATGGTCTGGGCGTCGCTTCCATCATGTCTATCATGGAGGACAAGACATTGAAGCATGGTCCTATCGAGGCCCTGATCACTGCCGACGAAGAGACGGGTATGTTTGGTGCCAATGCCCTGCCCGCTGGTGAGTTGAACGGCGACATCCTGATGAATCTCGACTCAGAGCATTGGGGAAAGTTCGTCATCGGCTCTGCAGGAGGTATTGACGTAACAGCCACCCTCGATTATAAAGAGGTGGAGACCGATGCCGACGATGCTGCCGTAAAGGTGACAATGAAAGGTCTGCGCGGCGGACACTCTGGCTTGGAGATCCATGAGGGTCGCGGCAATGCCAATAAACTGCTTGTCCGTCTGGTTCGTGAGGCCATCGAAGAGTGCGAGGCTCGCTTGGCATCATGGCAGGGCGGCAACATGCGCAACGCCATCCCCTTCAAGGCAGAAGCCGTGCTGACACTGCCGAAGGAAAATGTCACTGCCCTGAAGGAACTCGCCCAGGACTGGCTCGAGGACTTCACCGACGAGTACAAGGGTATCGAGAGTGGCATCGAAGTGATCTGTGAGGATGTGGAAACCCCGAAGATGGAGGTTCCTGTAGAGATTCAGGACAACCTGATCAACGCCATTTACGGCTGTCACGACGGTGTGATCCGTATGATTCCCTCCTACCCCAGCGTCGTAGAGACTTCTTCCAACCTCGCCATTATCAATATAGGTGGCGGCAAGGCTTCCCTCCAGATTCTCGCCCGCAGTAGCCGCGAGGATATGAAGGATTATATCGTGAAGACACTGGAAAGTTGCTTCAACATGGCTGGTATGAAGGTAGAAACTGCCGGTTCGTATGGCGGCTGGGATCCTAATCCAGAGTCTCCTATCCTGCACCTGCTGTTAAAGGAGTACAAGGATCTCTTCGGACAGGACGGTATCATCCAGGTGGATCACGCCGGACTGGAGTGCTCTATCATCCTCGGCAAATATCCGCACCTCGACGTGGTATCGCTTGGTCCTACAATGAAGTCGCCGCACACTACTACAGAGCGCGCCCTCATCGCCACCGTCGAGCCCTTCTGGGAACTCCTGAAGAAGACGCTGGAAGATATTCCAAACAAATAATCAATAAAAAAATGCAGATTTGCTTGGCAAGTCTGCATTTTTTCTTACCCTTGAACTACGTTCGAAGTTACTCACGCTCGAAAAAACTCAAATAAAATTTGGTTTTTTGCTCACTTATTCGTAACTTTGCACCCGATAAACCAATTTAGTAACAAAATTATGGACGATTACCCGGCGGATAAATTCAATTCGTAAAGGCGGGGGATAGCGAGCAAGGCTGCTAATCCCTTTGCCGCTAAACTATTTAAAGGATTAGCAAGATGAAGACATTCTGGAACACCCAAGGCGGACTGACCCAACTCTCAGAGTGGCAGCCTAATTGCTGGATACAGGTGACATGCCCCACCGAAGAAGACCAGCGTGAACTCGAAGAGAAGTTCAATATCCCCGACTACTTCATGTCGGACATTAGCGATACCGACGAGCGTGCCCGTTATGAATACGATGACGGATGGATGCTCATCATTCTCCGTATCCCCTATGTCAAGGAGATACGGAGCCGTACGCCTTATACCACCGTGCCGCTTGGTATCATCCACAAGCGCGACGTCACCATCACCGTCTGCTTCTATGAGACGAACATGATGATCGACTTCGTGTCGTTCCAGCAAAAACGCAATGAGGGCTTCACCGACTATGTCGATATGATCTTCCGCATCTTTCTCTCCAGTGCCGTCTGGTATCTGAAACGCCTGAAGCAAATCTCGATGCTTGTCGATAAGGCCAAGCGCAACCTCGATAAAGAGGTGAACAACGAGAGCCTCATCGGTCTCAGCCGTCTGCAAGACTCACTCACCTATTTCATCACTTCCATCCGAGGCAACGAGACACTGCTCTCGAAACTAAAGTTCAAGTTGCAGATTGACGAACTCGATGCCGACCTCATCGAAGACGTGAACATCGAGATGAGCCAGGCCCGCGAGACAGCCAGTATCTACTCCAACATTCTGGAATCAACGATGGATACCTACCAGAGTATCATCAACAACAATATGAACACCGTGATGCGTACACTGACATCCGTCACTATCATCATGATGATCCCCACACTTATCACCTCCATGTTCGGCATGAACCTCATCAACGGCATGGAAGCCAAGCCCTGGGGATTCATCATCGCAATTGTCCTTTCGGTGGCAGTTTCGGGCATTTGCTGGTGGTTCTTCCGCCATAAACGACTGGTTTAACCCATATTTTATCAAAAAAAACGCTAAAAATTAGGTCAATCCAATAATTTGTATTAATTTTGAAGCCCAATCGCCTATATTGGCAACAATCATGACGGTGGCAACACCGTAATACCTAGTCAGTAACTAAATAAGTTAAATGATGGACTCTCAAGACAAGACCCTCGAGATGGGCACAAACGAAGTAATCAATGAAGAAGTCAACACTCAGCCAGCCGAAGAGCCACAGGCAGAGGAAACTTCTCAAGTAGTTAACGAGCAAAACGAGCCAGAAACCGAAACAGAGGCTCCAGTTGAAGAGGTAGAGGTTCCGACTGAAGAGACGGAGGCTCCAGCCGAAGAAGTGGAGGTTCCTGCCGAGGAGGAACAGCCCCAGAAGGTCTATGAGACCAAGAAGGAGGTTATCGACCGTATCAAAGATATCGCCCACGGCGACGAGGCTCCGCAGAAAGAAGAGATCGACTACCTGAAGACCGTCTTCTACAAACTGCATATCGCAGAGCGCGAAGCCAACCTCAAGGAGTACCTCGACAAAGGCGGCGATCCCGAGGCCTATCAGATCACTCCCGATGAGGACGAGGAAGTCTTTAAGGCTGAGATGGGTATCATCAAGGAAAAACGCGCCAAACTCTTCAAGGAGCAGGAAGCCGAAAAGCAGGTTAACCTGGAGAAGAAACTCAACATCATCGAGAAGATCAAAGGTATGATCACCTCTCCTGAGGAAGCCAACAAAGCCTATCAGGAATTTAAGGCACTTCAGGCAGAATGGAAAGAGATCAAGAACGTACCGGCAGAAAAAGCCAGTGAACTCTGGCGCAACTACCAATTATATGTGGAGCAGTTCTATGATCTGTTGAAACTCAACAGTGAGGCCCGCGAATATGATTTCAAGAAGAATCTCGAACTGAAAACCAAACTCTGCGAGGCCGCTGAGCGTCTGGCAGAAGAGACCGATATCATCAGTGCTTTCCACCAGTTGCAGAAACTCCACGCGGAATACCGCGAGATTGGTCCTGTGGCCAAAGAACAGCGCGAAGAGATATGGAACCGTTTCAAGGCTGCCTCAACGGTGATCAACAAACGTCACCAGCAGCACTTCGAGGGTATCCGTGCCAAGGAAGAAGATAATCTGGCCCGTAAGACTGCCCTCTGTGAGAAAGTAGAGGCTATCGCCGCTGAAGAAAACAAGGGTGCCAGCGACTGGGAGAAGCACACCAAGGAGATTATCGATGTTCAGACAGAATGGAAGACCATCGGTTTTGCTCCACAGAAGATGAACGTGAAGATCTTCGAACGTTTCCGCGCTGCCTGCGACGACTTCTTTGGTCGTAAGGCTCAGTACTTCAAGGGGCTCAAGGACACCTTCAAGGAGAATGCTGACAAGAAGCGTGCCCTCATTGAGAAGGCCAAGGCTCTGCAGGACTCTACGGAATGGAAATCAACCAGCGACAAACTGATTGCACTCCAGAAAGAGTGGAAGACCATCGGTATGGTTCCCAAGAAACTGGGTGACCAACTCTGGGAAGAATTCCTCGGCGCTTGTAACAAATTCTTTGAGGCCCGTAATGCCGCTGGTGCAGGACAACGTAGCGAAGAGCATGCGAACCTCGATAAGAAACGCGAGGTGATAGAGAAACTGAAGGCCGTGGCCGAAGAGGCAGGCGAAGGATTGCAGGAGAAGGTACAGCAACTTGTAGAGGAATACCAGGCCATCGGTCACGTACCATATAAAGAGAAGGATAAACTCTACGAAGAGTATCATGCCGTCCTCGACAAGTTATACAAGGATCTGAACATCAGTGTGGCCAAAAAGCGACTGACCAACTTCAAACAGAACCTGAAGCAAGTGGCAGAGCGCGGTGAGAATGCACTCGACAACGAGCGCGCCCGTCTGTTCCGTCAGTATGAGACCATCAAACAGGAGGTACAGACTTATGAGAATAACCTCGGTTTCCTCAATGCCAGCAGCAAAAAGGGTAATAGCCTTATTGACGAGATGAACCGCAAAGTGCAGAAGTTAAAGGATGAGATGAACTTGGTTCGCGATAAGATCAAGGCCATCGACGCCGAGAATGCAGAGAAATAAATTATTCAATAACATTATAAAAAACTCCCGACATCGCGATGATGCCGGGAGTTTTTATTGGGAACCATATTTCTACTCTTCTCCTGCTTTCTTATGAGTGAAGTAGATACCATTGCTAAGTTGTGGTGAGCCATTATATTCGGCTCTCACACCAATCACTTCAAGGTAATCGCCAGCCTCCAGACCAAGCGTACCAATAAGACCCTTGCGAGCATCACCAGTAGCGCCCCAACCAGGATAGCAGCCATAGACATAGACACGCTCTGTGCCGTCTGTCAGATAAACGTTACCATACTGTTCGTTGGCAATCTCGTCGATAGTACCACCGATCTTGTAATAAACATTGGCAGCAGGCTCCTTGGAAAGGAACTCTGTGAGGCTTACTTCCGTAACAGAGATAGAACTCTCGCAAACAGAACCAGTCATCTGAGGACTCTCCTTGTATTCGCCACGCTTACCAACAAGAGTAATCACATCGCCAGCCTTCAAACCGAGTGCCTCAAAGTCACCCTTGGCACCTACACCATAGACATAGGTCTCACCCGAGAAGTCACGGATATAGATGTTACCATACTCTGCCTTGGCCACACTCGTGATAACACCCGTGAGACGATACTGCGTGTCACTAACGGGAGCAGCAAGGAAGTCAGCGATAGAGCATTCTATAATGGCACCTGTCTGATTGATAGTAGCCTGAGAGGTGTATTCCTTCTTACCGTCTGTGGTCTTGAAGGTAATAGTAGCATTGCGGTCACCACCAGCATTGGGCTGTGCACGGAAGGTCACAGTGGGATTAGATCCGACAGTAGAAGAGACAACACCGAGCCAACTCTGAGCCTCGGCAGGAATCTCCACAGCAACACCACTACCCTTGCAGGTCAGGTTTGCCACAATCTCACCACCTTCCAAAGGCAGTGTGTCGGAGGCTTCGCCATTCACCGTCAGAGAGTCGCACTTGATGAGTGACTTCTCAATCTTGATCACTGTGACATCAACCAACTCAACAGTACCATTGTAAGTAGTCTTCGGGCCTTCGACAGTCACGACATCACCTACTTCCATACCCCAACTCAGGTAGTTCTTCGTACCACCGTTCTTGTCGAGCGTACCATAGATATATATCTGACCTGTACCATCGTCAAGATACCAGTTACCATAAGTGGTGTTGGCAATAGCGGTACACGTACCCGTCACACGATAAGTCTTCGAGTCTGGACCAGCAAGTACCTCTGCGCAAGTAGCATTTGAGACGGTGGCAATACCCTGAATGATATTGATATGCTGGGTCTTGTCGCCACAGGAAATCAGAACTTCTGCAGTGCGACCCTCAGCAGCCTCTGCAGAGAAAGTGATGACACCACTACCCGTACCAGAGGCAGGAGAAACGGTCAGCCACTCAGGGGCGCCAGAAACACTCCAGTTACCAGCAGTCTGTACGTTGATAGTAGCGGAACCACCACTGGTGCTGAGACTTACATACGACTGTGACACACGGATCTCGTCGAGATACGTCGGATCGTTATTGTCGTCAGAGCAACTGGTAAACACAGCAGCTACGACTGCCATCAGCGTCGGAATGAAATATCTTAGTTTCATATCTCTTAATTCTAAAATCGTTAACTCTTAATTGAACATATACTTAATACCCACAGAAGCATACCAGCATTGGCCGATAGCGTGTACGGGACGCCACAAATCAGTGTTTGCACTAACAGCAGCAGGCGTAGAGAAGGTAGCATAGCCATCAGCATCGACACCCTCGTACTTCAGGATACGGCCTTCGTTGATGGAAGAGGTCATAGCCTTGCTGACACCCCAACTGGAGTTGAAGAGATTCAGTACGTTCTTCATGTCGAAGGAGAGTTGGAGAGTGTGCTTGGTATTACCTACGTTCACCTTGAAATCGTGCTTGTAAGCGATGTCAATACGGTGTACCCAAGGAGAATAGACGCTGTAAGCCTCAGCATACTCACCCTGATGCTTCTTCAGATAACCGTCGTTATGTACGAAGTCCATGAAACGCTGGGCATCGTCTGTAGAGACGAAGCGGAACTCCTTATTGGCCACCTGAGCATCAGTCGGGATGTAGATAGCATCGTAGTTGTAACCGTCGCTGTTCATATCGTTCACCATCATATAAGAGTAGTTGTAGCCACCACGCCAGGTCTCATAGATCAGGCTATAGTGGTTGCCGCTCTTGTCGTGGATGGTAGCGTTTGCTACGATACGGTCAGGAGTCACATACTGAGAGTTGTGGAGCTTAATGTTGTTCGGACCCTCCACAGTGGGAACGTATGTGAAGGCCGACTCAGCAGCAGAACCAGGCATACCCGTAATTTCCTTGTTGACCGTGTGAGTGTAAGCAGCCATCAGGCTGACCCATTCAGCAGGCTGGGCATTCAGGGTGATGTTACCAATCCAACCATAACCCTTGCTGGTGTTCTCCAGCACGAAGGCTTTCGTACCTGTACGGAAGTTCTCAGGATAGATGGGACGGTTATCAACACCATTGAAACGTGCGAAGCCACCGACAGAAGGAATACTCCAGTCAGAGATACAACGGTCGTTAAGCATCTTATTGAAAATACCCTCCACCGTCACAGAGAATGGGAACGAAACGGGCAACTGATAATCGACAGCAATTGAAGTTTTCCACACCTGCGGCATCTTGAAGTCAGGATCGATACCATTGACGGCAGAAGGAACTGTTCCATCATCGGGAGTCACCGTCGTAGGATAACCTAAGGAGAAGAGTTTGTTCTTAAGGGCACCAATCGTAGCATGACCATTGGCATCCGTCACAAGACCACCAGCAAACTCATCCATTGAGAAACCCTTGGCTGCAGCATTCTTAGCATTGATCTGTGCCTGATACTGCACCATACCGCCGTTAGTAGGCATATTGGTGAAGAATACGAGGGGCAGACGACCAGAGAAGAGACCAGAACCACCACGAATCTTCAAACTCTTGTCACCAAACACGTCATAGGTAAAACCAACACGCGGTGAGAAGGTTATCGTAGAGCCAGGCCACTTACCTGTGTCGATAGTACGACCACTATAATTCAGTTTCAGAATGGCATTGTTGGTCATAAGGTCGTTGTTATTGAAGAACAAACCATCAATACGGGTACCGAAAGTGAACTTAAACTTATCATTCACGTTCCAGTCATCCTGGGCATAGATACCGAGACGGTTAAACTGTACGCGTGCTGCAGGCTTGTCCTCACCGTCGTAACCATAGGTCAGACAGACAATCTCAGGAGCGGCACCGCTCATAAAATCATCCATGCTGGCATAGCGATAGTAACCTGTACCGTTACGCATATACTGGTTGTCGGCCATCTGGTGCTCAAAGTTGATACCAGCCATGATCTTGTGGGCTCCCATATAATAGGTCACGTCATCCTTGATATTCCAAATGGTGTTGTGAACAGCATTGTTCCAAGTAAACAACTCATAGCCAAGAGCCATATAGTTGCCAGTAGTACCTGTTCCGTCGAGGATGTCGATGAAAGGGAACTCGTCAGAGTTCGTACCACGGATATCATCAAGTTTCGAATAGGTGGCCAGGAACTGGTTAGAGAGATTATCCGTCAGACGACTGTTCAAATCCAATGAGAATGTGTGAACGAGGTTCTGCATCGAGTACATCGAGTTGGCGAAAGCCATCGAATACTGCGACATACGGCTGTAAGCCGAACGGGTACCACCATCCATAGAACTAGCATTGGTAGAATTCCAAATGTTGTTCTTCGTGTAGTTGTAGCGCAGAGCCAGATGATGTTTGTCGGTGATATTCCAGTCGATACGGGCCAACAACTTATAGTTGCTCTCGTCTGCGGGGAAACTGGTCCAACTGCCTGTGTCGTAACCATACTTGTTCTTCACAAAACTCGAGATGGTTTCCATATCAGAAAGCGTAGTACGAGATACGTAGTCGTCGGCATTGGCCACGCCATTGGTAGAAGCCCTCCAGCGATTGGCGATAGTCGGTGTCTTAACCATCTCACCACTGGCGAAGAAGAAGAGTTTGTTCTTGATGATTGGGCCACCCAGCGTAAAACCGTAAGTGGTCTGCTGGTCCTTGTCGCGGGCACCTGTGATTGCCTCACGATCCACGGCATCGCCACGCATGTTCTCATTGCGATGATAGACGTAAGCACTGCCTTTAAAGGTGTTCGTACCTGATTTGGTAATAGCGTTTACACCACCGCCAATAAAGTTCGTCTGACGGACATCATACGGTGAGATCACCACCTGCAACTCCTCGATAGCATCGAGAGAAACAGGGTTACCACCACCAGGCAACTTATCGGAAAGACCGAAGTTGTTGTTAAAGTTGGCACCGTCGATGGTGAAGTTAGCGGTACGTCCATCGGTACCTGCGAAACTCATGCCGTTACCACCATAAGGCGACAGACGGGTAACGTCGGTAATCGAACGGCTAACCGTCGGCAGATTGGTAATCTGCGCACTGTTGATGTTGGTAGCAGCACCTGTCTTCTCGGCAGCAAACTTCGAAGCCTTACCGCTGATGACGACCTCAGAGAGTTGTGTTGCATCCTCAGAGAGCCAAACAGCGAGATTGTAAGTCTCTGCAAGTTGAAGGGTGATACCCTTCAATGTCTTCGACTGATAACCGATGTAAGAAACGGTCACCTCGTAAGGACCGCCCGTACGCATACCATTAATGGAGAAGCGTCCGGATGTGTTTGTCACTGCAGTGTAACGAGTACCAGAGGGCTCGTGTACAGCCACGACAGTCGCACCGATGACTTCCTCGCCCTTTTCATCGTCGAGGGTCACCTTTCCTGCCATACTTGAAGTCGTGATTTGGGCCATTGCCGTTAACGAGAGCGTCAACAGCACGGCAACCAGAAAGAACAATCTTTTCTGCATAAATTTGGAATTGTTGTTAATTAATTAATTTCTTCGGGATTTTACCCCTTATTTATTCTTTTTCGGTTGCAAATTTACACAAAAGAATTGAGATTATATTATAAAACAGAAACTTTTTTTAAAAGAATTATAATTACTTGCTTTTAGTCATTGTTGGTGTCTTGCCATTCTTATAGAATGTCACTTGGTCTTTCTTCAACTGACGGGTTGTGTGGTCAAAAATGATGTTAGGATTGTAGTGTTTTCCGTTGACGCGCACTTCGAAATGCAGGTGTTCTGTGGTAGCGCGACCCGTACGCCCTGTCAGCGCAATCTGCTGACCGCTCTTCACTTTGTCGCCCACCTTCACAAGATTCTTCACATTATGGCTGTACAATGTTTCCAGTCCGTTGGCATGACGTAGAACCACACAATTGCCATAGCCATCATATACTTGCGACATTGTCACCACACCATCGAAGGCAGCATAGATAGGATCACTAGGCTTGGTTTTCAGATCGACACCCGAGTGCATTCGACCTCCACGAGGTCCATAGGGACTGATCACTTTAGCTCCAGGCAACGGATAGCACCATTCTTTTTCCGTAATGTTCGCCAGATTGAGTGTAAATTTCGCGCCGCCACCGAAGGGGTCGGACGGTATGAGAGCCTTTCCCGCATCTTTCTTGGACAAAGAACGGTTATCCCAAGGATCAGGATCGACAGTTGTCACCTTAACCTTAAAACCGATCTTCTGGCAGAGTATGGTTTTCTGCAACAAACGGTGTGACTTCAGGTCAAGCACCATTTCGGGATTGATGCGCGCACCATTGACCATCATGGCAAACTCGCAGAAAGAGCGGTCACCGTCACCACCTATCATCGCAATGGTCTGTCCAGCCCTAACCTCATCACCCACTTTCACCCTGTTTTCCACATTACGGGCATAGACTGTCTCTAAGCCGTTGTCATGCCTAATCACAATGACCTTTCCATACTTCGGATGATCCCACGACATACGAACCACACCATCAAACATCGCCTTCACGACATCTCCCTTCTTCGACGAGATCTCCACACCATAGTCCTTGCCCATCTCCGCCTTACCTACTGGCAGAGGGAAACTGTATTCATCCTGCCGGAGCAATGCAAAATCCACAGTAAAGGCATCCGACTGTTCAAAGAGTCCAGGTGTCTCAATGCTGATCTTCTGTTGCTCAAGTGCAGTAAACTTTGTCTGCGCAGACAAAGTGAGAAGCGACATCTGATATGTGATAAGTATAAATAGAAATCGGTACATCGGGTTCGGCTGATTTTGTTAGATTTATACGTCAGGTTCTTCCTCGTATTCAAAGTCATCAAGTTCTTCTATTTCATCTTCGTCGATATATTCGATATCCTCGTCTTCGCCTTCATCGGCCATCTCTTCAGCAAAGCGAGTCATATCCTTGTCACGATGTACGAGAGAGTCCTCCGAGGTCAGAGCCTGTAGTTTGTTGCTCTCAGCATTCAATTCGCGCCAGAGCACATCTTTCAGTTCTTCGAGGCCAAAGCCCGTCACAGCCGAGATAAACACCACTGGCAGATCCTGAGGCAAAGTATCCTTGAGCATCTCCATGAGTTCCTCGTCAAGCAGGTCACACTTCGTGATAGCCAGCACACGGTGCTTGTCGAGCATCTCAGGATTAAACTGCTTCAATTCATTCAGCAATATCTCGTATTCCCGTTTGATGTCGTCGGTGTCGCCAGGCACCATGAAGAGCAGTAGTGAATTGCGCTCGATATGCCGTAGGAATCGTAGCCCGAGTCCCCTACCCTCGCTCGCTCCCTCGATAATGCCAGGGATATCGGCCATCACAAATGACTTGTTGTCGCGATAGCCCACAATACCCAGAGAAGGCTCCATCGTGGTAAATGGATAATTGGCGATTTTCGGACGGGCATTCGAAAGGGCTGACACCAGCGTCGATTTACCCGCATTGGGAAATCCCACAAGTCCAACGTCGGCCAACAGTTTCAGTTCGAGGATGACGGTCATCTCCTGCATCGGTTCTCCAGGCTGTGCATAGCGAGGAGCCTGATTGGTTGCCGTGCGGAACTGGAAATTACCCAGTCCTCCACGTCCACCTTTCAAAAGTAGCACCTCTTGTCCGTCGTAAGTCACATCGCAGACATACTTTCCTGTCTCTGCATTATAGACCACCGTTCCACAGGGCACGTCAATATACACGTCCTTGCCATCGGTGCCATGACACTTATCCTTTCCACCGTTGCCACCATGCTCCGCGAAGATATGCCGCTCGTACTTCAGATGTAGCAGTGTCCAGTAGTTATGGTTGCCACGCAGATACACACTACCACCCTTGCCTCCGTCGCCACCATCAGGCCCTCCGTTGGGATTATACTTCACATGCTTCAGATGCATAGACCCCTTGCCGCCCTTGCCAGAGCGACATAAGATCTTCACATAATCGACGAAATTACTCTCCATATTCTAGGATAGACTAGGATTACCTAGGATTGCCTAGGTTAGCCTAGGACTCCCTAGGACTCCCTAGGATTTCTAGATATTATCGATTACTTTACAGATGTCTCCGAAGATACGATCCAGTTCGCCTAAACCGTTGATATGATAATGCAGCCCTTCCTGCTTGTACCATTCGATGAGCGGCTGTGTCTGGGAGTGATACACCACGAGACGTTTTTTGATGGTCTCCTCATTGTCGTCGGCACGTCCGCTCTGCTGTCCACGCAGGATAAGACGCTTCATCAACTCATCCTCCGGAACATCGAGTTCTATCATCGCAGCCACCTTGTCGCCACGCTCTTCCAGCATCTTCTTCAGAGCCTCAGCCTGTGGGATGGTACGCGGGAATCCATCAAAGATCACACCTTTGTGCTCCCGTCCAAACGAATCATAAACCGAAGCAAGGATGCTCACCATCAAGTCATCGGGAATCAACTGGCCGTTATCTATATAGCCCTGAGCCGTCTTTCCCAACTCTGTACCCTTCTTGATCTCACTACGAAGCACGTCGCCTGTAGAGATATGTTCCAAACCATATTTCTCAATGAGTTTGTCGCTCTGTGTGCCCTTGCCTGAGCCTGGCGCACCGAAAATCACAATATTCTTCATATCATTATCTATTATTGTATATACATCCTTCAATCCGCGTCCTGCCTGATCATAATCCAGTCCATAGCCTAAGATAAAGTCATCAGGAATGCTGAACGCCACATAATCAACATCAATGGGTTCCTCCAGTTTAGTAGGTTTCACAAACAAAGCACAGATATGTAACGACGCTGGCCGCCTTGTTCCCAATGATTCCAACATCTGTCTCATCGTGCGTCCCGTATCCACGATATCCTCCACAATGACTACAGTGCGTCCGGTCAAGTCCTCATTCAATCCGATGACCTCATGTACCTTCCCCGTTGAGGTAGTTCCTTGATAAGAGGCAAGTTTCACAAAAGATATCTCGCACGGGATAGTCATCTCACGCATCAGGTCAGCAGCAAAAATGAAAGAACCGTTCAGTACTCCAAGGAACAGCGGATTCTTCCCTTCCATATCCTTGCTTATCTGTCTGGCCACCTCTTTAATACGGCTTTTGATTTCTTCCTCGGGTATGGATACCCTGAAGCGCTTGTCCTTGATTTTAACGATACTCATAGCACGAAATGATTAAATTTTCTGCAAAATTACAAAAAATCTGCCAAACTCTGCCATTCATTAGCATAATTTTCGTATTTTTGCACCAATGAAAATATTCACAAGTGCTCAAATACATGAGCTGGACAAATACACCATCGACCACGAGCCCATCAAATCCATCGATTTGATGGAGCGCGCGGCTAAAACAATTACCAGAGCCATTACGTCTGAATGGAACAATGCCACTCCCATCGTTGTCTTCGCCGGACCAGGCAATAATGGTGGCGATGCACTGGCGGTGGCACGGATGCTCATCGAACAGGGGTATGCCGTACAGACTTTCCTCTTCAACATCTCTGGTCATCTTTCCGAAGACTGTGCTGTCAACAAGGCGCGCCTCATCGAAAAAAAAGCGAAATCGCTCGTAGAGGTCATACAGGAGTTCGAACCGCCACAACTAGAAGAGGGAACACTTGTTGTTGACGGACTCTTTGGCTCAGGACTCAACAAACCCCTTGCCGGTGGATTTGCCTCCCTTGTGAAATACATCAACGCCTCCCCTGCAACGGTGGTCAGCATCGATGTACCATCTGGTCTGATGACAGAAGACAACTCCTTTAACATACGGGCTAACATCATCCGTGCTGACATGACGCTCACCCTCGGACAGAGGAAACTCTCTTTCCTCTTTCCCGAAAACCAACAACTCATCGGACGACTAAAGGTGCTCGACATCCGACTCAGTCCTGAAGGCATCAGAACGATTGACACCGACTACAGCCTTGCCGAGGAGAACGACATCCGTCCCTTACTGCTCAAGCGCAACCCTTATGCCCACAAGGGTAACATGGGCAATGCCCTCATCATCGCCGGCAGTTATGGCATGGCTGGTGCCTCCGTACTTGCTACGAAAGCCTGTCTGCGTTCTGGAGCCGGTAAGGTGACGACGCATACACCGAAACAGAATATCATTATCCAGCAGATTAGTGTCCCTGAGGCCATCATTCAATTCGATCGCGACGAAACTGTCTTCTCCGAGGCAGTCGATACCGAGGATTTTGATGCACTTGGCATCGGACCGGGTCTTGGTACCAGTGAACAGACAGCCATCGCTCTCATCTCCCAATTGCGGCGCACACAATGCCCCGTGGTGGCTGACGCCGATGCCATTAATATCCTAGCCAACCACCGCGCATGGCTCCAACAACTACCCAAGGGTATTATCTTTACACCGCACTCCAAGGAACTGGAGCGATTAGAGGGTCACAGCAACGACAGTTTCGAACAACTTTCAAAGGCTCGCAACTTGGCTAAACAAGTACAGGGGTTCGTTATCTTGAAAGGTCACCATTCTGCTCTCTGTCTTCCCGACGGACATGTCATCTTCAACTCCACTGGCAATGCAGGTATGGCTACAGCCGGCAGTGGCGACGTGCTGACAGGTATCATCACGGGACTTTTGGCCCGTGGTTACAAACAACAAGACGCCTGCCTCATCGGTATGTTTATCCATGGGCTGGCTGGCGACATTGCCGCGCGCGAACTCGGACAGGAGAGCGTCATCGCCAGCGACATCATTCACTACCTCCCCCAAGCATTCAGAAAACTAAAAGAATAAACCACATGAGACGTATCCTTTTTTCACTTATCACCTATCATCTATCACTTTTCACATGTTTGTCGCAGACGGTGACAAACAATTACCAGCCAGGCTTGACAAGTGATGGTGCCATCTATTATCTTCCCAAGACGGCCATTCGCATTACTGTGCAGATAGAGAAGACTACCTATACCCCTGGCGATTTTTGCAAGTATGCCGATAAGTACTTGCGCCTGAAAGACGTTTCTACCAATCCTTCCATCAACTACCGCATCACCGCTATCCGACAGGAGGCCACCTCTGTAGCCGATATCTCAAAGGGCTTTGCCGTAAAGTTCGACCCAAAGACCGTAGCCGCCAACATCGCCCTATCTGATGACGGTGTGTTACTGGCCATCAACGCCACGCCAAAGGCAATTCCCTTACTGCCGAAGTTTACCCCTGCCCCACAACCAGAAGTTGTCAATCCGCGACAGTTCATGAGCGAAGAGATTCTGGCAGCAGGAAGCACAGCCAAAATGGCGGAACTCACCGCACAGGACATCTACGAGATTCGAGAGAGTCGTAATCTTCTCGTCCGCGGACAGGCTGACAATATGCCGAAGGACGGTGCCCAACTGAAACTTATGCTCAACCAACTCGACATGCAGGATCGTAGTCTCACCAGCCTCTTCGCTGGAACCACCGTTAAGGACACCACGGAACACACACTTACCATTGTCCCCAACAAAGAGACGAATCAGGAACTGCTGTTCCGTTTCTCCCAAAAACTGGGTGTTGTTGCCAACGATGATCTCGCGGGCGTACCTTATTATATTAAAATAGTAAACCTCCATACTGTCCCGATGGCAGATCCCGAAGACAAGAAGAAACAGAAACAGGAACAAGGAATCTACATTAATGTGCCTGGCAAGATGAAATCAACCATCTTCGACACAAACGGTGAACTTGTCACCAATGAGTTTCCCGCCGCCCAATTCGGCAACGTCGAACTTCTCAGCGGTGCCCTCTTCAACAAGCGTTATACCACTCATCTTTGGCTCAATCCCGTTACTGGAGCCATCGATCGCTTAGAGGCTGAACAACCGAAATAAAATAATAAATCCTCACCGATTGGCGAGGATTTATTATTTCAACGTACACTCCACTTAGCACTGAGCGAGTTTTCCGTCAGAACCGAGCACATTCACAATCTTGTGGATGTACATCTTCTTCATGTTCTCACGAGCGGGCTTCAGATACTGACGAGGATCGAAGTCT